>Ga0154725_1058_pt1 | contig 13220 bp, 17 predicted proteins | sample Rifle2008BG16ft_FD_105733 | JGI IMG/M metagenome (GOLD analysis project Ga0154725, IMG submission 105733) | Deltaproteobacteria bacterium RBG_16_49_23 | reverse complement strand
GCACCGGCCAGGTCTACCTCCCCACGATTCTCTTTGTTACGAATATTCCTTCACTTAGAGGAAGCGCTGTCTCTTATCTTGTTTTTTACAATTTGATGTTTATCATTCCCTTGCTGACCATCTTTGGGCTGGCATACTGGGGAGTAACTTCAGAACAATTGGCCTTCTTTCTCCGGAAAAAGGCATCGACTATTAGACTCCTGACATCGTTACTCTTCTTGGGGCTTGCCGGGGTATTGGTCATGAACTTCATTTAGGAGAGGCGGCGCATTCAGAGGCATGGGAATTCCCCGTTAGGCAGGGTTCACTTGTGAGCAGATCACTCCCGGGGAAGATGATAGGATGAAAATAGGGAGACCCTTATTAATAGGACTTTCAGCTACGCTATTCTTAACCTCATCCTTCCAGGTCATGAGCCCTCATCCCAATGAAGTCGAGGCGTCGGAGATCACGACTGAGATCACTGAATTCCGAAAACAAAGGGACGATTTTTTCAAGAACCATCCGAGGTCTCCCTTGAAGTTGGCAGATAAACTGAAGTTCGGCAATCTTCGCCACTATCCCGTGGACCTTCATTACAGGTTCGCTGGAAAGATCGAGCGATATGTTTTGGACATACGTGATCCGGAATATTATGCCACATTCCTGACGAACAAAGGGACGAAAAAACGATATATTCGATACGGTCAATTCCGATTTTCGTTGAATGGTAAGGAGTGTGCCCTTCAACTGTATAAATCGATACTCAGCGATACACTCTTCATTCCTTTTAAAGATAAGACAAACGGGAAGGAAACCTATCCAGGAGGAAGATACTTAGATGCGGAGATTGTAATCCCGGATTATGAGGTGACCATCGATTTCAACATGGCATACAACCCGTCCTGTGCTTATAATGAAAAATTTGTCTGTGCTCTTCCTCCAGAAGAAAATATATTGAATATCGAGATTCAAGCCGGTGAAAAAAAGTTCCGATGATAATGATTAAAATCTAAACTCTCAAAAGAGCGATCAGAAAAAATTAATTTAGGAAGAAAAGGAGACAATCTTATGAAGATTCAAAATCTTAAAACAAAAATTATTGGTCCAGTCCTGCTTTTGCTCCCTATGGCGTGCATGCATTTAGGTGATGGCCACCATTCCGGCGGTCAACACTCTTCAGTCCGCCACCCATCACATCAATCTTTAATCTACGCTCAGGCGGCTGGAAGCACAATGGGACATGAGTGGATGATAATTCATCAGGACAGTGCAGATGAAAAGTGACCCGATGGAACAAAGAATCTGTCGAACCCCTGAAGTAGAAATTTTGACGAAATCGTTATTCCAGAATTCAGCAAAAGGCTTCATTTTGTCTATTTGGATCGGGCCTTCCCAGTAAGGTAGTCCTGGAAATAAAGCTTTTTTTTAAAATACAGGATTTACGTTATTTTCTTCTCAAAGCGATACCAATATTCTTAGAAAATGGTGACTTTCCTTCCAGCCATATTTTCTAATTCGAGGAGATATAAATGCCTAAAGACCCTGTATGTGGAATGACGGTTAAGGAGGAAGGATTAAAGTCTATCCATAATGGTCAGGCCTATTATTTTTGTTCTGAATTCTGCAAAAATCTATTTGAGAAAGACCCTGAAAAATATGTGCATCTGGCAGGTATTATTGTTGCCCCAGGCGTTGAGAAGGAAAGAACTATCGCTTATTTTTCTATGGAGATTGCTATCGATTCGCGGATACCAACCTATAGTGGTGGTCTCGGAATTCTGGCAGGCGATACCCTCAGATCGTGTGCTGATCTAAAAGTGCCCGTTGTGGGGGTCACTCTCTTGTTTGAGAAAGGCTATTTCTACCAAGAATTGGATGGCCAGGGCAACCAGTTTGAATCACCCGTCTTCTGGAATCCCGATGACTTTTTAAAGTCCCTATCAGAGAAGATCGAAGTCCAGATTGAGGGTAGATCTGTGGGGGTAAAGGCCTGGCAATATGATATCGCAGGAATAACCGGGTGTTCACTACCCGTCATCTTTTTAGATACCAATCTAAAGGAAAATAGCGACTTTGATAGAGGGCTTACCTCCTACCTTTATGGGGGTGATGAAAAATATAGGCTTGCACAGGAAATTATCCTGGGGATTGGCGGGATAAGGATGCTCCGAAAGCTGGGCTACACCGAGATTAAAAAATACCATATGAATGAGGGCCATGCCAGTCTCTTGGTTCTTGAGCTCCTGCGAGAACGGAAAGAGAATGAGGAGGCCATGTGGGACTTTGAAGGAGTCAGGAAAGCGTGCGTCTTCACTACCCATACCCCCGTTTCTGCCGGCCATGATCGCTTTGCCTATGATTTAGTTAAAAATGTCCTGCGAGAATATTTGCCGATGGAAATTATCAAAATGCTTGGAGGCGATCATGAGCTAAACATGACGCTTCTTGCCTTGAACCTGAGCCATTATGTAAACGGCGTTGCTAAAAAGCACGGCGAAGTTTCAAGAGGAATGTTTCCGGGATATGCAATCGATTCCATTACCAACGGAATTCATTCGTATACCTGGACTTCCGACAGTTTCAGGAGGTTATACGACAAGTATATTCCGGGGTGGGCGGTAGATGCTTTTACATTGAGATACACCCTGGGCATTCCAAAGCTGAAGATCTGGGATGCCCATTTTGAATCAAAGAAATTGCTCATTGATTACGTCAATAAGGAAACGAATGTTGGCATGGATTATGATACCTTTACGATTGGATTTGCCCGAAGAGCGACGCCCTATAAAAGGATGGATTTAGTATTTTCAGATATCGAAAGACTTAGACGCGTTTCGAGAGATACGGGTAAGATACAGTTCATTTTTGCCGGAAAGGCGCATCCAAAAGATTGGTCCGGAAAGGAATTGATCAAAAAGATATTCGCTATTACGAATGAACTTAAAGGTGATGTCAAGACTGTTTATCTGGTTAATTACGATATGGAAATTGCCAGGGTGCTTGTATCAGGTGTTGACCTTTGGCTCAAAACGCCTCAAAGACCCCTGGAGGCCTCGGGCACATCGGGCATGAAAGCAGTGCATAACGGTATCCCTAACTTAAGCGTCCTCGATGGATGGTGGATCGAAGGACATATTGAAGGGGTCACGGGGTGGTCCATTGGATCAAAGGAACCGGGAAACGACGATCAAGACGCCCACGAAATCTATCATAAATTAGAGAATATTATCCTTCCGATGTATTACAAAGAAAGAGAAAGATGGATGGATATTAGGCAGCACAGCATCGCCTTGAATGCCTCTTTTTTTAATACTCAGCGGATGGTCCAGCAATAGGTGTTGAATGCTTATCTTCACTAACTCATGGTTTTTAATAAGGAGGATTCCCAATTAAAAAAGAAAACATGAAACGTATCGGTGTATTGACAAGTGGAGGGGATGCCCCTGGAATGAATGCGGCCATCCGGGCTGTGGTGCGGACGGGTCTGGACAGGGGCTGGGAGGTCTTTGGCATCCGCCAGGGCTATGCTGGACTCATTGCTGGGAACATGGTCCCCCTCGGCGACAGAGAGGTAGGGGGCATCATTCAGCGAGGGGGGACAGTATTGGGCAGTTCCCGCTGTCCTGAATTTAAGACCAAAGAGGGGCAAGAGAAAGCGGTTTGCCGACTTGATCGGCAACAGATTGACGGCCTGGTAATAATCGGCGGCAATGGCTCGCAGACCGGCGCTCTGGCGCTGTCGCGAATGAATTTCCCGGTGGTCGGTGTGGCTTCGACCGTTGACAACGACCTTTATGGGTCGGAGTTCTCGATCGGAGTGGACACGGCCCTCAACATAGCCATCGAGGCTATCGACCGGCTGAAGGTCACCGCTTCGTCTCACCAGCGGGCTTTTCTGATTGAAGTGATGGGACGTAACTGCGGTTACCTTGCCCTAATGGCCGGGATTGCCGGTGGGGCCGAAGCTGTGGTCATCCCGGAGGTGGAAACGGATCCAGAGGCTCTGGCAAAGGAGCTGCTCGCTGCCTATGAGCGAGGTAAACCCCATGCCATTGTAGTGGTTGCTGAAGGCGCTCTTTACAATGCCGAAGGGTTAACACGCTACTTCAGGGAAAATGGTGAAAGACTCGGGTTTGAGCTTCGTTCGACAATCCTCGGCCATCTGCAGCGGGGTGGAACCCCGACCGCATTCGACCGCCTTTTAGCTACCCGGTTGGGTACCGCAGCGACAGAGCGCCTGTCACGCGGTGAATACGGAGTGCTGGCGGGACATTTAAAAGGTGAGGTCGCAATCACGCCGCTTGATGTAGTTGCTTCGACCAAGAAGCCGCTGGATCTGCGAATATTGGAATGGGCCAGGATTTTGGCAAGATAAATTTATATGTGATTGAAAGGAGATGACAAAAATGAAGAAGTCAAAGATGCAGGTCCAGACAAAAAAAGTACTGTTCGAATTCCAGGCACCGGAGGCACAGGAGGTCTATTTAGCAGGGGGCTTTAATAATTGGGATGCCTGTTCGAACCTAATGAAAAAGGACAAGAAGGGATTATGGAAGACAACCCTCTACTTGAAACCAGGAAGATATGAGTATCGGTTTTTCCTGGACGGCGATTGGGAGAACGATCCTGCTTGCTGCAACTGTGTCCCGAACGAGTTTGGAAGCCAGAATTGCGTGAAGGTTGTCGAGTGATGGGTGGGCCTGGCCTTGTATCTCTTTTTAAGAATTCATGCTCATGTCCTTATCAATAAGAGAATCTTCTAATGGGCATCAGCACCAAAAAGGGCGACACTGGATATACCAGTTTGTTAGGTGGTGAAAAGGGTCCCGAAGTACCATTTAAAAACTGAGACAGTCGAGGTTCTCGACGAACCCAATTCGTTTCTTGGGCTTGCAAGGGCATCTGCTCAGGATGCATCCTCAAGGACGAATTGAATTCTTGAGTATGTAGACCACCCTTTCCAATTCCTGTAGGGTCGTCGTCCGACCGAGACTGAATCGGATAGCCCCCATTCCCACTCTCGCAGGGATTCCCATCGCCTTCAAAACGGGAGATAATTCGACTGAGCCGGAGTGGCAGGCAGCCCCCGTAGAGGCAGCTACCCCATCTAACCGAGATAAGATCTCTCCTCCTGGTTTTCCGACAAAGCTGATATTAAGGGTGTTGGGGAGGCGATGGACGGGATGGCCATTGAGGGAAATTTCATCTCCAAAATGATCTTGAAGGAGTTTCCAGAAGCGGTCCCTCAGGTTTCGAATGGTATCGTCAGTCAAATATTTTTTTGCAATCTCACAGGCCTTCCCGAGGCCCACAATGAGAAGGATATTTTCTGTTCCAGCCCTTCTGCCCGTTTCATGGTTTGCGCCATGGATGAGCGGTTCAATAGGAGTCCTCCCCCGAATATACAAAGCTCCCACGCCCTTTGGCGCATAGAGTTTATGACCGGCTACGGACAACAGGTCCACTCCCAAATCATCAACCTTCGTGCTAATCTTACCCACGGATTGGGCTGCATCCGTATGGAAGATGACTCCATGCTCTCTCGCAATTTTTGAGATCTCCTCGATGGGCTGCATCGTTCCCACTTCGTTATTGGCGTGCATCACCGTAATCAGGATTGTTCTTGAGGTTAAGGCCTTTCGGATATCCTGATGATCGACCCTTCCATATCGATCCACAGGAACATAGGTCACTTTTGCTCCGAGTTTTTCAAGAAATCGACAGGGATTGTGCACGGCAGGATGTTCGATCTGTGTTGTGATGATGTGGTTTCTCTTTTCCCTGAGGGCAAAGAAGACGCCTTTGATGGCATGGTTGTTGGATTCACTTCCTCCACTTGTAAAAACAATCTCATCGGGAGAGCATCCGAGGAGGTCTGCAACCTGTCCCCGTGCATGCTCAATAGCCCCCTTGGCTGGAATTCCGGCCCAATGCTGACTCGAGGGATTCCCAAAGTGCTGCGAGAGGAATGGTTTCATGGCCTCAGCCACTTCAGGGGCAATCGGAGTGCTTGCGTTGAAGTCAAGGTAGATCTTTTGAGCTTCCATTAGAATTCCTTCCAAAAGTTATATCGATCACAGAACAATTGAGTGACTATTTTAATTATGAATTGTGAATTGAAGGAATTCAAGCTCTCTATTCATCGTTGCCCTCAACAAGGGTGAAAAAGGGTCAGACAGCTTAACTGTGTGGAGCCATCTGACCTGTGCCTTCAAGTAAGAAAAGCGACTTTGCAGTTTTGTTGCAGGTTGGAAATCATTCTGATTGGCCCAGGCTTTTCAGGTGAATATGGGCTGCATAAAAAAGCAAAGGGTGATAGAAAACTGGGCATTTCAGGTGTCCAAAAGAAACTTAATGAGATTCCTCATACTCTCGGATGTCCAATCCTTTCCTCCAAATGACCTCCCAACGATCTTTCCTTCACGATTAATAAAGAAGGTTGTTGGATGGGCCCATACACCATATGCATTGGCCACCTGTGCCCTGTCGTCTATTCCAAGGGGTGAGGAAATATTGAACTTACTTTTATATCTTTTCACTTCCTTTTCTTTATCTTTAATGGCCACTTTGAGAAGAACTAATTCTCTGTCTTTAAACCCTTCATGAAGTTTAACAAAGGAAGGAGACTCCTTCCGGCACTCCAGTCAGTCTACTGTAAAAAAGTTTATGACAACCGCTTTCCCTCTCAATTCTCTTAACGAGATCTCCTTTCCGCCTAACTCCTTCAGTGTAAAATCAGCGGCATCCACTGGAGTCTCGAATTTTTGCACCCCTGCCTCTTTAAATTGAGCAACCACTAAAGTGGTATTCCATAAAAAGAAGATGACCGTAAAAAACATAGCTGATGTCAGGCGTTTTATTGTGAGCCCTCCCTTGTTTGGAAATAATGTGTTGTGTGTCGATTCTGGACGCTATTGTCATGACCATCATCTATGATGGCCCCCCACGCCAAAGCGACCTCCACCGGAGCTTGTATCAGGACCAGGTTTCCATTCTTAGTCCTCAAAATTAAACTTACCTATTACTACCTCCTCCGTTTCCCATTTGGGTGGGTTCAAATAGATCGATATGGACATATCCCAACCTTGGGAGACTTCCTTCATTAAAAGGAGAAGGTAATTTGTGTCCACTCCCTCAGAAAAGATGTTCTTGAACTGAAGGTATTCCATTGAATGTACCCTTTAAAATGCTTTCGGTATTGGGGCTTGAGAATGATCCAATCCGTTGGATAGCGCCCATAGCCTGCCTGACCAACCAGAGAAGCAATCCTGAGCATATCTCCGTCCGGATCCTCTGCCTCGATATAGATTTTCCAGATATATCCATAAAGCCCCCTCTCTACTGCAAAAGCGTGCGCTATGAGAGGTGGTTTTGCCCCTGGTTTGGGTTGAGCCCATCCTTGTGAAACGCTAAAAAGAATCACACTTAAAAACAGACTTAAAAGCCAAAGCGATTTTCTCATTTCCCTCACTTCCTTCCTTTTATGTCAGCATGACCATTAATAGTGTTGCCATCCGCCACGATATCCCTGGCCTTGATACTCAAACGGAGCGCCATGGCGCCCATATGAGACCCCCTCTTCAATAACCAATTTCTTTAATTTCATAGACGAACCAGCGCCTGATAAGTTACGATGTTTTTTGTATTTTCATTGCAAAGTTTTTTATCTTTGGTCCATCCCTCATTCCGAACAGTCCGATCATGCTATCTTGATCAGGACCCCTCCTTCTTTCTTACCAGTTCTTGATTTAACAGGAGATGATGTCTCACCAATAGAATCACTGCTGGGGGAACGATTATCCATTGAAGAAAAGGCGTTAAGCCCACTTTAATATATGGGATGATGGGCATTAATTTGTTGTAACTCCAGGATTTCCAGATACTTACATTCAATGTTTCACTAAAAACTAAATATAAAATTCCAACCATAATAAAGCCGATAAAATTCACTCTGCCCAAATCCAGAAACCATCTCCGTTTACTCCTCATTACACCGATAAACCAGAATGACCCGAGGGTTATGACGACATCCCCCAGAGTACAGTGAATCCATCCGTAAAGCATGGCGCTAAAAGGAGAATCTCGCATCGTGTAGAAATAGGTTTGGACCACTTCCCAGAAAAAGTTCAGAAAGAAAGATAAGAAAAATATACTCAATTCAGGCGCCTGAGAAAATCGATGCTTTTTAAGGTATTTGGTGAGCATCTATCTATTTGACTAAAAACGTAATGGCCGTTCGAAGGGATCGTGCCAATATGGGTCATGAGGAGAACGAGGGGGTGGTAAACCTGAATAAGGTGAAAAATAGTCCTTCCAGAGATGTATCTGTCTGCTTAAAATAAGGGGATATCGGTAAGTCTTGTCGGTAAGGTTTTCAATTTTATCTCCCTGAATTTCACCCAGAATCTCACCGGCCACTGTAATCCTTGTGCCCTTCTTATAAAGGGAAAGATCTGATTTTTCTTTAACAAGAATCAAAAATTTCCCTTGAAATGCAACGGCTCTTTTAGGCTTTCCCCTCCAACCCAACGGTTTTCGTAAGACCTCAATGAACGTTTCTCCATGTTGAGGGATGACATTGAGAATTTCGCCGCCCCAGAGAACGAGTTTGGTTTTATAGGCATCCGGGTTTTGATGGATTTGCCGGAAGGTTAGAGAGGAATCCACTTTCGCCCTCAGTTCCGGAGAAATGGCCGGGGCACAACCGGAAATAAAAGCAAAAAGAAATAGAAGGGGAAATAATAAAAATATATTGAACATACATTTATTCTTTTCCTGAAATAAAAATAATCATTTTCGAGCAGAATTCAATGTGATGCTCATTAAAAACTATAGAAGATCCTTTTTCTTCTGTTCAAATTCTTCCTTGTCGATCTCTCCACGGGCATAGCGTTTCTTCAGGATTTCGGAGGCGGACTCTTCAGGTTTTGCTGTTTTTGACACCCCTACAAGCCAGCGAATAAGAAAGATCAAACCAACGACAATGAGCCCCCAGAAAATGATCATGAAGATCCAGCCCATTCCCCACATCATTCCCGGCCCCATGCCGTAATCCCGCCATCCGCCCGGCGCCAGAGTCTGGACTGCCTGCACAAACTGTTCGCCGAACAAGTTCTCTGGCAAACGAAAGCGTTTCGGCGAATGCAGGCTATGGACGGCGGCACCCCACTGAACAAGTAGTTCATCCATCTGATTACCTCTTCCTTGGTCTTTCGCCGAGGGTGACTTTCACGTCTTCAAATTTATCCTTCCGAAACACTTTGAGGAGGATGGTGTCCCCGGGTTTCTTTTCACGAATATATCGGATCAGCTCATCATGGGTTTTCGCCTCGTGCTGATCCGCCTTCACGACAATATCGCCACCCACCATCACAATGATATTCCCGACCTGGACCCTCTGATTTCCTCCCTTCAAACCAGCCTTTTCCGCCGGACCTCCCTTGACGACCTCGGCGATCATCGCTCCTCGTTCTATCTTTAACTTCAGGAACTTTGCAACCTCCGGGATGAGCGATTGAATATTGGCGCCGATCCAGGGATAGGTGACATACCCTTTGCCAATCAACTCGGGAATCACCTTTTTTGCTGTATTGACAGGGATGGAAAAACCGATGCCCACACTCCCGCCGGATGGGCTGATGATGGCGCTGTTGACTCCGATGATCTCGCCATCGGAGTTAAGAAGCGGACCTCCTGAATTCCCCGGGTTGATGGCGGCATCGGTCTGAATGACATCTTCTATCATGAATCCAACCTCGGATCGAATGGTCCGGCCAAGAGAACTGATCACCCCTGTGGTTAATGTCCTTTCCAACCCGAAAGGATTCCCGATGGCGAGAACTTTCTGACCGATTCTTAAATTCTTCGAATCCCCTATGGGAATGACCTTCAGTTTCTCCTTCGGAGCGTCGATTTTGATGACGGCCAGGTCATTATCCGGGTCGGACCCGATCAATTTGGCAGGCCACTTCGAGCCATCTGCCAGAGTGACCTCCAGTTTCTGTGCATTGGCTACCACATGATGATTGGTCAGGATATGCCCCTTGATGTCTATGATGGAGCCCGAACCCGACCCCTGACTCGGAAATACGTTGAAGAAGAAGTCCATCTGGACGGCAATGCTGGTGATGTTGACGACCCCATCGGCCGCCTTCTCATAGACAGTGATATTGTTTTTTTCGTCTTCAGTAATTGCAAAGGCTTGGACGTTCCAAAGAGCGATGATGAGTAACAGGATGCCAATGGAAAGTCGTTTCGAAATTCTTCCCAGGAACATTTCAATACCCCCTTGATATAATCAATCCTGAAGGGTTGAGTTACAAACCCTATCTCAAACCGTAACTCAAGGCTTTAGCCTTGAGTATCAGCCCTGGAGGGCTGAGTTACATCGCTATCATCTGTAACTCAAAGCTTTAGCTTTGTCCGTCCAAAAAGACCAGCTAAAAGGATGTTCTTTAAAATCAGCAACTAAACCTTTCCTGACTGGATTTTCTAAAATGTAGGAAGCGACACTTTCTATACTCTCTTCTTTTCTCAAAATATGATCATAATAACTGATATGCCATAAATTCTCATTGTAATTCTTCTTAAACCAGTACCCGCTTTTTTGCTTGAAAAGACTTAAAAACTTTTTAAGATTAGATTGATCATCCTCTCCAGCTAACAGGAGATGAAGATGGTCCGGCATAAAACAGTAAGTTAAAATTTTGAACCTTTTTTCTCCGGCTGTTTCAATTAAAATATTAATGATTTGATCCACTACTTCAGCATCTTTAAAATAAAAGGCATGATCTTTTGTTAAGATAGTGATGAAATAGGCATGAATTCCGGTATAGTCAAAACTCTTCAATCTTGGTCTTTTAGGAAAAGGTTGGTCAATATCAATTCCCATATTGAGGCACGATTTTGTAACTCAGGGCTTTTGTTCTTATTGGGTCAACCCTAAAGGGTTGAGTTACGTAACTCAGGGCTTTAGCCCTGATACATCAACCCTAAAGGGTTGAGTTACGTAACCCACGAAGTCTGTAAATCCGTAACTCAAGGCTTCAGCCTTGATTATCAGCCCTAAAGGGCTGAGTTACTTGAATTTCCTAATGATCTCCTCCCTGATCTTATCGATGGATATCTTCTTATCATAGAGTCTTTTTGTCAGGAGGGCCTCCTCCTGGCATATCCCTCACCCTGCCCCGTGTTGATCAATAAAACAGTCCAGAAGATTTTCATGACCAAAGACATCACAATCGCAGAAACAGGGCATCTGTGCAAGGACTTCGGAAATCTCTCGCGCAACCTGATAGGCTCGCTTTGCTTTGCCTTTAAAAAGATGGGGATCGAGTGTTTTCGGCAACCCGGTTTTGGGATCGATCGATTTCTCTTTTAAGATTTTAAACGCCTTTGGATCGGTCTCCTGTTTCAGGGTTTTGGGATGTTCACCATTGGCCAAAACGGAGCCCGATGAAAAGATCAGGAAGATAAAAAGAAAGAGAGCTTTTCTAAACATAGCCATCCCCTACCAAATTCTTTGTAACAGTTTGCGCCTTGAAAAAACTGATCTAATCCCCCTTCATCCCCTTTTGTCAAAAGGGGGAAATGTTCTTCCTCCCTTTGGCAAAGGGAGGTTGGGAGGGATTTCACAAGACGATTTTAATTGATTCAATTCTCTATATCCTCGGAAGACCTGCTTCATCAAAAACTCCTTCAAAGAGCGGGCCGGTAAGGTATCGCTCACCCGAATCGGGCAGGATCACGACAATGGTCTTTCCATCGAACTCACCGCTCTTTGCCAGTCTTAAGGCGACGGCAATGGCAGCGCCACAACTGACACCCGAGAGGATCCCTTCCTCACGGGATAGTCGCCTTGCATGCTCGATCGCTTCTTGACTGGTGACCTGTTCGACGCGATCCACCATAGACAAGTCGAGAGTATCCGGGATGAAACCGGCGCCGATGCCCTGAATCTTATGAGGTCCGGGTTTGAGTTCCTCCCCTGCAAGGCGTTGTGTAATCACCGGGCTTTCAACCGGTTCGACGGCAACGCTGATGATTTTCTTCTTTTTTTCTCCTTTAATATATCGGGAAACACCAGTAATGGTTCCCCCTGTTCCTACGCCCGAAACGAGCACGTCGATTCCACCATCTGTCTGTTCCCATATTTCAGGACCTGTTGTTTTGAAATGAATCTCCGGGTTGGCAGGATTCTTAAACTGCTGGGGCATATAGTAATTGGGGCTCGAGGCCACAATCCGCTCTGCCTCTTCGATTGTCCCTTTCATTCCCTTGGCTCCGGGTGTAAGGATGATATTTGCCCCAAGAATAGCAAGGACTTTTCGCCTTTCCATGGACATGGTCTCGGGCATGGTGACATTCAGTTTATAACCTCTTGCCGCCGCCACATAAGCCAATGCAATACCCGTATTTCCGCTTGTCGGTTCAATGATCTCCATCCCTGGTTTAAGCAACCCCTTCTTTTCCGCATCCCAGATCATACTGGCGCCAATTCTACATTTAACGGAATAGGCAGGGTTACGGCCTTCGATCTTTCCGAGAATCGTGGCCTTGAGTCCCTGCGCCATCTGATTGATTTTTATCAAAGGGGTGTTGCCAATCGATAAAGAATTGTCATCAAAAAATCGTCCCATAAAAGTCTCCTTTCGAGTTTATTGGAATATTGAAAATTTTGGAATAATGGAATGTTGGAATAATGGAATGTTGGGTAAAGATCAGACCTAAAAACTGCATATCTTTTCTTGTTTTCTTCCTCCCCATTATTCCATCATTCCATATCTATCAGTTCAGTGGCGGTTTAAACCTCTTAAGTCTCAAAGCATTCGAAACCACAGTGACCGATGAAAACGCCATGGCCCCTGCGGCGAAGATGGGGTTGAGGAGAACACCAAAAAACGGGAAGAGGACCCCTGCGGCCACAGGGATGAGAATGGTATTATAGGCAAAGGCCCAGAAGAGGTTCTGTTTGATATTCCGAATGGTCGCCTTACTTAATGCGATGGCAGTCACGATCCCTCTTAAATCCCCGCCGATCAAAGTGATGTCTGAGGACTCCATCGCTACATCGGTTCCTGTTCCAATCGCAATCCCTACATTGGCCTGTGCCAGAGCCGGCGCATCATTGATGCCATCCCCCACCATCCCAACTTTCTTTCCCTCTGATTGAAGTCTCCTGACCTCCTCAGCTTTCATCTCCGGAACGACCTCTGCAATAACACGGTCAATTCCAATCT
>Ga0154725_1020_pt2 | contig 13223 bp, 19 predicted proteins | sample Rifle2008BG16ft_FD_105733 | JGI IMG/M metagenome (GOLD analysis project Ga0154725, IMG submission 105733) | Deltaproteobacteria bacterium RBG_16_49_23 | reverse complement strand
TCTTGTCCAAACTGGCGCTGAAAGTAACCCCCCTTCATCCCCCCTTAACTTAATGGGGGAATAGGAGGGGGGTAAGGGAAGGTAACCCACAAAAAACCCGGAAGAGCCTAAAAAAAACCCTATATATCCTCTCCATTTGGGTGGGGTTTGGATGGTGGGAGTAAGAGGATATATAGGGCTATAAATTCGTCTTGAGGAATTATATCAATTTAGTCCTTTGTCACCTTCCCTTCCAGTCCTTGATCGATTCATTTAAGCTTTTAACCGTGCCATAAAAATTCTTGATGGAGAACTTCTCTCCTCCCCTCGGATGAACGTGATAGACCCTTCCCCCTCCTGCGGTCGATCCCTCATCGAAATTGACCAGTTTTCTCTTTTCCTCTTCCCTGAGCCTCTCCAGCTCCAGACCGTGTTCAAGCGCCATCTCATGTTCGGTCAGGTTCCCTGAAATCCAGGCCCAGCTCATCGGATAGACATCGGGATTCCACACAACAGAATAAAGGTGCCAAACAATAATGGTGAGCGTAGCTAAAATCGCCTCATAAAAATGGATGGCCCGGGACACATCAAAGGTCCACATCGGAAAGAAGAGAAGCCATTCTTCCTTGAACCAGAGGATGAAACCTGTGACGGTCATGACGATCGTTCCCCAGATCAATCCTAAATATTCCAACTTCTCCCTGAAATTAAACCGACCCATCTTGATCACTTTAGCGGGCTGGTTGATGAAGAGGTTATTCTTCAGGGTCTCCCAGAGGTCTTTAGCATCCTTCCACATGGGGATCATGTCGATCACAATCCTTCTTCCCCTTTCCGTAAAGGCAAGATAAAGGAGGTGATAACCTCCCAGGGTGATCGTGGCCACTCCGGAGAGCCGGTGTAGGAACCCTCTGAAGGTCATTCCCAGCGGAACATCCGTAATGGGAGAAGCCCAGAATGCCTCGGGGTACTTTAAGGCGAACCCGGTAATCACCAGGATCGTAAAGTTGATCGCCAGATTGAGGTGTTGAATCCTTTCGTTCAATGTCATTCGAAGATATTTTTTCGCCATGATTCCCAGCTCCTTAGTCTTTAGGCCTCCGCTCAATGGTCTTCCTCAACCAATCCGTGAAGTTGAAGAAACTCAATCCTCCGATGACGGCTACAATCAGAATAATGTAGACGATTCTTACCCATCCTACCGCCTTCTCGCCAAAGTCCACTCCCCTAATGTCAGCCAGTGTGTGAATCTTTCCTTTGGAAAAATTGACGGAGGCCTTGGGATGACAAACGCCACAGGTCTTCTGGAGGCGATCCTTATGGATCATCGATTTGGGATCTGAGGAGGAACGGATGTCGTGGACCCCGTGGCAACTGGCGCAGTTGGCCGAAAAGGTATCTCCCCCCCGGTAAGAGAGGCCATGGAAACTATCATAATAGGATTTGACGGGCTTTGTTGTGAAGCGGTACTCCCTTGTGATCCTTTCTGCCGCATGACACTGGGGACAGGTGGTAATGGCAATTTTCCTTTCATGGACCGCCGACTCCGGATCGGATCTCGGTCTGATCCCATGGGTTCCATGGCAGGTCGTACAGGTCGGATGATTTGGCCTTCCTCTGGTGAGTCCAACCCCGTGGACGCTTTCGGCAAATTGCTTGCTTTCTTCGGAATGGCACTCCCCGCAGGTTTGAAGCAGATTGGTCTGGAAAGTGGCTGATTTGGGGTCGGAAAGAGGCTTGATGGAATGGGTTCCATGGCATTCCTTGCAGGCAATTTCAGCTTTCAAACTGTGAACGCTTGTTTTGAATAATTTCTCCGACTCCTCATGGCAGGCCCCGCAATCTACCTTCCGATCGGCATCCTTGATCCCTGTTTTCGCATGGGACTCATCAGGAATACGCGTGTGACAGTCCGTACAGGCATTTTCACCATGGATTGACTTCTTCAGCCCTTCTTCTGAGACGAAAAGAGAAATTTTATTCCCGCGGGCGTCTTTTTTTGTTAAATTTTCGTTCCCATGGCAGCTTAAACATTTTGAGTTATCGCCCCGGGCCGTTTCTCCCATCATCCCATAAAGAAATAAGAGAGAAAGGATTCCCAGGGGAAGCATCCAGTTTTTATTCTTTCTCCATATCATGCCGGAACCCTCCTTGGAATGAGAAAGGGTAGAAACCCTTCCTTTAGATTTTCCCTTTCAATCTTTTCAAAGGCACACTCCACTGCTGATTTGACCTCCTCCAGATCGACTGGTTTCATCGCATGGTAGAAAATCCCCGTTTCCCTGAGGCGTTTGACCAGGCTGAGGGAAGCCTCCGAGGAAATGACGATGACCTGGATCCTCTCATTGATCTTCTTAAAGAGAGGAACCAGGTCGAAAGCCTTCACCCCCTCCATCTCATCATCCAGAAGGACGACACGGACATGTCCCTTTCTTACCTTACGGATCATTTCGCTCACCATCTTGGCTGTCTCTACCTTATAACCGAGGCCATGCAAAAAAGTGGCGAGCGATCTGACCCATAAATCATCCTGATAGGCTATGAGAATGATCTTTGATTTCATCTCTTTCTTTTTATGTCACCCGTACCGATATTTCATTTCTTCGTAAAGGAGAGAAACTTGTCCCGATAAACCCGGAAAAGAGGATACCTGCCGGTATCAACCGGGCTAAAACGACGATAATTCCGAAGGTGATAAAAAACCAGATCCCCAAAAGCCCAACCCCTCTGATCCCCCCTGCATAAGCAATCCCCATCCTACCTCTCCACGACGGTTGGCTCATATCCTGGCAGGGTTACTCTCTTTTCGGCAGCTCCCTTATCCGGAGCTTTCTTCGTCGCGATCAGTCCTGTGGTCGTTCCGATAAAAGTGAAGAAAAGGATCGCCGCAGGTATCAATTGAAGTAGAACAATAACTGCTCCGATGATGGCAAAAATCCAAAGAGCCATCCCGGCATCCTTCAGGCTCACTGATCTTGCAAAGGCTGGAGTCGAAATAAGGCTTATCAATATAACTGCTAAAACAATACCTGAAAATTTAATCCCTTTTTGCATCCTTGATCCCTCCTTTCAACCCTTTCAGTCTTAAAGAATGCATTTCATGTGCCAACGTTAAACTACCAGACTATTTTTTCTAATTATTTGATTTTATTGATTTATTTTAAAACAGTGAAAAACAGAAAAAGCTTAATGTATATATTAAATATTTATTTTTTATGAAATAACTTGAGCAAAAATTCACTAATTATGAGAAATAATTGATTTTTATAAAAAATATTATAAATATACATTAATAATTTTTAAAATCCCAATGTGCGAGCAAGGATAGAGAAAGCAATGATGGGAATGAGCCAGCAGAAAAATGTTATGATAAAACAGAGGCTTACATCATCGGTCTCGATCTTCTTTATCTCTCCGTATTTTACAATAAGGATCAAACCGAGGGCAGCAATCCCTACCACAACGATCGACCAACCTATTATTAGCCATTTAAAAAAATCTGGCACGTTAAAAACCTCAATTTTCAATGATCAATAGTCAATCGACAATAATCAATTTATTAACCATAGCTGACTTTATAAATAAGAATTGTCCCTGTCTCCATTAGCTTGTTAATTGACCATTGACAATTGGCTATTGCCCATTGATCATTTATTATTCTTCTCTCGCCCGGAGACTATACTTCCTCATCAGAGCCTGAAAATTTGGCCGGAGCATCCCCACCTCTTCTGCCGCCTTTGTCACATTCCATTGATTTCGCTCCAGGGCGTTGATGATAAATGCCTTCTCTATATCCTCCACTGCCTTCTCCCTGAGTTGCTTCTTGATCTCCTTTAACTCTTCACTGGTCACCGGAACCGGATTCTCCATTCTCTCACTCTCCTGTTGGCCGGGCAGGATCAGGTGTTCGACCCGCACCATTTCCTCATCCATCATCACCACTGTCCGTTCGATCACATTCTCCAGCTCCCGCACATTCCCCGGCCAGGGATACTTCATCAGTTTCTCCATCGTCTCAGGGGTAAACCCTTTGATCGCCTTGCCCATCTCCTCGGAATATTTCTTTAGAAAATGGATAGACAGGATCGGGATATCCTCCTGGCGCTCCCTCAGAGGAGGGAGGTTGATAGGGACGATGTTCAAACGGTAATAAAGATCCTCCCGGAAAGTCCCCTCTTTGATCATCTTTTCCAATTCTTTATTGGTAGCGGCAATGAGCCGGATGTCAACCTTTTTGGCTTTGGTCCCTCCCACAGGCGTAAACTCCCTCTCCTGCAATACCCTCAGGAGTTTGGCCTGAATGGCGAGGCTGATATTCCCGATCTCATCGAGAAAGACCGTTCCCCCGTCCGCCACCTCGAAGAGTCCCGGTTTGGTCGTCACCGCACCGGTGAAGGATCCCCTGACATGACCGAACAGTTCGCTCTCCAGGAGATTCTCGGAGAGGACGGCGCAATCAACAGTCACGAACTGCTTGTCCCTTCTCGGGCTGTTGAAATGAATGGCGCGGGCGATCAGCTCCTTGCCTGTGCCGCTCTGTCCATTGATCAGGACCGTGCTGTCGGTTGGAGCGACTTTGGCAATGACCCGGTAGATCTCATGCATCTTCTTGCTCTTCCCTACGATGTTATGAAATCCGTACTTCTCCCGTAGTTCCTGTCGCAGGTAGATGTTTTCCAGGAGAAGGTTCTTCTGCTCAATGGCCTTCTTTACAACGATTGAGACTTCATCAGGGGTAAAGGGTTTGGGAATATAGTCGAAGGCCCCTAACTTCATGGCTTCGACGGCTGTCTCCACTGTGGAAAAACCGGTGATCATGATGACGATCGTATCCGGATATTCTCTCCGGAGCGTCCTGAGCACCTCCATGCCATCAATGCCCGGCATTTTAAGATCGGTGATGACGATATCAAAAGGATGCTCCTTCATCTTCTCAAAGGCTTCCGCCCCGCTTAAGGCAATCTCCACTTCTAACCCTTCCTCTTCGAGAATCCTCTGACAACTCTCACAGACAATCAGCTCGTCATCAACAACCAATATTCTTGGATTGGATGCCATGCGCTCCTCCTCATCATCCTGGATCAAAATCCTACCATAAATTGGAGAACCCTTTCAATGTGTCCCCCCTTAAATTTTCTTCGCCCTTTTTAAAAATCCGATCAGACTGGCGGCAGCCAGAGAAGCCGCTGCGCCCACTCCAAAGGGCCACCGGAACGTCCCGGTGACATCGGCCAGATGGCCTGCCAGGAGGGGACCGGCCATCGCTCCTACTCCATAGAAAAGGGTGAAGAGCCCGATGATCGTTCCGGAGACCTCCTTCGGGAAATAGTTTCTTGCACAGACCGCATACATGGGCCAAATGGCTCCATAAAAAAAACCAAACCACCCCATTCTCCAGCTATATGCATCGACAACGGCAGGAAGGAGGATGCCCATCAGGCCGAATCCCATTGCGTAACTCGGTGAAAGGATCCCCATCGCGAGACCACGTCTTGCCGTCCCGAACTATTTCTGAATGAGAGCGCTGACCGGAGTCCAAATGGCCGCGGCTCCCATTCCCACAAGGCCGTGAAAAAAGACAGCCCCAGCAAGGCTATCCGCCCGCCCCATTAAAAAGGTTCCCGATCCGAGAAAAAGGCAGAAAAAGCTAATGACCCATCTTCCGCCGATACGGTCCATCAGCCATCCTGTCAAGGGCGAGAAGAGGATATAGGCAAAGAAATAGGCTGCCCTGACCATTCCGGGGAGGAGCACGGAATAGGCGCCGATCCGGATGCTGTAGTTAATGAAGAGGGTAATGAAACTCGAGGCCAAAACAATCCAGGCCCAGTGAAGTCTAAATGAATGTCTATTCTGCTCGGATACCATCTCCCCAATAATGGTCATAAAATTTCAAATTTTGATGAAGTCGTAAAAAGTCGTCATTCCCGTGCTTGCGCGCCGTAGCGCTTCAGCGCGCAGGCGTGAAAACGGGAATCCAGAGAATTCTAACTACCTGAAAATATCCCGCTAAGAGCGGGACTTGCGCAGGAATGACTTATGATGGGCTTTTCAGACTTTTTACGAAACCATCAAATTTTGTAATTGTTTAGCCAAATTTAGCTTTTGAAAAAAAGAGTTCTAAATTCCAAGAAGTACAAAGAATCACCGTAAAATCCCCCTTAATCCCCCTTTTTCAAAGGGGGAAACTTCTTCTCCTCCCTTTGGCAAAGGGAGGTTGGGGGGGATTTTAAAGTGGTTAAACAATTACCAAATTTTAGATTTAAGATTATCAATCTGCAATCTGCGATCTACAATCTGCAATCGGGAAAAGTTTCTTCTCCAGATCCCTCAGGTCTGAGAGGATCGAGTCTCCATTTTTTTCCCCTGAACGATCCAGATAGAAGGCCTGAATCCCCAGAGACTGGGGAACAAGATAATCGAATTCGTAGTGGTCGCCGACATGGACGATTTCTCCGGGGTCGGTTTTGAGGATCTCACAGATTTGCTGATAAAAATGAGCCGTCTTCTTGACCACCCGGAAGTCAGAGGTGGCAGAAAAGATGTAATCGAAGAATCTTCCCATGCCGGTAACTTCCATCTCAATATCAATGAACTCTCTTCCTGCGTTGGAGGAAAGCGCCAAAGGGAAACGCTCTTTTAAATGCTCCAGAATGTGACGGGCATCCTGATAGGCCCTGATCTTATCGGCATACTGTTCCATTAAGGCCTTCCATGTCTGATCAAGTTGAAAGAACCTGAACCAGTATTTAATGTCATACCACTCAATCGCTCCTTCTCCGACCTTCTTATACTCCTTGACAACATAGGCTTTGGCTTCTTCAAAGGAGAGTCCTGCTTTCTCCGCATAAAGCGAGGGAATCCCATGGAGCCAGACCCAGTCCGTGAAGGCTGGATCGACCAAGGTCCCATCCATATCGAAAGAGATGATTTTCGTCATTATATATATATCTAACCTCTATTCCCGCCGATGATAGTAAGGAGTAAGGCGTTAGGGGGGAGGAATAAAAACCCCTTGCGACTTGCGCCTGACGCTCTCACGGTTTTTCGGATTTCGTGCTTCGTATTTATATTCTTTCAATGACCACATCGCCTGCATTCCGGATCTCCTTTTCCAGATCGGCGATCACGATCGTCCGAACCAACAAATAGGCCTGTGAAGTAAAAATGGTAATACACCTCTTCTTAAACATCAATGAAGGCGCATGGGGTTGATGCGACCGAACGAGTATTTTTTTCTGATATCTTTCCATCAACCGGTTAAAATAGGCCCCTCCGAATTGGGGCCTTCCCCACAGGTCTCCCAGGAGATCCCCCTCTCCTTCGACAAAATCCCCCCAGACGATCCTGTCCCAATTTGAATCTCCCGGCTCGACCTGATCGATCTCGTCCATCGATTTCAAATCGGGTAGCGCACCGTGAAGGGCCACGATGCCATTGGCGGAAATGGCACACAGAGGTAATCTTGAGAAGACCCGTCCATATTGATCCCTCTCCTTGAGTGAAAGAGACTCCCAGAAATTGGCAGGGTGGAGTTCTTTAACCAAAAACCCTTCATGATTCCCCGCAAGGAGAAATATTTTCTCCGGATGTTCCATCTTCATGCGAAGCAAATAATGGATATTCTCTTCGGAATCAGTTCCTCGGTCCACATAATCGCCTAAAAAGACGATTCGACAAGGTTTCTTTAGGTAGCGATGGAGGACCTCTTTGGAGGCCTTCACGTCTCCGTGGGTGTCTCCCACGAAGACCACTTTTCCCTCTTGAGGAAGGCGGAGCAACCTTGGTTCCTTCTCCAGAATTTTTTCTGCCCCTTCAAAGAGATCTTGCATATTCATCGTTACCCTTTCACCACTTTCACCTGGACCTGGCGATTTCTCGGGCCGTCGAATTCACAGAAGAAGATCCCCTGCCAGGTCCCGAGGAGGAGCTTTCCCGACTCGATGATAAGGGTCTGGGAACATCCGACGAGGCTCGACTTGATATGGGCCGGAGAATTCCCTTCGGTATGTTGGTATCGGTCCTCAAAGGAAACGATCTTATTGATCTCCATCAAAATATCTCTCGGGACGCTGGGATCGGCATTTTCATTGATCGTCACCGCGGCAGTGGTATGAGGAGTAAAGATTACACAGAGACCCTCTTTTACTCCGGCCTTTTGAACTACCTCCTGGACCGGGCGGGTGATATCGATGAACTCCGTCTGCTTCGAACTTCTCACTGAAAACGTCTGTGTCATCGCAATTCAGCTCCTTCCGCTTCTAATGACTCATTCTCATATCACATCCGATAAAGAATCTCAATAAAACCTTGAGGGTATTGATCTGGCCTGTGTTATGGCTTAAATTGAGAGTAGTCATTCCAGGTCTTATGGAGGAGTAGGAGAATGGAGGAAAATTTTCAACCTTTTTTAACATCCACAGCCATCATCGATAGTGATCATAAGAGCGTTCGGGATTATGCCGGGGAGGTCATTGCAGGAACCACCGATCCCGTGGAGATGGCAGTAAAACTCTATCTCGCTGTGCGCGACGGCATCCGCTATGATCCGTACTCTCCCTTCTATCTGCCCGAACATTACCGTGCAAGCTATGTGCTCAAGCGGGGCCGGAGTTTCTGTGTGCCCAAGGCATCTCTTCTCTGTGCCCTGGGAAGGGCTTCCGGCATCCCTTCACGGGTTGGTCTGGCAACAGTTCGGAATCATCTGACGACCAAACAACTTATCGATTTTCTCGGGACCGACCTTTTTGTTTCTCATGGATTTGTGGAGTTTTTTCTGGAAGGAAGGTGGAGAAAAGCGACCCCTGCGTTTAACAGTGGACTCTGCAAAAGGCATAACGTATCTCCGCTTGAATTTAATGGCCGTGAGGACTCTCTGTTCCAGCCTTATAATTTGAAAAATGAAAAGTTTATGGAATATGTGGAATTTGAGGGAATTTTTGCGGATATTCCTGTTGAGCAAATTGTGGCTGGATGGAAAAAAGCTTATGGCGAGGACCGTGTGAACAGCTGGATAAAGAAGTTCCGAGAAAGAGACGAGCAAAGCCTTTCAGATTTCGAGACCGAAGATATTCTCAACGAATGATTCTCCCCCAAATTCCGAGTTAGGGAATTGTCATTGCAACCGAAGTAATTCATTTTTTTATTAAAGAACGATGCCCCTATCCATACCGTATGACCGTTGCCTGATCCGGATTGTTTTTACCCGGCAAGAAATAGATCCGGTTCAAGATTCTATATCTTCCAGCTTCTCGCAAGTCCGCTTCAGATTATCTTCACCAGTCAATCGCCGACCCAAACCGTTTTCTCCCTCCAGGAAAAGCGTATGGTTATCAGTCTCCATTTTGATGATGTATATCTTCCCGGTTACCTTATCTTTGAACCTGTCCCCTATTTTCATCATCGTGCTGCTTCCTTTCTGAATCTCCTGGAAGATAACAATGGTCTGGCATAAAATCAGTCGATGAAATCGTTTTCTGTCTGGATTGGATTTTTTTAAGGATCAGCGAGATCTATCTTAGTGACTCTCTGGCAATGAGGCCATTGTATAAACTCCTTGGCCTCTATGCCAATCCTGTTGTGTTTGAACTTCTTCTCACAATGTGGATACGAAGCGCCAAAATCGGACATAGGTTTTCCCTTTCAATAAGATTCAAAAAGGGGTGGCCATTTTCTGGATTCATTCTTATTTGGGTTTTCTCTTTGCCTCATCTTCCACGAAAGGCAGGAACACAGATTCTATGCTGTTTGGATTGACAAACATTGAATGGGATTCATCCTTTGTTGCCAAAATGATGACGCTGGGATTAACGCTTTTAACTCTAAACACCTCTCCGCTTTGTAGGTTTTTGAACATATCACCTGCTTTTATCATCGTATTTCCTCTCATGAGAATAGTTGTCTTAGGGGTAAGCCTTAATTTATTTTTTGCTTCTTTCCATTCCGCCTGATAAGCCACCCCTCTAAGTCAACTGGAGGAATTCCCTGGATTGGATAGATGTGTATTCTGACGCATTTAAATATTAAGAGCCCCGTCCGAATAGCATCTTCCAGCGCTTTTTACATCAAATTGCTTTTGCGCGCGGTCGCTGGGGCTTGACCTTTTTGGGGGTGCTTTTCATAACGGAAAAACGATCGTATTTCTTGTTGGGTATCGATTGTGACTTCTCCTTGTAAAAGGTTTCCAGCCTATCCTCCTGACGTTCTGTTAGCGCATGGTTTTTATCGAAGTCCCCCAACACAGTTTTGAGAAATTGGTCTTCAGCCGTCGTTAATGCATACTGCTTTAACCCTGACATAACCCATTCAAGCCTTGCTTTATTCATAACGGTCCTTTCTATCCCGATGACTTTCTTTAAGTTCTTATTGCTATCGCCCCCCGGAAGCCGCGTCTGGCGATCGCCTTTCTTACCAGCAAAGTTTCTCCCCTGAAATCTGTCCGGTTCAGTAGGGGACAGCTCTCCAGGCTTCCCATTGAAAGGAAACAGGATTAATAACGGTTTCTGCGGCCGCTATAATCCATTCGCCCTCGCCCTCCCTGTCCTCCGGTTCTTCCCTGATCGGCGCGAGCACGTGCCTCATTCACACTGATTTGTTTGCCCAGGAGTTCCTGACCGTTAAGGCTCTTGATGGCTGTTTGGGCTTGAGCCTGCTCAGGCATCTCCACAAAACCAAACCCCCGGGACTGGCCATTGTACTTGTCTTTGACCACTCTCGCTGAGGTTACCTCGCCGAAGGATTTAAAAGCCTCCCGAATCGTCTCGTCTGTTACATCAGATGATAAGTTTCCTACATAAATGTTCATAATAATGTTCCTCCTTGTGGATTTCTTTTGTGTTTCTCTGGTATATAAATCTCGCTCCATTCTATTGCAAATTCTTCAAACCAGCTCAGCGTTGATTTCTCCTTTCTTTGGGGGACAGTTTCGTTACGGACGGTCACCTCCTGTTCTTTATCCTCCTTTTTTTCAATTTTGATGGTTTTTATATTGTCATCTCTTCTCCAATGCCTCTGCCCTCTATTCCTTTCTCCGTTGTTCTGCAATGTATTGACCCTATCAACCTACCCTCTTTGGTTTGGCCATAAAAATAACCCGCAAAGAAGTCGTTTAGAGTTCTTGCGGGCATATACTATAAGCCTAAAAGGCTCTGTGCAACTTAATTGTTGAAATAATTATATGCCAATTCACGCTTAAAAGCAAGAAAATATTTTTTAGGATGACTGTCCTCTATGATCTATTGAGATTGTTTGGGTGTTTTTCTTTCTATACGAATTACCGTTGCCTGGCGCCAATTTGGGCGCCAATTTCTAGGGGTTTATTTTTTTGATTTTTTTCGGTTGAAATCCTGATTCAAATCAGGTATGTTAGAAATCAATAAAGGGAGGGGAACTTAGATGGCTCAGAAAAAGGTCGCAGAGGTTTTAAAACTGATCGAATTCCTCAATGAGGAGGTCAAAGAGGTTTCAAAGAGATTGAGCAGAATCACGCCAAAAGAGATCAGCGAAAAATTGGGGACCCTTGCCCTTATCCGGGGGAAGATCCTTAACCTTCAGATCGACTTCCCCCAGGAGATCGAGACCAAGCTCTCCCAGATCTACCCTTCCCTCGATAGAATCAGAACCAAACCCTCCTGATCTCAATTTCGGATTTCGGAATGCAGATTTCGGAATTAAAGACCTTACTTCGATTTCTAATGATTCCGCAATCCGAAATCCACAATCCGCAATCTAATAGTAGGCGAGGCTGGCGAAGGAAACGACGGATTGGGTCTCCGGAGTGAAGGCCTGACCATATTTGAGGAGCTTGCCCTCCTCTGCTTCTATCACCTTGAGCATCGTATAGATGGCTGGCAGTCCACAGATCTTCCTCTGATCCCGTTCCCTTGAAATGGAAGAAAAGAACTCTTCTCCATCCACTCTCTCCGCATGACTTAGCATCTCCCTGTCTTCTTCCTCGAGGATCCGGAGACCGTACTCTCCGATTCCGTCCCGGTCTCCAAACTGAACCCCCATATGGGCCAGGTCCGCGCTGGCAATATAGCAGACCTCTCTCCCAAGCGAGGATATAGCCTCTTTGATGGCCCCGACGAACTGACGGATAGGCGGAAGTTCCATCGGTGACACTCCTCTTTCAATTGCCTCATGGAATGATCCGCTCAGAATAGGAACGATCCTGACAGGAGTGGATTCTGAATAGAGATACCTGAGAAAGACGCATTGAAACTCAATAGAATGTTCGGTCCGATGAACCCCCTCATCCATGAAAAGGTCATCAGGGTATCGGGATTGAATCGCATCGACCAATCCCTGATCTACCTCCAGGGCGCCAAGGGGAGTGACGAACTCCTTCCGGGTCAGAGAGAAGGGTTGCTTCATCAAGGTATGGGCCGTTCCAAAGATGATGAAGCAATCGGGCAAATGGTTCTTCCACACCTCCCGATGGGCAAAGGCATAACATAGGCCTCCCCTCTGGAAATCGATATGTGGGGCAATCACCCCTTTCAATTCCTTTACCCCGTTAGAAAGCCCCGCCTTTTTAAGGCAAGGATGAAGTTGTGAATCAGAATTTGAATGCCTTTCAGAAAGGGCGGGGTATAAAGCCCCGTCCTTTCTAATGGGGTTCATCTCTTTTTTCTCCGGAAGCGGTCCGGGCCCCTCTAGTCCGGTAAAATATTCCGAAAGCTGAGCCCTCAACTTCCCGGGCTCTCTTTCGTAACTCTTTCCGGCAAAGGCGGGCTCTCTAAAGGAAGCCTTCTTAAATCCTTCCTCTTTCTGCCTCAGGGCTTCCTGGAATCTCTCTCCTTCAAGAAAGAGGGTTTCATCGAGTTGGTGGATGATCTCCTCAATCTTTTCAGTGAAAAGAAATTCTCCGAACCTTCTCATGTACTCGGTCTGGATATCGAGGATCGAATGGCGGCCATCGAAGAGAGAGATAATAAAGTGGAGAGGGGGAGGCAGATAGAGAGCTTTGTCGCTAATATTCTGGGGATCCTGAAGACAGAGCAGCGATTGGCCTGACATCTGAACGGGAAAGAGATTCACGCTTCTAAGCTTGGGAAAATCCACAGAACGTCCGTGCTCTCATCAGGCGGTAATGGTCAATGGCTCGTGCTCTGCCCTCGGTTTCTCCGAATGTTTGAGGGCCAGTTCGATGGCCTCATCCATCTTATTAATAAACTTAAAATTCAACTGACTTCGGATATGCTCCGGAATCTCCTCCAGATCCTTTTCGTTCTTCTTCGGAA
>Ga0154725_1165_pt1 | contig 13353 bp, 10 predicted proteins | sample Rifle2008BG16ft_FD_105733 | JGI IMG/M metagenome (GOLD analysis project Ga0154725, IMG submission 105733) | Deltaproteobacteria bacterium RBG_16_49_23 | reverse complement strand
ACCGACACCGATTAGGACAAAACATATAAGGAATACAATTATTGATTTGGAACTCATTAAACTCTTGACCTAATCAGTCATCTAAACAGTGTTCTAAAAACTTAAGCTCTCCACCAAAACTCTCAGGCGCTGTATCTTGTTAGGAAAAATAAAAGGAAAAGCAGTGTTCAACCGCCGAGCTTAAAAGCCTATAATCATTTTGACCTAGTTAAGAACGGCAACTATTTGAAGTTTATAGATTTCAACAACATTTTCTGGCGGACAATTTAAATCGCCGATGCATGTTGACACACTTCAATGGTTTTTCGGGCGGCTTCTTTCCAAGAGAATTGCCTTGCTCTGCCCAAACCGCATTCAATCATCTTTTGTCTGATTAGATCATCGGACAAAACTAGATGAATTTGCAAAGCTATGCTATTCGGGTCCGTAGGATCAAACAATAAACCTGCGTCTGCTATCACTTCAGGAATGCACGATGTATTAGAGGCAACAACAGGCGTGCCACAGGCCATTGCCTCTACTAGAGGAAGGCCGAAGCCCTCATGTAACGAAGGAAGTACAAAAAGATCGGCCGCATTGTAAAGCAAGGGCAAGTCCTCTCCAGGTACATAGCCAAGAAAAAGAACCTCGTCGGCTAGCGATAATCGAGCTATTGTTTGGCGAATCTCAAGAATTCCTTTCCCAGCAGGGCCGACCAAGACCAACTTATGTTTCATGGATTCATGAGCTTTTTTTAATATGCTAAGCGCCTCAAGCAGCCGGGGAATGTTTTTCATCCTCTCGAGAGCCCCAACAAAGATAATGAAGGGGCCACCGATCCCATACTTCTCTTTGATACGTTGCCTTAAACTGCCCTCTCTGAATTGTTTGAATCTCGAATCCACACCGGGGTAAATGACACGTATTTTAGCAGGTGCAATGTTGTAGTATTTTGAAATGTTCTCCTTTGAGGAATTGGAAACGGTCACTATGGCAGTTGCTTTTTGGACAATTGTTGGAATTAGGATCCGTAGATAAATTGACCAAAGTCTAGGGTAGTATTCAGGATGCACCAGGTACATCGTATCAAGGATAGCGACCACCAAGGGGCAAGGCAAAAACATCGGCGCGATGAATGATGGGGCATACAGCAGATCTGCTCGGATTCGGCTTAATTTGTATGGAAGTACTGCCTGGATCCAAACGGTATTCCAGATTAATCGCAACACTTTGCTACTAATACCCTTTCCCGTCCAAATCTGAGGAGCAGCCAACGATGTAAATTGATCTTTGGAATTCTCTCTCAAGGCGCACATGAGCTGATAAGCGTAGACATGAGTTCCGGTCTTGAGCTGGGAAGGGAAAGTCATATCAAAGGTTATATGCATAGATTGATTATCCCAGGTATCACGCCCCCTGATTTGCAGCGGCATAATAGACCTGTAATGTCGCCTTCGCTGTCTTCTCCCAAGAGAACTCGCGGGCTCTTTGCAGCCCCCTCATTATAAACTGCTCGCGTAAGTCATTATCAGTTAGCAGTGTAAGGATTGCGGAAGCGAGACCGTCAACGTCAAGTGGGTCAACCAAGACCGCTGCGTCCCCTACGACTTCTGGTAACGAAGATCGATTCGACGTGATAACTGGCACCTTGTTGGCCATCGCTTCCAATATAGGTAGTCCAAAGCCCTCATACACAGATGGAAAGACAAAGAGGCTCGCCTCTCGATATAGAGACAGAAGCAATTCTCTGGAAACGTCCTTTAGTACGACGACATCGTCGATGATCGAGAGAAATCTGGACCGTAGCTTTGCATTCGATCTATGATATGCGCCTACCATTATTAAAGCATGCTGAATTAGGTTGTGTGTGCGAAGCTTATGATAGGCCTCCAGAAGAGTTCCAACGTTCTTATTCACAAAATCGCCACCAACATGCAGAATGTAAGGACGGTCACTTGGCAATCTTGCAGGATTAACCACCGTAGAATTGCCCGGATAACCAAGGTCGCACCCCAGGAGTACGGCAGTGACTTGATCCGCATGACATCCAACCAGTTGTATAACATCCTTGCGTGATGACTCTGAATCGCACAAGATATGCGCGCAATGTTTAGCAGCACACAACTGCCATCTATAAAACCATCTTTTTCGCGGCCGACTCAGTAACTCACGGGAGAATCGAAGCGGTATCAGGTCGTGGATGGTAACTACCGTCCGCACTGGCTGCCATGCTGGTACTCCCGGAATCGATATGTCACGGGACACGAACGGACTATGAAATATATCGACGTCTAAGGATCTAAGCAGCCTAGGTAACAAGAACTGATGAGTAATCAATGGAGTTAAGCGGCCAAGACATGGGCTGGGTAGTCTTATCGCCCTAAAGTTAAATGGCAGCAAGTCGGCAAACGGTAAAGATGCAAGTGATGAAGGATAGGCAAAAAGATAATACTGGTTCTGCCTGTCCCAAGTTATGTATTGAGAAACTAGATTAAAGACATAAGTGCCAACACCCCGAAGTCTGTGCCCAGTTTGCAAAGGCGTGACGTCAATCGCAATTCGTAGAGCCCTCAAGTGGCACCACCCTTAACCGCCTGACAAAAGTAATAAAACCCCAAGTATTCTGCAATTTGAGTTCGGTCAAGCTTTAGTATCAGAGGTTTGAAGAGGTCTGTCATTCTGGCATGCAAAACCCGATACAGCGAAAGTCGGGCGATAATTGGCACCCACAATGGCGGAAACACGCCAGCAGGAAAGACTGTTACATTTTGGAGTCCAACCTTCCTGAGGAATGTGATGATAGTTTTTTTCTTCCAACTAGCTTCATATAGCGTTGACTTCTTAAGCCTCAATCCATCCAATGCCCGCAAAAGCGAAAATTTCTTGGGGACAATATCAGCATAGAAAATCCCACGCGGGCGAAGAACTCGAACCATCTCTGAAAGTAACGGAATTGGGTTTGCAAAGTGTTCCAACAACCCTGCAGAGAGCACTACATCAAACGTATCGGACGAGAATGGCAGCTGATATCCATCGCCTACCAGCCAGCTCCCCTCTACATTTGTTAAAAGGTAGTTATGTTGCGCTACGAGGAGAGCTTTAGATGAGTAATCAAGCCCCACTGTCTTGTAGCCTCGCGCCGCCAAAAAACAAGATAAATGGGCTGCGCCACAACCCACCTCTAACGTTCTTCCGGCATTCGGCAAAAGAGGCAGCAAATAGTCCATCTTAATCTCATCCATAATAAAGTACACATCCCTCTCTCGTACAGAGTCCTCCATAGATCCCCAAATCTTTTCCCACTCCGGTTTCTGAGAATCTGTTCTCTGTACCCTCAAGCGTTAGCCCTTTTATAAATCAGCGCTTCTATTTTGGTTAAAACCGTTTGGTAGCCTATTAATTCCTGCCTAACTAATAGCCTATCCAAACGGATGCGTTCGCCATCAAGACAAAAAGTCCAATGATCATGCTCAACACAAGGACACGCCAACTTGAGTTTCTCGTAAGTCCGGTCATTGGCTTCTGGTAGCAGCAGAGCGGTAAAGATCAAGTATTTCTTTCGTGGGGTCGTTTTGGTAGAGTCGCTGAACAGATTTCTGGGCTTGTTCGCCCATCGTCTTGGCTAATTCCGGGTTCTTAAGCAACCATACCATCTTCTCAGCGAACTGTCCCGGACTGTCAGGCCCAGCCAGAAAACCATTGAAGCCATCTTGGATAAGCTCAGGAATTGCTCCTATGTTACTCGCCACTACAGGTTTGGCAAGCGACATAGCCTCTACCAGAATCATGGGGCCGAATTCATTGGTCCATTGCAGAGGGACAACGACAAGATCACTCTCAAGGATGAGCCGAATGACCTCTTCATTCGGCTTTGGTCCCAACAAGTTAACATGATCCTGGAGATTCATATCATTTACCATAGCCCTTATCCAAGTTGCATAATGCCTGTCTTCCTCTGCCCCCACGGCTGTTAATGTCGACCCCGGTACCGCTTTGATCACATCTTGCATAGCGCGAACAACCACATGTAACCCTCTCAGCTCATTTGACCACCCTACAAAGAGGATGCTCTTTCGCGCGCGGGAAACAGGAGTCAATCTTTCGCCGCCACTTACATGAGAATCAACCTGGTAGTGATAGATAACCCTGATTCGGTCTCCCGGAACGCCAGATCGCTCCAGTCTTAGTTTAGAGGTCTTCGATAACACGATGATTCCATCAAGTCTTCGCACAAAATAGTCATAGATCACCGATCTCCAACAGCCACGTATCTTCCGCGCCAGAATCCTTAGGGGATTTCGAGTTGGCCTACCGCAGTCAGAGCATTGAATGCCGTGATACGCTGTGCAAATGCTCCCATCTGGTTTTCGCAGCGATAAGTATGGACAAAAGATGAGATGATCCAGGACTGTCATTACGGTAGGAATCTGCAACGCCTTTGCTGCTATTAGTGCAGGAAGGAATAGACCAACCGCGTGCAAATGAACGATATCAGGCTTCTTTCTCTTCAAGATCTGATAACAATTCAATGTTGCCAATGGATTGAATACCAGGAGGGTTAGGAGTGGGCCTGCTTTCTGCAGAGGCAACTCCGCTGTAGAAATCCATTCTGGAGACTTTCTTTTTTCTGTGAATCCGGTCGTTAATAGGAAAACATCCTGCCCAGTTTCGCGGAGCAGCTGGGATAGGCGCCAGCAAATCAATTCAGCCCCACTCCAGGGTTGGTGAAACCCGGGCAAACGGTCTGAGACCAGACAGATCTTCATCGCGAGTTCTCCCAGATAACAGAAGCTTCAACCAATTCCATTATTCTGCTTCCTGACGCTGAATACTGAACTCCAGCTCTGCTAAATCCATTTGGACACACCGTAGCGATTCTCCCGAACCGTTGTATCATAGGCCCTACAACCTTCACATAGTAACGGGACCTGACCTGTATCATTCGTCACCATCTCCCTGAATCTCTTGTACCTGGGAGAATCCCAAATGTCCTTGACGCACGATTCAAATACGTTACCAAAGCTATGCTTCCTCAGAAAGTTACGACCGTTGGACATTAGCACAGCACAGCAAGAAACGACAAAACCGCCCATCATAATATATGGCTCACTCCAAACGACACAGCGCCGCATAGGTGGCTTTAGGACGGCTTGATGAGAAGGGTGATCCCATTGGACTTTGACACCCAGTTCTCTAGCCCGTCTGTTCACCGCATCGACTTCTTGGTTTGATGGTTCGTGTAATAAATGCTTCGTACTCTCGAACTCTAGCAGGCCGACAAACTCTATCAGAGGCTGGTCGCCCAATAGGCTTTTATGCCCAAGGGAATGTATCAATTCCACAAACTGTATCATTTCATGCGCATTGATGGTCATAAGAGTATAGCGGAAGCAAATCTCCGGCAGGGGTGAGTTTAATTCCGCCTTTAACTGTAGTATTCTTCTTACATTACCCAGCATCTTGTCAAAACTCGCGCCGATTCTAATGACCTCGTAGGTTTCCTTAGTAGCGCCATCTATCGACACAGTGATCTTGTCTACCCCGATTTCTATCAGCTCCCGAAGGATGTCCTCCCTTAAAGCGGTGAAGGAATCAACAAACGCCACAAATACCGGCTTCGACTTCAGGAACCTTAGTATTTTCGGAAAGTCCTTATTCAAGTAACCGGAGCCCTCGCCCGTGACGTTGATCCATATCAAGTTGGGAAACTGGTCAACGATCTTCTTGAGATCCTCGAAAGACATATCCACGTCAGTATATCTATCTCTCTCCCAATGCGTATGTTCGCACATGATACATCTCAAATCACATCTTGTTGTAATCTCGATTTCAAAGTGATAAGGATATGACGAAAACGGGCGCGGTGAAAGTCGAGGAAAAGCTTGCCACAGCGGATCCAGGATGCCAATACCAGACCATTCACCTCTTGCAAAAAGCTTGGCCAGAATGAAGACATAGGCTGTCCTGGCACCTCTGGTGCGGAGTAAAAACCAGATGGTTCTTCTGTATGGCCACAAATAGGCTGGCCCAGTGATGGTGCATCGTTTTATTAATCTCAATAGTGCGAGAATTCTGTAGCCCATGTGATTTCCTCTTGCAATATTTGGAATCTCGTCCAACAAATGCCGCTCATCGAGCGGACAGATGGTCAGCTGCTTCTCTGAGGTCCTCCTCGGAATTCACATTTACGTAGTAGTCGCAAATCACAAACGACTTGACCACATTGCCTTCATCTATCGCGCACTGGATCAAGTCAGGCAATTCCTTTTCTCCTCTTTGCTGGTTGATTGGTGTCTGCTCAATATAGGCTAAGATCTCGTTCCTGAACAGGCAGTTCCCTGTGCCCATCAGGTTATTCATGGGTTTCGTCGGTTTCTCAATCAATCTATAAATTCTATTATCTCCGTCATGCACAATCGCGTAAGTCCGGCTAATCCGCTTTTTGTCTTCTACACCAACCGTCCCGCATATTCCAAAGACCCGTTCCTTCTGGAACATCTCAAACATGGCTCTGTGTTTGGGACTCACCAAGATTTCATCGCCCAGAGACAACATGAAATCGTCGTCGCCTATCGCATTTGCACAACATTCGATGGCATGAACTAAGCCTCGTTGCTCAGACTGTAACACATATCTAATTCGCTTACCTTTGTAGTTGATGCCGCACGCGTTGATGATATCTGTGGCTTTGTAGCCCACCACGACGATTATCTCTTCTATACCAACGCTCATAGCATAGTCCAGGCTGTACTCGATTAGTAGCTTACCCGCCAACTTGATCACGCACTTGTTCTGTGATTCGGATATCTCATTGAGCCGCGTGCCTCGACCGCCAGCTAAAACTATTGCCTTCATTGAAATACCCCTCCTTGTCGTCACGGCAAAGGAAAACTGTTGTCAGCGCAAATCTAATCTTTATCCGCGAAGAGTTGCGTATTCTCCTGGATCCAAGAAACGAGGTTCTCTATGCCTTCTCCAGGCAGAACCTTGGGCTGCCATCCCAATTCGCGTTTTGCTTTCTCAATCTCACATACGAAGTACCACAGATCACCAGCCCTAGCCTGTCCCAATTTGACAACAGGCTCCCTTCCCACGATTTCGCCAAGGGCCTTTATACACTCCAGCAGCGAAATGGAATTACGGCTTCCGCCTCCTATGTTGTAAATGCCTGGTTTGGGGTTCTCATAGAAAGCATGGAATGCTGCCACCACATCTGTCGCGTAGAGAATGTCTCTGACCTGTTTTGCAGTTCCATAGATCGTTATGGGCCATCCCATGACTGTTCGAATCGCGAAGTTCGCCACCCACCCGTGATCCTCACCACCGAACTGACGTGGACCATAAAGACCCGTCAGGCGGAAGCCAGCTGCGCGTACTTGGTAGGTCTCTATGAAGGTTCGAACGTACAGTTCAGCAGCCATCTTCGAGGCGTGAAGGGGCGTAATCATGCCCTGCATCGTCGGATGTTGCTCGTCAACCCCTACAGGATTCCTCGTAAATCGAGTTTGCTCTTCCGTCAACATTTCGTTGATTTTGTTTCCATAGACGTGGATGGTGGAACAGTATACAACTGGTATATCGAATTTGCGTGCCACACTCAGGACGTTGAATGTTCCCACTACATTGGTGGTGAAATCGAAGTCGGGCGATTCTACACTGATTGTCATTGCTGGCTGAGCTGCAGTGTGGACAATGAAATCACATCCTCTGGCCGCCTCAGTAAGCTGGTCAAGATCCCGTATATCCGCTCGCATCATGTTCACGCCTAAACCTTTCAAGAAGTTCCAATTGTAGACGCGGGCAGCCTCCGTAGAGTAGCCAGTCCTTGCCAATTCATATTTCGTCATGTTGTCATAGGCGATGACTTCAGCCCCACTCTTTAAATAGAATTCGCAAACATGGGACCCAATGAATCCACAGCCCCCTGTAACTAGCACTTTCATCGTCCTTCCCTCCAATGGACAAGTACTTTTACGTTGCGATTGAGTTCATCTGGTCTGTGCGCCTTCAACTGTTCTTCTTCTCGCTCATCATGGTGCCATCTAGTCCTTATCGAACGATGAGGCTACGCATAAGTGTAAGGTCTTCCCGTGTCACACCCTTCAACAGAATGAAGAATACGGAATAGACGAACACCCCTCCACCAACCAGAACGATCTCATTGATCTCCATCCGTAGCCCCGCAAGAAGGAACAGGACCATTAGCCCCGCGGCAAGCCCCGGCTTGATCGTATGATTGCTCCAAGAAAGTTCTATGACCTTGTTCAACTGCCAATAATGAAGGATAATTCCGATCGTCTCGACCAAAAGGATAGAAACGGCGGCGCCAACAACTCCCATGGTAGGAACGAGAACAAGGCTGGAGATCAGGAGAACCAGAGCTTCTATGCTGACTATTATGAGATATGTCTTTTGTTTCCCGCAAGCCCATAGTCCTCGAGCGTATATCATGTTCAGATAGTTCAGCGCAGCATAGCAAATCAGTATCTGGAAAGCCGAACCTGCATCGGAATACTGACCACCATAGACCAGTGTAATGAGCGACCTGCCAAGCACAATCCCCCCCACTGCAAGGGGGATTGCAACTGCTATGATTGCTTTCGAGCCATATTCTAGAAGCAGTTTTAACGAGTCGGTACTTCTTCCGTAGTACTGGGACATCACGGGGAAAATTGTGTCAGCGTAGGAAGTTGCTAACACAATCAACAACCAGGTAATCTTCCAAGCGGCACTATAATATCCTACTGCTTCGTCGCCTTTCAGAAGACCAAGCACCACGAAATTGAAGTAGATCAACAAGGCAACAATGATACTTGAAAGACCGATAGGCAGGGACTTGCGTAAGAGCCTAGGCCACGCGGCATGACTAAGAGAGAATCGGATTTTGCCGAAGCGATGCACGTACAACATTCCAAGGAGCCCTGCTGTGACGATTCCGGCAAGAACCTGAAACCAGGGAATCCATAATAACCGAGCGGCATCTTTCACCAACAGCAAGATTAATCCGACATAGCAGAACTGGCCTAAAACCTGGGACAAAGCCACATATTCCATCTTCTCCAAGGCAAACCATATCCAGTCGAGAAGGAATGCATTGGTGAACAGAACAAGTCCATAAAACATAACCAAGTGTTTTGTTTCCTCCGGATTTGCGAGCAACCCAACTAATAAGACAAGTACCAAGTAGGACAGAAGACTGAGAGATATCCGCAACCCAAATATGTTGCCAACGTATTCTTGCACTTTGTATTTATCCCTAGCCACCTCGCGGTTTCCCCAGACATCCAGCCCCATCTTTGATACAATCAAGAAGTAACTGACTATGGCAAAGGCGAAGTTAATCTTGCCAAAATCTGCAGGGCCAAGGACTCTAGCAAGGTAGGTGATCCCCAAGATCGCTAGAAATTGATTGAGAATTCCCGCCGTAAACAAAGACAACATATTCTTGAGTATTCTCTGAAAAACGGTCAACGGTTCTTTCCTTGAACTCGGCAGACAACCAGAATCAGGTGAAACTCTCTAGCGGCTTCTCACCAAACATATCCAGCCGACGTCGAATATTGCATACAAAAGTGGGAGTAGGGGCCCCGTCTTAACCGCGCCCAAATTTGCGGCTGAAAGTTCAGTGCTCATCGTACCAACGAAGATGGCTGAATACCTTGGCGGGAAAAAGCCATCCGAAGAAGAAGAGATACACGACTCTTACCTGGTGGACGCAACTCATCTAATTTAGTCCTGGCCCAGTTGCCCTTTTCCCTATTACTCTGTCTGCTAGTATTTTGATGGTATGTATGACCTTCCTGGTTAGCCTCGGGAATATACGGTCGCCAGGAGTAAAACCGGCCTTGTCAGAGATGTCCGCTGACTTCCCTTTTCTTATTGAAATATTGGGAGTACCTCAACAGTTTTGAAAACGGGCAATACGGATCGCGGCACCATACTTTCTTCCATAAGCAAGAGCCATGCCTTCAGCGTAGAGCTCTTCCCAGCCGTACTCATTGTCCGGGAACGCCGGATATGCTTCTTCTTCCGTCATTTCTGGCTCTCCGGGCTTCATGTCGCGGTAAATACAGACAAAAGAGGAGAAAAAATAACGGGCAATTCCCGCATTTGCCGCCGCACTTATCTATTTATGTTGATAAGCACGCTATTGCGCCTGATTTCTCGGCGGTGGATACTTGTATCACCACCGGATGATGATTTCCGTTCCCGCGCCTCTTCGAATTTCGATCGACCCGTCGATCTGCTTGACCAGATCGTTGACGATCTGAAAACCCAGGCTTCCTTTTCGGCGGAGGTCGAATCCCTTCGGCAGCCCCACGCCGTTGTCTATCACGGCCAGCTCATACCCATCGCCGTCCGACGGCCGCATCCGGACTAAGACCTCTCCTTCCCTACCCTCAGGGAAGGCGTGTTTCAGGACGTTGGTGATGAGCTCGTTGATGATCAGCCCGCAGGGAATGGCCCGGCTAATATCGAGCTGGACGTTTTTGGCGTCTACATTATAACTTATGCGGCTCGAATCGACCTTATAGATAGCGAAGAGATGGGTGATCATTTTGGCGAGGTAATCGGAAAAATCGATCCGGGAAAAATCCCGGGACTGGTACAGTTTCTCATGGATAAGGGCTATCGACTTGATGCGGCTCTGGCTCTCCTTGAGGACCTCCAGGGCTTTTTCGTCTTTGACATACCGCGATTGGAGACGGAGCAGGCTGGAGATGATCTGCATATTATTCTTCACCCGGTGGTGGATTTCCCGGAGCATCACCTCGCGCTCTTCCAGAGCCGCCCTGAGTATCTCCTCATCTTTTTTACGCTCGGTGATATCCTCGTAGACACCCAGAACCCCTATGACATCTCTGTTGGGCATCTGGAGAGGAACCTTGCTGGTACTCAGCCATATTTTGGCGCCCGTTGGCGTGGTCTGCGGCTCGACGATGTTCATCTTCGGCCGGCGGGATTCAATGACCCTCAGGTCGTCGGCCCGGTAAATCTCGGCCTGCTCCCGCCAGCCCATGGCGAAGTCGTCCTTGCCGAGTAGATCCCCCGGATGATTCAGGCCGGCATCGCGAGCGAACAGTGTATTGCAGCCCAGATAGCGGAGCTGTTTGTCTTTCCAGAAGACCCTGACCGGAATGGACTCGACGATCAACTGCAGCATGTCCCGGGACTGCTCCAGTTGAAGGAGAGTGTCCCGCAATTCCCGGTTGCTCCTAGAGAGCTCTTCCTCCACCCGCTTGCGCCCGGTGATATCCCGGCTGATGCCGACAAGACCGGTGATATGGCCTTGTTCATCTCTAAGCGGGATTTTGGTGGTCAGAACGTATTTCTCTGCTCCGGAGTGTTCTATGACCCGCTCCTCGCGGTCGACTAACGGCTCGCCGGACTCAATAATCCGCCGCTCATCCTTATAGTACCGGTCGGCGAGTTCGGCAGGGAACAATTCGAGATCGGTCTTCCCGACCACCTCCTCGAGAGATCCCGCCCCGATGGCTTTGAGGTGCGCAGAATTCGAGGTGACAAGCCGACTCTGGGCATCCTTGACGAAGATGTAGTCGGGCATCGCATCAATCAGGGTGCGAAGCCGCAAGCGTTCTCTGCGCATCGCCTCCTGGGCGGCGCGCTCTGCCGTCTGGTCGCTGAAGACCAGCACCACCCCCATTATCTCGCCGGCCTGGTTGCGGATGGGCGCTCCGCTGTCGGCCACGGCATGCTCGGTGCCGTCGCGGGCGATGAGGAGGGTATGATTGGCCAGCCCGACGACCAGGCCCTCGCGCGCCACCCGGCGGACCGGGTTCTCAACTTCCTGACGCGTCTCTTCATTAATGATGTGGAAGACTTCCTCGAGCGGCCGGCCCCGGGCCTCAGCAAGCGTCCATCCGGTCAGCACCTCGGCCACCGGATTCAAGAGTTCGACCCGGCCGGCGGCGTTCGTGCTGATGATCCCGTCTCCGATGCTGATCAGTGTGGTGTGATAACGGTCCTCGCTTTCGTGAAGCGCCGTTTCTGCCCTGCTAAGTCCCCTGTAATAAGTCTTCTGCATGCTGCGCCAGAGCATCATGGCCCCGACAGACGCCGCCGCCAGGAGCGCAATAATGAGACTCACTATGAGGACCGAGCGGAAGTGCCAATCGGCTAATGCTTCTGTTTTATCCACCTTGGCCACTAAAAACCAGGCCGAACCCGGGACTGTTTTTAAGGCCGCCAGGACCGCAACGCCCCGGTAGTCCGGCCCTCGAACCACTCCCTCCCGGCCCAGAACGGCCATAACCGCCGGAACACTCTCCTGACTCAAGGGGATGCGCAACTTGAGGCCGGTATCCTTTTGGTGCCGGAGTTCATTCAGGAATAACACCGCGTCGCCGTCGCGACGGACGAGCAATGTCTCGGCGGTGCGGCTCCGGACGGGCCAGGATTGAACGAGGGGGTAAAGAAACCGCCGGGCATCACTCTGAAGGATAACGGCACCGATCGGTTCACCCCTCTCTCCGCCCTGGGTAAAAAACGGCGCAATAATATCCAGATGGGGTGGAAGGTCGCCGGGGCCGGCGTGCAGGTCCGTGAGCGCGGGGCGCTTCTCCAGGAAGGCCGCCGTCAAGGCCCGGGCAGCGTCCTCATGGATCGGACCGTGATAACCGCCGAGGCTCAAGAGCACCTGTCCTCCGGCGTCCACCAATAGGACATCATGGTAAGGGCAGTTCTCCTTCAGGGAACGGAATTGAGTAACGAGCTCTGATGTCATCGGGCTCTGCGGCGCCGCCTTCCAGCGCGCAATAGTCTGGATATAAAACGGGTTCTCCATGATCACAGAAGCATCCCCCCTCCGCTCGGCCAACCACGAGGCAATCTGGTCCAACTTCAACTGAGCGATGGCTTGAAGGTCTTCCTCCGCCTCCCGCTTCGCCAGCCACCCCTGAGAGCGGTAAAACCAGAATCCCCCGGTCAGGACACCCGCGGCAACCAGCCCAAAGGCCAAGATCAGCCAGCGCGGAAAAACAATTTTCTTCAACCCGGAGGCTGACCTATCAGATTCCAAGCCTCCCGCTTCTGGCCGGACTTTCGGTTTCATCTTCGCTGCTATCCTCATGCTGCTCGGCTGCAGCCGTACAAAATCCGCCTACAATTTGGCGATGCCTTCTTTAATGGCATAACGGACGAGCTCGGCCTGCTTATGGATATCAAGCTTGCGCATGATTTCGCGGCGGTAGACAAAGACAGTATTCAGGTAAAGGTTGAGCTTGGTGGCAATCTCCTTGCTGCTGTTCCCCTCGGCGATGAGCTGGAGCACCTCTCTTTCCCTATTGGTCAGCGCGGCTTCCTTATCTGATCCGTCCCGGTGCATCACTCTGCCGATAAAACCGTTGACGATAT
>Ga0154725_1088_pt1 | contig 13655 bp, 9 predicted proteins | sample Rifle2008BG16ft_FD_105733 | JGI IMG/M metagenome (GOLD analysis project Ga0154725, IMG submission 105733) | Deltaproteobacteria bacterium RBG_16_49_23 | reverse complement strand
TTTATTGCCGGACCGGCAATCAAATGCTTTTTCACTTCTTTCACTTGAGACATCGCTTGCCAGGTTCGGCTGCCTGCATCATTGCCCAGAACTTTACTTCTTGCCGTCTGGCAAGCTCATTCAATGTAGCCTTTTTCTTGTCCTTCACCCCTTCCACCTCCCTTCCTCTTTATTGGCCCGGGGAACATCAGGCAACGGCATAATTACATGCTACCATTCCTCCAAGGAAAGTAAATAAAGTCCTTTATGTATTTTCGGGCAGAATATACAGTATTTTTCACTTTAAAATACGGATTTTACCTTACATACTTCTCAGACTACTTTTGATAGGTGTATGCATGGGGAGCTTCACATCATGAAGAAGGGGCAAAAAGCGGGATAAAAAAACCCTTCTAACGATGTTAGAAGGGTTTTAGATGATCCGTTTTGGAACCTGCTATTGGATCGTGACGTTTACCCTATGTTCCCAATCCCTGATCGGAGCAAAGATCCGAAGAAGGCCGCTTTCATATTTGGCTTCTGTTTTGTCAGGGATGACTTCATGGGCGAGCATAAAGCAACCCGAATACTCTGTTTCCTGGCCTCTCGGGGCCGTCACACAGAAGCTATCTTTTCTCATGTCAAGCCTGATGTCTTTCTTTTCGACACCCGGCAGTTCCATTTCAACTTTGAGTTGACCTTTTTGATCGTCATGAGAAAAGCAGGCGCATGGCGTTACTTTCGTTTTGTCCATAACAACACCCCCTTTCTCTATTCAAAATATAGGAATCGAATTTTTAAAATTCAAGGTGAATAGAGGGGTAATTTATGGTATAAAAATAATTACTGAGGAGTCCATCATTGAGAAGACATATTCTTCTGAAAATCTCCCCTCGCCCCTCTTTTCCCAAGAGGGGTAATTCCTCCCTTTGGTCTCCGACCCAGAGTGGTCTCCGACCAGGAGGGCAAAGGGAGGGAAGGAGGGATTTATCTCCGGTTTCTATACAATTATGGACTGACTAATAATTGCCCCGAGAACTGCTTTCGGGGGAAAGAGGAATCAATCTATGGGAAGGACGCTGGCCGAGAAGATCTTGAGCGAACATGCAGGCAAGGAGGTCGGGGTGGGGGAGATCGTCGTCGTCAAAGTCGATCTCGCCTATGCCCAGGATGGAACAGGTCCCTTGGCCGTGAGAAAGATCCAGGAGATGGGATTCAAAAAGGTTTTTAATCCGGAGAAAACCATCTTCTTTTTAGACCATGCCTCTCCCAGCCCAAAGTTTGAACTGAGCAATGATCATACTTTTTTAAGGGATTTTGCTTTGAAAACAGGATGCAAGATTTCGGATGTGGGATACGGCATCTCCCATCAGGTCGTGGCTGAAAGGGAGGTGAAACCGGGCGAGGTGGTCATCGGAGCCGATTCCCACACCTGCACTGGCGGCGCTCTTGGGGCCTTTGCCACTGGAGTAGGCTCAACCGATGCAGCGGTGGCCATCGCCCTTGGCAAGATCTGGTTGAGGGTGCCGGAGACGATCAGGATCGTTGTAGAAGGCACGCTTCCTACAGGGGTTTATGGAAAGGATATTATCCTCCATCTGATTGGAAGGATCGGTGCGGCTGGAGCCGCCTATAAAGCCCTGGAGTTTTCGGGAGATACGATTGAACATCTTGAGATGGCAGGGAGAATGACCATTGCCAATATGGCAGTTGAGGCAGGAGCCAAAGTCGGGCTCTTTCCTTCTGATGAAATCACAAGGAATTGGTTGAACCGGATGGGAAGACCGGATGATTATAGAGAGCTGAGCCCTGATCCGGATGCCGTATATGAAAAGACAGTGAAGATCAAGGCCAATGAGCTTAAACCCACCATTGCCTGTCCTCATCAGGTGGATCATATAAAGACTATTGATGAGATTGGCGAGGTGCGAGTGGATCAGGTCTACCTGGGGACTTCCTGCAATGGGAGGCTGGAAGACTTCCATGTCGCCGCTAACATATTAAAAGGGAAGAAGATCCATTCTAAGACCCGGATGATTGTCACACCGGGTTCCCGCTTAGTCTATTTAGAAGCGCTCAAGGACGGGACCATGGAGATTCTTATCGAAGCAGGAGCTCTGGCCATGCCTCCGGGTTGCGGGGCGTGCGTGGGCATTCATGAGGGCGTGCTGGGAGATGGCGAGGTCTGTCTGGCCACCCAGCCCCGGAATTTCAAAGGAAGGATGGGAAGTCCTGAGTCATTTATCTATCTGGGTTCACCGGCGGTTGCGGCGGCTACAGCCATCGAGGGAAAGATCGCCGATCCAAGAAAATATCTTTAAACCCGCATTCTCCCTCTCCCTCGATGGGAATGTGTTGTAATTCCGTTCATGGTTCGAGAACCTCACCACGAACGGACTACGGCATATTAAAAATCAATCACTTAGCCGTTCGTCCTGAGCGTGTCGAAGGGCGAATGGCTAATTACGACACAGTCTCGATGGGAGAGGGTGGGGGTGATCTAAGGAGGGCGGATGCAAGGAAGGGTGTGGAAGTTTGGGGATGCCATCAGCACGGACCATATTATTCCCGGGCGCTATTTCTATCTGAGATCGAATCTTCCCGAACTCGCGAAACATATCCTGGAGTATGAGAAGCCGGGTTTTTCTGAAAAGGTGTCTCCGGGCGATTTCATCGTAGCAGGCCATAACTTTGGTCAGGGTTCGAGCCGGGAGCATGCTGCCATCGTCATCAAGATGAATGGCGTTCAGGCTGTTTTAGCCAAAAGCTTTGCCCGGATCTTTTACCGGAATTGTTTTAATAACGGCCTTCCGGCGATCATCTGTGACACAGACCGGATCGAAGAGGGGGATGAGATCGAGCTTTTACTCGAAGAAGGAAAGATTGTGAGCCATACCAGGCATGAGACGTTCTTCTTTACTCCTCTACCGCCGGTGATGAAAAAGATTTTGGACGATGGCGGACTGGTCGCGCATGTGAAGAAGCACGGAGATTTAAAGCTAAGTCTCTAACCCTTGCAGATGATAAACGGCCATGGGTGTCGATCACTTTTTAAGGAGAAAGAATCCTGATCATGAATTTCAAATATTTTGAGATCTGGTGGAAAGCCTTCAGGTTTCATTATGCCACGGCCAGCATCATGCCGGGAATCCTGGGGGGGATGATTGCCTGGACCTATGAGGGCCAGTTCCATCCGGGATACTTCCTCCTGGTCATGCTGGGTCTCATCCTCAATCATCTGGCTCTCAATATGACGGATGATTATTTTGACTTCCGCCATCTTGTCGATGCCTTTGATTCCCATGGGAACCCTTATTCCGGCGGAAGCGGCGCCCTATCCGGGGGACTGATCAGCCCTGAGAAGATGCGAAATGTCTTTACCCTCTTTTATCTCATAGCGATCGGGATTGGAATCTTTTTGGGAATATTGAGAGGAACGTTTGTCCTCTTCCTTTTGGCCTTCGGCTTTTTCTGCGCCTTCTTTTATACGGCTCCTCCCATCCGATTCGGTTACCGGGGTCTGGGTGAGCTGGCCCAGTTTCTCTGCTTTGGACCGGGAATCGGTCTCGGAGCCTATTATGTCCAGACGCAAAACCTCTCATGGGAAGCCTTCTGGGGAACGCTTCCTTTCGGGATAATGCTTTTCTCCATGATCACCATCAATGAGATTCCCGATTATCTCGAGGACCGGAAGGCAGGAAAGCTGAATCTGGTGGCCCGCTTCGGCAGAAAAGCAGGGGTTGGGTTGTTTACCGTGAGCCTCCTTTCCGCCTATGGCTCGATCCTGGCAGGGGTGATCCTGGGGAAGATCCCTCCCCTTGGGTTGATCTCCTTGTTGACCCTTCCCATCGCCTTCAAGACCATTTCAATTTTAAGAAACAATTATCAGGATCCGGTGAAGATGGCTCCTGCCAATCTGGGGATGATCTGCGCACATAACTTCACCGCCATTCTGCTCATCTTTGCCTACTTCATCGATGGCTTTAAGTCAGAAGCGTTGATGCCCTCATTTCTGCCACTGATGACGTTGATCATTCTTTATGTTCCTGTGGCGAGGTTGATCGGCAAAGCGCTATCGGTTCCCAAGAAAGACGAACCAATCATAACTCCCTCCCCCATTGATGGGAGAGGGGAATCTTAATGGTTAGGAAAGGAGGAAAATGATGACTAAGGAAGAATTTTATCTTTTAGAATTCACCGGCGCCGAGTGACCCCACTGCCATCAGGTGGATTCTCTCGTGGAGAGATTGGAGGATGAGGAGGGGGTTAAGGTGGCGAAGCTTGAGGTCTGGCATAATGAGGTCAATGCCAAACTGATGAGAGAATATGACAAAGGCTATTGTGGCGGCGTTCCATTCTTCTTCAACAAGAAGACCGGAAAGTGGATCTGTGGCTCGGCAGACTATGAGCGGCTGAAGAAGTGGGCGCTGGAATAACTGCATTGGAATATTGGAACAATGGAATCTTGATAGTCTCGTAAAAAGTTTAAAGTTAATTGTCGGATATCATTCATGCTTCGACAAGCTCAGCACGAACGTAATATCAATAGGTTACACCGTTCACCCTGAGCCCGTCGAAGGGAGATAGCGACTTTTTACGAGAACATCGAGCTTGGAATAATGGGTGAATACAGACAAAATTTTAATCAGGTTTTGGTTCTTTATCCATCGTTCCATCATTCCAGTCTTCCAGTATTCCATTAGATATCATTCCATCATTCCAATTCGGAGGAGGTTCGGATGGGTTTGTTTGAGGATTATGACCCCTTAAAGGGGAAGATGTTTCAGATTCTTAAGCCTGACGGTTCATTGAATGCAGGTGAAAAGCCTCCAATCAGTGACCAGGAGACCTTCGATCTTTATCAGAAGATGGTCTTTATCCGGCTGGCTGATCAGAAGGCCCTGATGCTTCAGCGGCAGGGAAGATTTGGAACCTATGCGCCCATCCATGGACAGGAGGCCTGCCAGGTTGGAAGCGTCTATGTTCTTCAAAAAAGAGACTGGGTCTTTCCCGCCTTCAGAGAGATAGGGGCGACCATTATGTTCGGCATCCCCCTGAAGAATTATTTCCTCTACTGGATGGGAAACGAGATGGGAAGTCGCGCCCCTGAAGGAATGAACTTCCTGCCGGTATCCATTCCCGTGGGGACCCACCCTCTCCATGCAGTGGGCGCAGCCTGGGCGGCAAAAATTAAAGGGGAGAAGGTGATCACCCTCACCTACTTCGGGGATGGGGCGACTTCAAAAGGGGATTTTCATGAAGCGTTGAATTTTGCAGGCGTCTTCCGCACCCCGACGATCTTCTTCTGCCAGAATAATCAGTATGCCATCTCTGTTCCAAGGTCTCTTCAAACGGCATCAAAAACGATTGCCCAGAAGGCAATTGCTTATGGGTTTGACGGGATTCAAATAGATGGCAATGATCTCTTCGCCGTCATCTTCGTGACAAGGGAGGCTGCAGAGAAGGCCAGATCGGGCGGAGGTCCCACACTGATTGAAGGGGTGACCTTCAGGTTCGGACCTCATACAACGGCCGATGATCCAACCAAGTATAGAACGGAGAAGGAGATTGAACCCTGGAAACCCCTGGATCCTCTTGTCAGGCTGAGACTTTATCTCAGAGAGAAAGGGCTCTGGAGTGAGGAAGTTGAGAAACGATTAACCGAAGATGCCCAGAAAGAGGTCGATCAGGCTGTCCTGGATGCTGAAGCGATTCCAACTCCTGATGTTAAAGAGATCTTTGAATACGTCTTTCAAGAGATGACACCGCAGTTGAAGGAGCAGCTGGAGTATCTGAAGTCAACCTTATAAATGATTCGCAAGGGGTAAGGCGTTAGGGGTGAGGGGTAAACCCCTTACGACTTACGCCTCACGCTCTGACGGAATGGAGGCGGATAGTATGCCACGACTCAATATGGTGGAAGCAATCAATCTGGCTCTTCGGGAAGAAATGGAACGGGATGGTCGAGTCATTGTCCTGGGCGAGGACGTCGGAAAGGAAGGAGGGGTTTTTCGGGTCACCGATGGGCTTCAAGAGAAATTCGGACTTGACCGGGTGATCGATACGCCCCTTGCGGAAACAGCCATTGTGGCTACCGCCTTCGGAATGGCCATGAATGGGCTTCGCCCGGTTGCAGAAATCCAGTTTGACGGGTTTCTCTATCCCTGCATCGATCAGCTTACGAACCACATTGGCCGGATGCGAAATCGTTCAAGGGGGAGATTCACCAGTCCTCTCGTGGTCAGGGCTCCTTACGGCGGAGGAATCCATGCGCCCGAACACCATTCCGAAAGCCCTGAAGCCATCTTTGCCCATACCCCTGGAATCAAAGTGGTCATCCCCTCAACTCCTTACGAAGCGAAGGGGCTTCTTCTCTCCTGCATTCGGGACCCGGATCCTGTCATTTACCTGGAACCCAAGCGCATCTACCGGGCAATCCGGGAAGAAGTTCCGGAAGGGGACTATACGATTCCGCTCGGAGAGGCGAGACTGGTCCAGGAGGGGAAAGATGTGACCATCATTGCATGGGGAGCGATGGTGCGGGAAGCCCTGAATGCCGGGGAACAGTTGAAGGCGGATAAGATTGAGGCGGAGATTATCGACCTCCGAACGATCTCGCCCATGGATGTTGAGGCGATCATTCGTTCGATTCGAAAAACAGGAAGAGGCGTCATTGTTCACGAGGCGCCGAAGACCTGCGGTATGGGCGCAGAGATCATTGCCTCCATCAATGAGAAGGCGTTTCTCTCTCTCCAGGCGCCTATTGAGAGGGTGACAGGATTTGATATTCCCGTTCCTTTGATGAAAACGGAACACTATTATCTACCCAATCCCAAACGGATTGTGATAGCCGTGAAAAAGGTGATGAGCTTCTGAATGGAATGATGGAACACTGGAATGTTGGGTAAAAACCCATCCTTCCATTATTCCAATATTCCATTATTCCATTTACGATGGAGGCACTATGGCATTCGAATTCAAGTTTCCTGACATCGGGGAAGGGTTAACCGAAGGAGAGATCGTTCGCTGGCTTGTGAAAGAGGGGGACGAGGTCAAGGAAGGGCAGCCCCTCGTTGAGGTGGAGACCGACAAGGCCCTGGCCGAAATTCCCTCCCCCAAAACAGGAGTCATTTTAAAAATCCTGGCAAAAGAGAAGGAGATTGTAAAAGTTGGCCAGGTGATCGTTGTCTTCGGGGAGAAGGGAGAGGCCCTGGCTGTTCCACCTCCAAAACCAAAATCGGTTGGCGTAGTGGGCGAGCTGGAGGAAGCGCCTGCAGAGACCCCAGAGGCGCCTTCAGCGATTGAACCGGCCAAACCCATTTTTGTGAGCGAGCACGCTTTGGCCACACCAACAGTGCGGGCGCTCGGAAAAGAGTTAGGAATAGATATCAATAAAGTGAAAGGGACAGGACCGGAGGGTCGTGTCCTTGAGAAAGATGTTCGTGGATTTGCCGAAAGCAAGGAGAAACCACCGGAGCCGGAGAAGAAGATCACGAAAGTTAAAAAATATGACCTTTATGGATATGTGGATCGTATTCCTTTGAGGGGTGTTCGGCGGTCCATTGCCAGGGCCATGGTTAAATCGAAATTTACGGCGCCTCATGTCACGACGATGGATGAAGCGGATGTCACCGAATTGTGGAAGATCAGAGAGAAGGAGAAAAAGGTCGCAGAGGCAAAAGGGGTTAAATTGACCATTCTTCCTTTTATCATGAAGGCTGTCCTTGCTGGCCTGATGGAACACCCTTATCTCAATGCCACACTCGATGATGAGAATGAAGAGATCATCCTGAAAAAATACTACAACATCGGCTTTGCTACGGATACTCCCGAGGGACTGATGGTTCCTGTAGTGAAGAATCCGAAAGACAAATCGATCCTTCAACTGGGACAGGAATTAACCAGGCTGGCTGAAAAGGCAAGAAACCGGACCATCGACCTTGCAGATCTCAAAGGCGGAACCTTTACCATCACCAACTATGGGGCGCTGGGCGGAATTTATGGGACCCCGATCATCAACCACCCCGAAGTGGCCATTCTGGGTATCGGAAAGATCAGAGATATGCCCGTGGTGAGAGAGGGCAAGATAGAGATACGGAAAATTCTCAATTTAGCCCTTTCCTTCGATCACCGGGTGGTCGATGGGGGAGAGGCCGCCCGGTTTTTAAACACGGTCATCGCCCGCCTCGAAGACCCGGACCTGATTCTTCTGGAGACATAAAATCGTATCCTGTATCCTTTTTTAGAGAATCCAGTCCCTTTCTCGCTGACAGAAGTTCGAAGGGAACGAAGGCCTTTCTTGCATTTTTTCCTGCCAAGCAAATTTTGAAATGTCGTAATACTTTAGTTGTTTGAAAAACTTTATAAAATCCCTCCCTACCTCCCTTTTCCAAAGGGAGGAAATAGGGGTTTCCCCCTTTGGAAAAGGGGGATTAAGGGGGATTTTATGATGATTCTTTTGATCGATTAACTCATAAAACTCTTCTTTTCATAAGGCTAATTTGATACTAAATGTCTTATTCTTTACAGGAATAAAATCTTCGCTAGCCGGATGATTTTCTGAAATTGGTCGGTGTCATACCAGTATATCTTTTGAATATTTTCAGGAAATAGTTTTCATTCTCAAAACCCGAATCACAGTAGATCTCAGATATTGGTGTGTCCTTATTCTCAAGGAGAAGTTGTTTTGCTTTTTCGATTCTCAACCTGTTGATGTATTCAGTCACACCACATCCCAATTCCTCCTTAAATCTTCTGCCTAAATGCTCCCTTGAAACTCCAACGTGGGCAGCAACTTCATTAGGCCGAAGAGGATTTATGTGATCGGTGTAACGAATATTGATAAACCTGATTGCTTTCTCAACAAGACTGCTAAGCTTTTTTGTAAAGGCAGATTCTGAATCTGTCGCAATATTCCCCTTTTTCTTATCTTCCTGTAAAATTGCCGATACCCTATTAAATAACTCAGCGGCGTTAAAAGGCTTTTCGATATAACCGAGGACACCCGAATCGGCGCACCCCTTGGCTCTCTCGTGGGTGCTATGGCCAGTGAGGATCATCACAGGAGGCGACTCTGAAAGCCCTCGAATCCATTTTAGAACCTCCATCCCGTCTATTCCCGGCATGGTTAGGTCTAACAAGACAAGATTAAAACGGCGGTGTTTTAAAAGATCTATTCCCTCTTTGCCGTCGATTGCCGTAAATACATTGAATTTTTCACCAAAAAGCTCATCGAGGGATTCCCATATTCCCTGTTCATCATCGATTATCAAGATGCTCTTTCTTTGGTCTGTTTTCAGTTCGCCTGTCGTTTGCAAAACCTCCATCTCTCCCTCTGTTTCGCCTCAGAAACCTTCTGAATTCTTAAAGATTGATTTTTTTATACTATACTCAGGATGGATTATTTATACCAAACCGATTCACTTTGTCAAGGTAGGGATGGTCCCGGAGGAAGTTCCTTCGGGGATAGAAAATTAAAAAAATATCAATTTTGTTTATTGACAAAAAACAAAAACCGGAATATTCTCCTTTCCGGGTCATTACAGAAAATAATCTCCCTCCAAGGTTTTATATGAATGCCTCATGCCGGAGGGCATCCTCGAACCATGAAAATTAATATTTACCGAAGGTCTTATGTTTTTGATTAATTACTGACACTGACACTTACACTAACACTTTAATGTTTTCTCAAATTCGAGGGGTATCAGAAAGTTTATCGAATCGGAATTTCAGATGCGTTAATGATGATTCACAAAAATAGAACCTTTGACAATCTTGAGAAAGACTGACTGCCGTTTCCAAGGGGGGAAAAGGTGGCAAGACAACGAAAAAGCCTGGATTCCAAAGCAGTGGACCCGGGCTTTGTTGTTTGTCAGCAACGGTAACAAAACCATCAGGGAGGAAACCATGAAGCTCTTAAGAATAGTCGCCCGAACAATCTTAATCATTATCATGATTTCCTTTGCCCTTTCCATTGGGCGAGACGTTTACGCAACCGAGGTAGAGATTATCAGGGGGCATCTTTTAGTTGATCGAGCGCCTTTTACCATTAAAGGGATAAATTACAGCCCTGTCCCCATCGGTGTTGAACCTGAGACCACTCCTCCTTATGGTGATTACTTCACTTCAAACTATAGCGACATTCATAACCGAGATCTTCCGCTTTTAAGAGAGATGGGAGCAAACACCATCCGGATTTTGGGCTGGAACAATGGGGCCGACCACACCGATTTCCTTGACAAAGCTTACAACAGTGGCATTAACCCTATCTATGTCATCCTCACATTTGAGATGGGTCCCGGTCTATATCCTGACATCAACTCGCCCGAAGCAAGGGAGAAGATCAAAACCGACTTCAGGGCTATGATCGCTGAATACAAAAACCACCCTGCAATCCTGATGTGGTCGATAGGGGATGAACTCAACAGCCCAATCATCTATGGAGACAGGCTCAACGACCTCTTCAGCCTGATTAATGAAATGGCCCAAGAGGCCCGTTCGGAAGAAGGAACAAAATTTCATCCCGTCACAACCGCTCTCGCAGATTTAAATCTCATCGATACTATCGCCACCTATGAACCTTTAACCCCCAATCTTGATATCTGGGGGGCCAATATCTACAGAGGGGCCTCCTTCGGCACGCTTTTCAATGACTTCAAAAAAGTAAGCAGCAAACCCCTTGTAATCATGGGGTTCGGGATCGATGCCTATGACGAACGCATTGGGGATGAATATGAGAAAACCGGGGTTCCTCATCAGGCAGATTATGCGGAGTTTCTGTGGAAGGAAATCCTCGCCAACTGGAATGTTTGCCCCGGAGGTTTGATAAGGGCTTACACGGATGAATGGTGGCTGGGGAAATATGGAAACACGCTGGAGGGCTGCCCGGATGATGATCCCTCGGTTCACAGCCCCTGCGGCCACCCATCGGAATCTGATCCTGATGGCTTTATCAATTACGAATGGTTTGGAATCATGAGGGTTGTTTCCCCCACTTTGGAAAAGGGGGGCGAGGGGGGATTTTTTTTGGGCGTTCTTGAACCGAGAGAAATCTACAATACCCTGAAGTTTCTCTGGACAGTCATCGAAATCAAAACAGGTCCCGTCACAACGATTCCCCAGGTACGCCTCTCCTTAAAGCCGCTTGACTTTTCAAAAACCATCACCGTGGAGGAACTCATGGCGGCGGGGCAGCTTGGCGGACAGCTCTACCCCACCCGGGAAGTTGAGAACACCCCAAGGGAGAACAGAATAAACCGTTCCTTTGCGGAGGCGATAGAGGCCTGGAACAGACACGATTACAAGAAGGGAATTGAACTATTCAAGAAACATGTCCAAAACTACCCGGACAGCCCTTGGGCATCGGAGGCCATCCTGCACATTGGCTGTGACGCCCAATACCATGGGAGGTATACCGAGGCCGAGGAAAGTTTTAGATGGATCATCGAGGACAATCAGGGCAAGAATTATGAGGGGGCCGAAAGGCTCTTAAACAAGGCAAGGCTTCGCCTTGCCACTTTGAAAGTCAATCAGAACAACTTCAGAGAAGCAAAACAACTCTTTGCAACTTTGAAAAAAGAAGGCTCGGACTGGCGTGACAGGACCTATGCATCACACTGGATACAGAGGCTTTCCCGGTACACAGCCAATCAGCTTTCCATGCTCAACTGCGGAACGCAGGCGCTTGCATACTTGTTGGAGAAGGAAGGGAGAAAAGAGGATGCCCGGAAGGTACTTGGGATCCTTCCTGAGGGAGAGCCCGGCCACAGCTTGAAAGACCTCTCCGGGATTGCCTCAAAATACGGATATGATCTTTCCGCTGTCCGGCTATCTCCTCCGGAGCTTGAAGACCTTCCCCTTCCTGCAATCATGCACATAAACGCCAAGAATCAGGGGGACAGCGGTCACTACTGGATTCTTGAGAAACTCGCCGAAGATAAGCTGGAGCTTTTCAATCCTCAGGCAGGTCTTAGGTTTGAGCAGACGAAAGGGGAGTTTCAGCGGGAGTGGAGTGGTCTTACCCTCGCCTTCGCAAATAAGGAATATCTTCCGGGAATCCGGTTAGCCGAGGGTGAGATGGAGCAATTTTTCGGCGGGTGCTGCGGAGTTCCAAGGCCACCGGATAACCTCGGGAGCCCGGGCCGCAACATGGGACCGGGCAGCGGAAATGCATGCCCCTTCGGTTCCCCCGCGTGGTCAGTGAGCATGATCAGCATGAACCTCTACGTGAACGATATTCCGTTCTGGTACACCCCGCCCATAGGTCCACCGGTTGGCATCTCCCTGAGCTACAATTCCCAATCTTCTTTAAATCAGTACGAGCCCTTTGGCAATAAATGGCAGTTTAACTATGGGACATATCTGACAGTTGACACGTCCGAGAATGTTACCCTCTTTATGCCTGATGGAAGAGAGGACGTTTATGTAAAGATTACCGGGGGCTACAACTCCCCTTATCAAGTTTTCAATACGCTCACAAAGATTGCCGCGAATCATTATGAATTGAAGTTCCCAAATAACGTTGTATATGTTTACAAAATACCTCCAGGCACAAGCTCTCAGCAGCCCTTTCTCATAGAGATTCGTGATCCCCACAACCAGAGCCTCACCTTTGGTTATGATTCGCAAATTCGTCTTACGGCAATCACTGACGCCCTCGGGCGTGTAACTACACTTGCCTATAATGACCCCAACGATTCGAGGCTTGTCACTTCGGTCTCTGACCAGACTGGCCGGACGGCCTCGTTCGGATACGATGCCGACAAAAACCTGATAAGCATAACAGATATGGGTGGATACGAATCAACGTTGACTTACGACCTGGAGGGATACAAACCGGATGGGAGCTACGGAGCAGATGTTTATCTTACCAGTATCGAAAACCAGCGGGGAAGATGGGAGTTTTACATTGAGCCATCAGATGGAATACTCTTAGCTCCCGCTTATCCTGCCCCGGGCGCTGTAATGTGGCAGAACTACAGGATCACAGTCATGAATCCCCCTGGCAATAAGGAGGAATATTTCTTTTTTGGAAGTTCAGGCGCCTACAGTTGGTATGTCTCTCCGAAACATTATATCCCCTACAGCCCTTCTTACAATAACGAAACAAACGCTCCAAAAACATATTATTACAACACGAAGATTCTCTCGGTTCACGGCGAAATCAGCAAAATCGCCAATCCCGAAGGCGGCTCGCTCACTTTCGGCTACGATCCCCTGACAGGCGACAGGACAAGCATTCAAATAAACAACGAGACTCCTCCCACTATTTTGGAGTACGATAAAGGCAAGGTTAAAAAAATCACCGATCCCCTGCTAAACGTCCATCAGTTCTTCTACAATGCCGACAACAATCTTGATTACATGATAGATCCTGCCAGCAATCTGTATGACTTCCAGTATGAGGGATATGACCTGAGGAAAATCGTCGATCCAAGAAACGGGGAAACCAATTTTACTCCCAATTCCTACGGTCAGCTATTGACCCTGCAAGATGCAAGAGGGGGGCCGTCCACGGTCTTTGATTACTACGAATCCGGGCCAGACATCCGGCGACTCGAAACCGTCACAAATCCTATCGGTGGGGTTTATTCTTACACTTATGACAGCCGGGGCAGGGTCTACACCCACACCGACCCGAGGCAGAACACGATCACATATCCCATTTATGACGGCCT
>Ga0154725_1121_pt1 | contig 13828 bp, 11 predicted proteins | sample Rifle2008BG16ft_FD_105733 | JGI IMG/M metagenome (GOLD analysis project Ga0154725, IMG submission 105733) | Deltaproteobacteria bacterium RBG_16_49_23 | reverse complement strand
GCCGCCTGGAGGATATGTTGAGTGGAGCGGTAGTTCTGCTCCAGGGTGATCACCTTTGTCCCAGGGAAGTCGCTCTCGAAATTTAAGATATTTCCGACCTCTGCTCCCCTCCACCGGTAGATCGACTGGTCATCATCCCCTACGACACAGATGTTTTGGTGTCGTTCCGCCAATCGTTTAATCAGTTGATACTGGATCAGGTTCGTATCCTGGAACTCATCCACCATCACATAACGGCAGAGGTTTTGATAAGACATCAGGACCTCCGGAACCTTCCTGAAAAGAAGGGTTACGAAGAGGAGGAGGTCTCCAAAATCGACTCCATTATTTCTATGAAGATCTTCCTGATACCTTTGATAGACGAGGGCCAACCTCTTTTCAAAGATGTTGAACTGGGAAGGACGGTATTGATCCGGCGTGATCCCTTCGTTCTTCAGCCGGTCGATCGAAGATTGCATGGCCCTGGGGTGAAACAACTTGAAGTCAAGAGCCAGCTCTTTCATGACAGCTTTGAGGTGCCTTTCCTGATCCTCCTCATCATAGATGACAAAATTCCTCTCAAAGCCCAGGTGGTGGATATGCTGTCTCAGGATGCGGGCACAGGCGGAGTGAAAGGTGGAGATCCATATCCCTTTTGCCGCCCCTCCCAGGAGATGCTCCACCCTCTCCCGCATCTCATCCGCAGCCTTGTTGGTGAAGGTGACAGCGAAAATATTCCGGGGCGAAACCCCTTTCTCGTGAATGAGGTGGGCGATGCGGTAGGTGAGGACTCTCGTCTTTCCGCTGCCGGCGCCCGCAAAGACGAGCAGGGGTCCCTCTGTTGCGAGGACCGCTTTTGTTTGAGCCGGGTTGAGATGGTTGAGAAGAGACATATTGCCAATTATCAATTGGCAATGGTCAATTGTCAATTATCAGTTAGCAATGAAACTTTGAGAATCCAACTTGCAGTGAACAATTTGGCAGTACTGGTTTTACCATTGGTCATTGACCATTGAACATTGATCATTGAGAGAATTGAATTTTTTATTTATTCGACGGTGACACTTTTGGCCAGGTTTCTTGGCTGGTCCACATCCGTGCCTTTTAAATCAGCCATATAGTAAGCCAGGAGCTGAAGGGGAATAGTGAGCAGAATCGGGGTCAGGAAAGGATGGGTCTCAGGAATGAAGAGGATATCGTCCAATTTCAGGATAGTTTCTCGGTCCGATTGAGAGACAAGGGCAATCACCTTCCCCTCCCTTGCCTTCACCTCCTCGATATTGGAGATCACTTTCTCATAAACGTCGTTCCGCGTGGCAAGAACGACAACAGGCATCTCCCGATCAATCAAGGCAATGGGACCATGTTTCATCTCGCCGGCCGGATAACCTTCGGCATGGATATACGAAATCTCCTTCAACTTCAGCGCTCCCTCTAATGCGATGGGATAGTTGATCCCCCTTCCGAGATAGAGGAAATCCCTGGCGGTAAGGTACTTTCTCGCAATCTCAAGAACCTGTTTTGAAGATCTGAGCATCTCCTCCATCAAATGAGGGATCCTGACCAATTCCCCGATTAATCCCCTCCCGTCCTCCTGAGAAAGAATGCCCAGTTCTCTTCCCATCCGAATGGCAAGAAGAAAGAGGATGACCAACTGGGTGACAAAGGTTTTGGTCGAGGCCACACCGATTTCGGGACCGGCATGAGTATAAATGACATGATCGGAATCCCTTGCCAGACTCGACTCCACCACATTGCAGATGGCAAGGGTCCTTGCTCCCTGTCTTTTCCCTTCCCTCAATGCAGCGAGGGTATCAGCCGTCTCACCGGATTGGGAGATGGCCACCAGAAGTGTATCGTTTCCGAGGATCGGATTTCGATACCGGAACTCGGAACCGATATCGACCTCCACCGGAATCCGGCAGAGCCCCTCGATTAAAAATTTGCCCACCAGGGCTGCATGATAGGAGGTGCCGCAGGCAATGAGGCAGATCCGCCGAATCCTTTTTAGAACCGAACCGTCCAGATTTACTCCTTCGAGGATAACATCGCCCTTCTCCTCTGAGAGGCGGCCCCGGATGGTATCGGTCACTGCCCTGGGCTGTTCAAAGATCTCTTTGAGCATGAAATGTTTAAAGCCCCCCTTTTCAGCCATGAGGGGGTTCCAGTTGACCCGCTTCGATTCCTTCGAAACCTTGTTTCCTCTTGCATCGAAGACCCTGACCCCCTCCAGGGAGAGGTGGGCCACTTCCCCATCCTCCATAAAGATAAAATCCCGGGCATAAGGAAGGATTGGAGGGACATCGGAAGCGATAAAATATTCTCCTTCTCCAAGCCCGATCACCAGAGGGCTTTCCTTTCGGGCAGCGATCAAGCATTTCTCATCCCCTTCAAAAAGGATTCCCAGTGCATAAGAGCCTTGAATCTTACCCAGCGCTGTTTTGACGGCCTCGAGCGGGGGATAGCCTTCTTCAATGGATTCATCGATCAGGTGGCAGATGATCTCGGTATCGGTTTCGGAACTGAAAATACGGCCTTTCCTCTTGAGCGCTTCCTTGAGGGGAAGGTGGTTCTCAATGATTCCATTATGGATGACAGCAACTCTTCCTGCTTTATGGGGATGGGCATTTTCATCGGAGGGCCTCCCATGGGTGGCCCACCGGGTGTGGCCAATCCCCACCGTCCCATCGAAGGTCTCATTTCCTACCAATTCTTCCAGATTGGCCAACTTACCCACTCTTCTCCGGATCTCGATCTTCCCCTTGTTGAAGACTGCAATGCCCGCGGAGTCATATCCCCGGTATTCCAGTTTTCTCAATCCGTCAATGAGAAGCTTCGCAGTCTCTCTTGGCCCGACATAACCGACAATGCCACACATTGTATACTCCTCAATGAAAACTTCAAATTGCAAATAAAAAATATGGTGGTCTGTAATGCCTCAGTTACGGGTTCAAATAATATAAATATACCTTTATACCCCTCTTTGGCAAAGAGGGGTGGCCTGCCTGCGCGAAGCCGCTTCGGCGAAGGCAGGGGGGAGATTTTCCAAATATATTTTTAAAATCCCCCTTTTCCAAAGGGGGATAAAAAACCATAACTGAGGCATTACGGTGGTCTCATGAAAAGTCTCTTGGGTCCTGATTTCTTCATTCCGGCGAAAGCCGGAATCCAGTTTTTTTCAAAGGGTTGGAAGTTCTCTGGACTCCGGTTTCCACCGGAGTGACGATTTTTTGTGAGTCCATCGAGAGTGCAATTTACACTTTGCATCTCATTTGAATCCCTTCTTCTGCTTGCTTTTCTGGCGAAGCTCTATCTTCCCCCGGATATGCTTGCCGATGACAGATTTCCTCACCTCTACAAAGTTTCCGATCTTTGCCCTGGTCTTCACCTCACTAAAAGGCCGGAGATGGGCAAAGGGGCCGATGGAGGCTCCATCTTCAACTTTGCTCTCCGTGATCACAGAGTTCGCATAGATGATTACCTCATGGCCGATGATGGAATCTGAGATCTTCGTGTTCGGCTCGATGATACACCGCTGCCCAATCTTCGTCTCTCCCTGAAGAGTGCAATTCGGGTACAGGATGGTGTCTTTCCCGATTTCCACTGTTCTTTCCACATAGGTGGTTTGTGGGTCGAGGAGGGTCACACCCGATAGCATTAACTCCTTTACTTTTTCCTGTCTGAGCGCTTCGCCGGCAGTGGCCAGGTCGACCCGGGTATTGATTCCCATGACCTCCACCGGATCAGCGACCATATGGGCGGAACATCGCAGGTCTCTCTTCCTCACCACCCCGACCAGATCGGTTAGGTAGTACTCGCCCTGGGCATTCTCTTTTCCGATCTCTTTGAGGCCTTCCTTCAGAAAGGGAGCTTTCACGCAGTAGATTCCCGTATTAATCTCCCGGATCAGCCTCTCTTCTTCTGAAGCATCTTTTTCTTCCACGATCTTTTCCAGCCAGCCTTCCTCGCCCCTTAGGATCCGGCCATATCCGGAGGGATCTTTCACCACGGCGGTAAGCACGGCGAGCGTGGAATCATTTTCCAAAAAGGTGCTGATAAAAGACCGGAGCGTCTCCGTTTTAACCAATGGGACATCGCCGCAGAGGATGAGCACCGTCCCTGTAAATCCATGGAGAAGGGGAAGGGCCTGCAGAACGGCGTGCCCTGTGCCCAGTTGTTTTTCCTGGAGGGCGAACTCGATCTTGAGGTCTTTAAATCTTTCCTGGATCTGATCCGCCTGGTGGCCCACGACCACGATCGTCTTCTCGGCTTCGATGTGATTCAGGGAGAGGTCAACCGTGTAGTGAAGCATGGGAAGCCCAAGAAGGGGATGAAGCACCTTCACCAGATCCGACTTCATCCGGATCCCCTTCCCCGCCGCAAGAATGATGGTAGCTATATTGTCCAATCCGAAATCCTTTGGTCAAAAAACTTAGTATTTTATACTACGGTCTTCGTCTTTAGTCAACCTTGCAAGAGGTTTTGTGGGGCGGGAGGTTTAATACCCATTTACATTTTTAACCGTTTGGGTGTATAAATAATGAGGTTTGGGTGTCCGACAGGGTTGATCCCCGTTTTATTCAAGGTGCGTACATTTCATGTTAGGAGAACCCAAAACTATTGGAAGAGGTAGGCATCGGATTGCCGGTGATAGTCGATCCCAAGTTATTCTTCCAAATTTAAGGAGAATCCCCATGGTCAAAGTGTTGGTAGGAGATTTGTTTGAGTCAAAGGCGCAAACCTGGGTAAACACAATAAACTGCGTTGGAGTAATGGGTAAGGGTGTTGCCCTTGAGTTTAAAAACCGCTTCCCGGATATGTATGAAGATTACATGGTTCGATGCAGGCGGGGTGAACTTAAATTGGGACGACCTTACCTTTTCAAAAGGCTTGTTCCCCCTTGGGTTTTGAACTTTCCCACCAAAGATCATTGGAGATCAGTAGCAAATTTGAAAAGCATTATTGAGGGACTTGAATATCTACTCAACCATTACAAAGACTGGGGGATTCAATCTCTTGCCGTCCCACCTTTAGGGTGTGGCCAGGGCCAACTCGAGTGGCGAATTGTCGGACCGACACTTTACCGTCTCCTGTGTAAAATGGACATTCATATCGAATTATATGCTCCTTATGGCACACCCCACGAAGAGCTGCAGCCGGAATTCCTTGGGGAACAATCAAAGATCCAGCATCAAGAAGAAAGAATGGCTGATCCCAAATGGGTGAAACCCGCATGGGTAGCTTTAGTCGAAATCCTGAAGCGAATCGAAGAGCAACCTTACCATTGGCCTGTTGGACGGACACGATTTCAGAAAATTGCCTACTTCGCCTCCGAGCAAGGGTTACCTTTGGGGCTCGATTATCAGAGAGGGAGCTATGGTCCGTTCTCTCCCGCATTGAAAGGACTGGTGACACGTCTGATCAATAACGGTTTGATCCGTGAGCAGAGGCTCGGCAAGATGTTTGCGGTCAAGGTCGGTCAAACCTATCAGGATGCGTATAAAGCTTACGCTACCTATCTCAAGGAATGGGAAAACATTATTGAAAAAACCTCGGATCTATTTATGAGAATGGATACGAATCAAGCTGAAATAGCAGCAACCGTACTTTATGCAGCCCGGTCAATTTGCGATAACAAGACTGGAACCCTGTCTGAAAAGGATGTCCTGACCTGCGTTATGCAGTGGAAACAGCGACGGAAACCCGCCCTCGATCAAGGAGAGGTTGGATTGACCATTCGTAACCTCGCCGCTCTAAATTGGCTGAGCGTCAAAGCAAGTGATGATTTGCCCTTGCCAGCAGAAGAAACAGTGGATGTCTGACATAATTGGTTATGAAGGAAGCTTGCTGTGTTGAACTCGTAAGAGGTTAAAAATCTGCCTGCTGGCAATAGCTAATATGAAATCAAACAGGATTAAGAATTGGCCCGTAAAAGAGAGACCGAGAGAACGTCTGATTGCAGAGGGACCAGAACGGCTTACCGATGCTGAATTACTGGCAATCATCCTCCGGGTTGGTCGAGGCACCTTCAAAAAGGGAATCCCTGGCCAGAATGCTACGGATTTCTCCAAAGAGCTACTGACCGAGTTCAAGGGATTGCGCGGATTAGACCGAGCTCACATTGAAGATCTTCTGAAGATTCCGGGCCTCAATAATGCAAAGGTGTCTCAGATTATATGTGATGTATCCTTATTGATTTAAGGTGGCATAATCCATGATGAAAAGAACCAATATCTATTTGACAGAAATATAAATGAAGAAATTTAAGGCTATCTCAAAGAAGGCAGGCTATCCAGTGGCCGAAATCATCAGGAGGGCTTTGGATGAATGGTTGGAGAAACATGATGGAAAAAATAGCAAATAGCTGAAATGTAATTTTGGAGAAAATATTTTGGATATCATTGACTTGGATAACTCTTTAAATCAACCACCTTGCCCCCTTTGCGGGAAGGGACGTATTCGACCAATAGATATCTTTGATGGGAAGCACCTTACCTTTCAATGCCATATTCCAGAATGTAGATGGACGGGACGGGCAAAACTCCCTGAGATACGGAAGAAGATCATCTACCTTGATACTTCCACTGTTTCACACATGGCCCGTGCTCTCAAACGGAATGAAACTGACTATCTGTGGATGAAATTGTATGAGCGTCTTCAAAGTGCAGCTGGAGCTGAGGTCATTTGTTGTCCACGGTCTTCAATCGTTCAAAACGAAGCAGAGCTATCCATATATTCAAAGGAAATTATACGTCTATCCCAGGAATTTGGCAATCCTGGTCTCAAACATGAACTTTCTATCGAACGAGCACAGATTTTTCGTGCTCTTCGGCGGTTTCTTTCTAACCTACCTCCCACATTGGAGATCGCTCCACCGATTGAAGACGCCTTTGTGAAACCCATAAACAGGTGGCTCCCCGTATACAGTATATCTGCAAATTTGCTCACACCTGATTGGATGGTGGAAGCACACCGATCTACTAAGGCCTCAATGCCTGATCAAATTGAAAATATTTATAAACGGTATGAAGCGGAGGGGCTAAAGTTCGAGGATATCCGCCGAAAAGAGGCGGATGGTTTTGCTGACGCAACAATAACCATTGGGATTAGGTCATTGCGACGCCGGTTAGGATTAGAATCTACGCCTCCCGGTGAGGAAGAAATTGCTCTATTCATTCCAAATACTTTCGACCTCCTTACCCATAGCTTGCAAAGGCAGCTTAAGATCTCTTTTAGAGAAGCTATCTCCCGCGCCGGCGAGTTTCTTCTGAGCGATCATGTTAGGTTGATTCCAGTAGCTGATATCAAGGCGAAGCTCCATGCAGGGTTAGCGATGTTATGCCGAGGGCCTAATCCTCGACTTCCGAAACCCGGCGACGCGGCCGACATTGATCATATTGCGACATTTATGCCATATATGGACATTTTTATCGCTGACAAATTCTTTGCAGATCTATGCAATCAAAAGCATCTTCGGCTGGGTGAGCTTTATGGTTGCGAAATTCGCAGTCTGGGTCCCGCAGAAATTCCAGATTTCATTTTTCATTTGGATAAAATTGTTGAATCCGCGCCACAGACCGCTGTTGCCAGCAGAATTGCATATGCCATCCATGCAGGGGAGTTTCACCAAGAGTTTGCACAGCATGCTGAGGCCTTTCTCAGATCAAAGGGAATTGATCCCTATGCAAAGCTTCCAAAGAAGAAAGGAGGTGGACCTGATTAACCTATTCCGGCCAATGGCAAAAAGGGGGAGTTTATGAATATAAGAAAAGGGTTTTTTAGACTTACTTTGGTGGTATCTATTATTTTAGGAATATTAACTCCGTTTTGTCAGGAATGGTATTTTAAAAGTTATAAAGTCACAATATACTTTCCCGATAATTGGGGAAAAGTTTCCCTCCAAGAAAAGTTAAACAGTATTGATGTTCTCTTATCAAATAAAGCTGATTATTTTCTTTTACCAAGAATTGAGCAATCAAATATTAGAAGACAGTTGAAGGAAAGAATTATCTCCGATGCAAAACTACCTCCTAATAAACCGCAAGGGGAAATTGTAGACCCAGCGGTGAAAAAGCTTTCTGATCTTATCAATGAAACTAGGGAGGGGTCTTTTTCTTTTAAACCAGGATGGAGAGAATTAAGTCTTCTTGTCTTTATTGGATTTATTTCACCTTGGCTTATCTATCTATTTATAAGATGGGTTATTGTCGCTTTTATCATTGGAGGATTTAAAACTAAATCATAGAAAAGGAGGGGAGTTGAATGAGTCAATATCTTAAAACACGTTATCCAGGGATATCTCAGCATGTGGGGCCGATTGGAACGGTTTATGGTATCAGTTACGACTTAAGGACGCCTTTAAAAATTTTTGTTGCAGAACCGACTTTGTTCAATTTTAAGCGATAATCTAAACATGCTATCATGAAATTGAATGCGTCCCTCACACCAACCCCGGCAGGAAAGGAGATATGGAGAGGGGACAGAGGTTAAATATGACAAGAGACGGATTGCTGGCTCGGGTGACTGTTGATCCCAAGGTTTGCACCGGAAAGCCCTGTATTCGGGGAACTCGGATCTACATTTCAATCATCCTGGATGCTCTTGCTGAGGGATTGACCCCGGAGGAAATCATCGAACATTATCCTTCTCTGATCATTGATGACATTCGGGCGGCTGTCGCCTATGCAGCAGAACTTACACGGGAAAATGTTTGGAAAATTAGCTCCTGATAAGATAAAGTGAACAAAGGAGGACTCGTGCTAAAGCTCTAAAGTTTTAAGCTTGGTGTTACCTGACTCCAAGAACTCCTTCTTACAATAGAACCTCGCTCTCTTTTTTAAGCCCCCTTTTTTTAAACCTTGAAAAATTACTCAAAACTTTGTAAAAGAAACTCATGCGATTTGATCTATCTTTACTCCGAAATAAAATGTTTGATGACGGGGGATGAGACATGAACTTTGACGCCCTTGTCCACGCCATTGCGGACATCCACCTACGCACGCAAAGCACTGCCGCGGGAGCGGTCAACATCGCTTTAACCTGTCGTAATTGGCTTATCGGCGCATACATTCACGAATACGAACTGCAGGGCCAGGATCGGGCCGAGTATGGAGAACAGCTTATGCAACGCCTTGCCAACGCCTTGCGCAAGCAAGGGGTTCCAGCCTGCGAACGGCCCAGACTCTATGCCTACCTCTCGTTTTACCGTGTCTATCCACAAATCCGTGAGGCAGTGTCGCGAGAGTGGACTTCAATAGAAAATTCTACAACGGCCACCCACGAGATTTTCCGGTCACTGACCGGAAAATCGGCATCAGCCGAAGCAACTGGAACGATTGTCCGGTCAGCGACTGGAATAAGTTCTGCTTCCGGAGGGCTACTTGTCGAGCGCCTGTCGTACACTCATCTTGAACTGTTGACAGGAATCGAATATCCTCTCAAGCGCGCTTTTTATGAAATCGAGTGCATCAAGGGGAACTGGTCGGTGCGCGAGCTTAAACGCCAAATCGGAAGCCTCTACTTCGAGCGGTCGGGGCTTTCCCGGGACAAAGCCAAATTGTCTGAAATGGCCAACGCGGCGGCAGTCCAGTCCGCACCAAAGCATGTTATTCGCGATCCTTACATATTCGAGTTCCTTGGCCTGCGACCACACGAGGTGCTACCCGAATCTAAACTGGAAGCTGCGCTCATCGAGAGACTGCAATACTTCCTGCTGGAACTCGGCCACGGATTCTGCTTCGAGGGACGCCAGAAACGCCTGCTCATTGGCGGCGAGGCGTTCTTCGTGGATCTCGTTTTCTACCATCGGGTGCTGAAGTGCCATGTGCTGGTGGAGCTTAAGGTGGACGAATTCCGCCACGAACACCTCGGCCAGATCAATACCTATGTCAGTTATTACCGCACCCACGAGATGACCGAGGGCGACCAGCCGCCCATCGGAATTCTTCTCTGCACGGGCAAGAATCATGCTCTTGTGGAGTATGCCCTGGCAGGCATGGACAATCGGCTCTTCGTATCCAAGTACCAACTCGAACTGCCTAAGCCCGAAGAATTGCAGCGTTACATCGAGGAACAGCGCCGGCTTCTGGAAAGGGGAGGTATGGAATGAACATCGAGCGCTCCCTTGTTCTCAACCGCTATCTTCACGGTCTGTTCGGCCCCAGGGTTTAAAAGAAACTCATGCGTTTTGATCTTCATCTGCGAGATAAACCATTTGATGTGGTGGGGATGGGTCTCAACTCTGTTGACTTCCTCACCGTTGTGCCGGAATTTCCAACACTCAATTCCAAGATGAGAATCCGGCAATTCTCCAGGCAGGGAGGGGGGCAGGTCGCCACGGCTCTGGTCGCCCTCGCTCGATGGTCCATCAAGACAAAATATATCGGAAAAGTTGGAGGGGACGATCTCGGCTCCTTCTCTCTCGATTCTATTCGCCGGGAAGGAGTGGATGTCTCTTCAGTGACGAGCGAACCCGATGCCACGAATCAGTTCGCTGTGATCCTTGTGGACGGCCTCTCAGGTGAACGGACGATCCTCTGGGACCGGGATGAACGACTGATGTACCGCGAAGGAGAACTACGGAAGGAGGATGTCTGCTCGGGGAAAATCCTCCACCTGGATGGACATGATACTCGCGCTGCCATTCGATCTGCACAATGGGCAAAAAAAGAGGGAATCCCGACGGTCATCGATATAGATAAGGTCGAACCTCTTACAGGGAAATTGATCAGACAGATTGACTTTGTCATCACCTCGTCACGGTTTCCAGCCCTGATGACCGGAATTCCGGATCGTGAGAAGGCCCTGGTCGAACTTCAAAGGCAGACTTCCGGATTTCTTTGCTCCACGTTGGGGCATGAAGGCGCTATGGCGTTAGTTAACGGAGAAATTTTATATGTTAAAGAGTTCAAGATAAAGGCAGTGGACACGACCGGAGCAGGCGATGTCTTCCATGCCGGATTCATATACGGCCTTCTCCAGAATTGGGAGGTAGTAGAAATTTTGAGGTTTGCCAATGCCGCCGCCGCCCTCAAATGCCTCGACCTCGGCGGAAGAAAAGGAATCCCAACCTTAGAGGAAGTTGAAAAATTTCTAAAACAAAATTATCTTTGCTTTTCGAGATAAAACCTTGACAATTACTTCGATGATCGGTTAAATGGAAATCGTTTGATTGGATAATATCCAGGCGAAGGGAACCCCGTGACCTCCGTTTAGTCGGAGAAAGTCGGGGACGGACCCGCCGCTGTAGTCCCGATCCCGAAATTTATTCGGGATAAGTGCCTTAACCAGAAAGCCACTATGCTGATGCATGGGAAGGCGAGTTAAGGTCGGGAGAGTCAGAAAACCTGGCCTGGATATGCTTCACGAAGAAGTCTTCGAGGCAAAGACTGTGAAGGGTGCATGCGGGTATAATCCCCAGTCTTCGATGCGAAGGCTGGGGATTTTTTTTGAACCCTTCCTTCGGCCCTGAACCTAACATGGTTCAGGGTTTGCCGTGAACCCTGCGTGGTTCACGGTCGGTCAAAACTATTTTTGGGCCCATTGAATGGCCGGAGGAGGCGCTTTATGAAACACTCTGTTTTGCTCGTTGCTTTATCCATGCTTCTCATTTCGATTCCTCTCTCACTCTTCGCTCAGGAGAAGGAGGTCACGCTTGAGAAGGTTGTAGTCACTGCCGCCCGGGATGAGCAAGAAATCAGAAAGGTTCCTGCCAATATCACCGTCATCAGCCGGGAGGAAATTGAGCGTTCTTATGCTCAGACAACAGTTGATTTATTGAGAAACGAAGCAGGGGTGGTTGTTAACGATCTCCGGGGAACAGGAAAGAACGTATTTATGGACATCCGGGGGTTCGGTGAGATAGGTCCCCTCAATACCCTCGTTCTGGTAGACGGTAGAAGAGTGAATGAGATTGACCTCAGCGGAGTGGATTGGTCCCAGATTCCTCTGGAACAGGTCGAGCGGATCGAGATCCTCCGGGGGTCAGGAAGCGTTCTTTACGGGGATAACGCAACAGCGGGTGTCATTAATATTATTACAAAGCGACCGCAAAAAACCCTTTCGGTTGAAGCGGGTGTCTCAGGAGGGAGCTATCATTATAACAATGAGACTGCTTCCGTCAGCGGAAAATGGGGCCCTTTATCAGCCATTCTCAACGCGGGTTACAAGGCCACGGAGGGGTATCGTGACAATGGGTTTCTCAGGGCCAAGGACGTTGGCGGCAGACTGATTTATGATGTAGATGACCGTTTAAGTTTCAACCTCAGCGGAAATTTTCATAAAGATGACACCGGCTTGCCGGGGAACCTGACGAAGGAACAGATACATACACTGGGAAGGCGAGCTACCAAGGCTCCTCATGACACGGCAGAAACGGATGACATGTATGGCGCGCTGGGAATGAAAGCCAGGTTTGGGAACCTTGGACGAATCGATGCAGAGTTCTCGTACCGCCACAGGGAAGTTTCCACATTTTTCTTCGACCCTTTGCCTCAGCCTTCTTTCGATGACAGGAGAAATCTGACAACGTGGGGTTTTACTCCGAGATATTTTCTTGAAATTCCGGTATGGAATCATGCCAATAAGCTCACCCTTGGACTCGACTTCTACAAATCGGATTCCGTAATCTTCTCCAACTCTGCCTTCTCAGACCCGCCGCAAAACAAAACCGAAGTAGTGAAAAAAGCCACAGGGGTTTACTTATTGGATGAGTTTTCGATCCTGGAAAACTTCATCTTATCTCTGGGTTATCGCCATGAATGGGTGACGTTTGACCTGTCTCAGGAAACGCCTGACTCTAAAGACAAGGTCAGGGATGACAAGGCTGCATGGAATGCTGGCCTGGACTATTTTTATGGCAAGAAGTCTTCCGTTTTTCTCAGCGTGAAGCGAAGTTTCCGATTTCCTGTTACAGATGAATTGATTGAATTCATATTCGACCCCGTCAACTTCTTTCAGGTCACCGAAGTCCGCCTGAATCCTGGGATCAAACCCCAGACCGGCCTCCAATATGAAGCAGGAATCCGTCATGCCTTTACCGACCGGATCGAAGGCAGTGTGACCTTTTTCCGAGTCGACACCGAGGATGAGATTTTTTTCGATCCTACTTCCACCCCGGAGAATCCCTTTGGCGCTAATAAGAATTACCCAAAAGCCCGACGCCTGGGAGCAGAGATGGGAGCAGCATTCAAACCTTTTCGGTGGCTGAATCTTTGGGGAAATTACAGCTACACTCGATCTCGCCTTCGCAAAGGTCTTTTTTCAGGGAATGATATTCCCTTTGTCCCAAGGCACAAGGCTTCGGCTGGCGCGGATGTCCGTCTGGGAAAAGGATTTCTGTTCGACACTAGAGCCAACTTCGTCGGTTCCCGCCATTTGATCAGCGATTTTGAAAACAGTGTTGACAAGTTGGACAAGTACTACACGGTTGATACAAGACTTTCCTACTCTTATAAAGGTTTGAAAGCCTTTGTGGGTATCAATAACCTCTTCAATCGGAAGTATGCGGAGTTCGGATCCTTCGTCGGGGGGACTCAATTCTTTTCCCCTTCACCCGAGCGGAATTATATGGTCGGTGTTTCATACACCTACTAATTTAGTTACGTTGGAAGTAGGGGCTTGTTTCTGCGATAATACGGAAATGGCTCAGCATCTCACGAAAAGCTTTAAGGGGTTTTTTCCCTTCAAGCTGGCCACGACTTCTTATATCTATCCCGATCACATTGTTCCAAACGTGGTCATGCTGGCGCCATTTCTTGACGAGATTGAGATTGTTCTTTTTGAAAGCAACGGGCTCGACAATTATCCCGATCAGGCGGAAATGAAAGTCCTGGCGGGCCTCTCTCTTTCC
>Ga0154725_1167_pt1 | contig 14053 bp, 12 predicted proteins | sample Rifle2008BG16ft_FD_105733 | JGI IMG/M metagenome (GOLD analysis project Ga0154725, IMG submission 105733) | Deltaproteobacteria bacterium RBG_16_49_23 | reverse complement strand
CCAAAAGGATTCCGCTGGCTGATCATGCAGAGATGTATCTTAGGATCAGACCGGGCACCGATGGAGCCATGGCCCTGGCGATGATCCATGTGATCATCAATGAAAAGCTCTACGATGCTGATTTCATCGAGAAGTACACCCTTGGATTTGATCAATTGGTTCCCCATATTCAGAAATTTACTCCGGAATGGGCAGAGAAGATCACCTGGGTTCCTGCACAAGAGATAAGAAAGCTGGCTCACCTTTTTGCAAAATCAAAAGGGGCAGGCATCTACCAGGGAACTAATACACAGGATCAAACGGCCAATGGCACTCAAAATAGTCGTATCTTCTCTATTCTTCAGATCATCACAGGCAATATCAATAATCCAGGAGGATGGACGATCAGCCCAAGGTTGAAGTTGGGTGATGTGGGGATGGCCGTTGAAGGCGAACCCTTGGGAGCTGATCAATATCCACTCTTCTATGAGGTATGGGGAAGAAAGAGTCCCTATGGAGTGGTGACCTGTGTTCCTGAAAGTGTCCCCGAAAAGATAAAGGCCTTCTTCGTCATTGGGGGGAATCCGATCCTCTCCATGCCGGATTCTAATGCTTTTAGGGCGGCTTTTCAGAAACTCGATTTACTGGTGGTCCACGATCTCTTTATGACAGAGACAGGAGAGCTTGCTCACTATATCCTTCCCGCCTGTTCCCATCTCGAAAAGTGGGGATTAGCCTATACCTATAATGTCTGCCATTGCCTGCCTTATCTCATGCTGAGAAAAAAGGCCATTGATCCATTCTATGAAAGCTGGTCAGAGTGGAAATTTTTTACAGAACTTGCAAAAAAATTAGGCATGGGAGATCAATTCCCCTGGAGGTCGGAGGAGGAACTGTTGGCCTTCGAACTGGGGCCAACGGGATTGACTTTTAAACAGCTCTTGGAAGAAAAACCCGAAGGCGCCTTTTATCAACAAAAACAGTACGGGATGAAAGACGTGAAGTTTACCACTCCCTCCGGAAAGATCGATATCTACAGTGAGGCATTAAAGAAAGTTGGTTTTGATCCTCTCCCAACCTATCTCGAACCTCGTAAAAGTCCTTTGAACTCCCCAGAGTTATTGACAAAGTACCCACTCATCCTCTCCACAGGAAACAGAAACGTCTATTATACCCACGGTCAATTCAGAGAAGTCGATTCCTTAAAGAAGAAGAATCCTGAGCCCAAAGCAGAGATAGGGCCGAAGACGGCTCTGCAATATAAAATCAAAGAGGCAGACAATATCATCATTGAAACAAACAGGGGTGTCGTTCAAATGAAAGCCCGTGTGGACGAAAGAGTTGCAGAAGGTGTGGTGCTCATTCCCCACGGGTGGCCGAGAGAGGCGAATGCCAATCTTTTGACGGATACCGAGTGCCGAGAACCCATTATGGGCTATCCGGATATGAAATCGCTTTTATGTTCCATTCGAAAGGCATAGGAAGAATTTATGGCTGTAGTTCGAAAGGAGGAGGGTTATGGAGATTAAAAAATTAGGAGTATTGGGATGCGGCCAGATGGGGTCAGGAATCATCCAGGTATTTGCCCAGGCGGGATATGAGGTCATGGCTGTCGATTCCATCCAAGAGATGTTAGACAAGGGACTGAAAGGGATTGAAAAGAGACTTGCGAGTCGGGTGGAGAAAGGAAAGCTCCCTCCAATCGAGAAAGACACGATTATGGGGCGGATTAAAACAAGTAGGAAAATGGAAGACCTTGCCGACTGTGATCTCATCGAAGAAGCTGTCCCCGAAGATTTGGAGTTGAAAAAAAAGGCCTTCGCCCAGCTCGATAGAATTTGCAAAAAGGAGACCATCCTCGGGAGCAATACCTCTGGTTTATCCGTCACGGATATGGCTGCGGCAACCAAAAGGCCGGATCGATTATTGGGGATCCATTTTCACAACCCTGCCCCTGTCATGCAGCTCCTGGAGCTTGTCAAGACGATCATGACCAGTCAGGAGACGATCGACGCAGTGAAACAGTGGGGGACGACGCTGGGGAAAACAGTGGTCGTTGCCCCCGATGTGGGGGGATTTATCGTCACCAGGCTCTTTACCCCTTTCTTATTAGGAGCTGTCCGGATGCTCGAGGCGGGAATTGCCACTCGGGATGAGATCGATACCTCGATGAAACTGGCTGTCAACCATCCGATGGGACCCCTCGAGGTCATCGACTTCATCGGCCTCGATACTGAGCTGTCGATCGCTGAAACCTTATATGAGGAGACGAAGGACCCGAAATATGCTCCGCCCCTGTTGCTAAAAAAGATGGTGACGGCCGGGTGGCTTGGAAGGAAAATAGGCAAAGGGTTTTATGAATATAAATAGAATAATCATCGGATAGGGTGCCGAATGGGAAAGGGAAAGCATGGTTAGGGGATGACCCAGCCCCGCAGGAAAAGGTTCTTTTATGAAGATATGGCCTGAATGTATTCCTTGTGTTCTTAAGATGTCCCTCGACGTCATACGGACGGTGACGAATGACGAGAAAGGGATTAAAAGATTTTTAACAGAGATCTTAGAATTGAAGCCACTTAGAGGGGAAGATTATTCGTTCACCTCTCCCGAGTTGACAAGGGATGTCTGGTCGAAGATCGTTCAATTCTCTGGAAAGGAAGACCCCTTGAAAGCAAAGAAGGATGAACAGAATCGAAAAGCTCTGGACTTCTACCCAGTGGCCAGGGAAATCATTCAAAAGAGCCGTGATCCTATCCTTGAAGCGTTAAAGTTTGCCATCTTGGGAAATTCAATCGATTCTATGGTTGATATAAAAGAAAGTTCGACTGACGAGATCATGGAAATCCTCCATAAGGCTTGGATAGACCTTCACTCCGCAGAAGAATTGAAGAAAAAAATGGGGAGGGTCAAGAAGCTCATCTACTTGGGTGATAATTGTGGTGAAATCGTCTTCGACAAGCTTTTCATAGAGATGATCCAAGAGCTCAATAATTTGGAGGTAATTTTCATAACAAGAACAATTCCTGTGCTCAATGATGCCTTATTTGAGGACGCCCTATCCGTTGGGATGAATGAGGTGGCAACGGTGATGGAGAATGGAATTCTTGAGCCCTTGCCAGGGACCTTTTTGGGCAGGGCCTCCAAAGAAGTGAGGGATCTGATCAATGATTCAAATTTGATTATTTCGAAGGGGCTTGGAAACTTCGATACGTTATCAGAAGATGAAACCCTTCGAGGAAAGCTTTCTTTCCTCCTTCGGGGCAAGTGTTACCCATCCTGTGCGGCTCACAATGTTTCTTTCGGATCCCTCATCGTCCATCACTTTTAAAGCAAACCGTGCCACCCACAGATTTCTTCATCAGTGACGACCGATCCTGTAACTCCACTGGCATCTTGACCAACAAGGAATACGACGGCCCGATCCATCATTCCATATTCATGATCTTAGATTTCCACAATCACATCTTTCCTGAGAAAATTGCCCAAAGGGTCATCGACCAGGCTGTTCAAATCTTTGGAGGTCTTGGCGTGACCAAGGGAAATCCTGCGGAGCGGTTTTAACGAGAAGTCCGTTCCTTAAGGATCTACGAAGGAGCGACCGAGATCCAAAAATTGATTTTTAGAAACCAGTTCCTGCGGAGTTGAAGATCCAAAAGGACAGAAAAGCGAATTCCCCTCTAAAATACATTCCTCTCTTATTAAGAACTTATGAATAACATATCCAATTAAAATGATCTCCAAAAAAAGGACGATATTCAAAATCGGCATGGTTTTTTGTTAACTGATTAAAGAGGGAATTCCGCTGAGGAGAGGAGAAAAAATGAAGGTTAACTTCGGAGCAAAAAATGGAGTATTGGAAAAGAGTTAAAGATTTCTTGATCAATAAATGATTTTAAATTCTCTATTGACACAACCCCATTCATTTTATAAAAATAGCCCTATTCCATGTTGAAGGAGGTTTGAGACAATGAAAAGGATCGTTCATCTCATTCTCATCAGTCTGGGTATACTCATCTTCATTAATCCTTCGGCCAGCGCTCAAGACACCTATAAAATCGGAGCGGCCTTTGCCCTCTCCGGAGCTATCGCGGTCTATGGTGAAGGATTTAAAAAGGCGGTCGATCTTGCCGTCGAAGAGATCAATACCGCCGGAGGGATAAAAGGAAAAAAGATCGAAATTGTTTACGAAGACAACAAAAGCACACCCAAGGATTGTGTGACCGCCGTCCGAAAATTGGTTGCGGTGGATAAAGTTCCTATCCTCTTCGGCCCGGCAGGAAGTTCAAATTTCATGGCTGCGGCTCCGGTGGCACAAGAGAGCAAAGTGGTCATGCTTTCGGCACAAGGCGCTGCCCCAGCCCTCACAAAGGCTGGAGAATATATTTTCCGGGTCTTCCCCTCAGACGTCCTTCAAGGAAAAGGGATATCCGACCTCTGCGTCAGCCTGAAATATATGGAGGTCCCCATCATGTATGTAAATAACGATTGGGGACTCGGCCTGAAGAATGTCTTTGTCGAAAATTTCAAGAAGGCAGGTGGAAAGGTGACGGATGAAATCCCTTATGACGATGGAAAGACCGACTATCGAACCGAACTGATCAGGGCGACAAAAGGAAATCCCAAGGCCGTTGTCAATCTAACCTATATTACATCAGGGGCTGTCATGTTCAAACAGACCTACGAAATGGGAATCAAGACCCAATGGATCTGCGGTTCTGCCGCAAAGGCGCCCAAGCTGGTTGAACTGGCTGGGAAGGCTGTTGAGGGAATCATAGGAACCTATCCTGTTTTTTCTCAGGAGACAAAGGAGTACAATGCCTTCAGGGCTGCCTGGAAGAAGAAGTATGGTGATGATAAGGTTCCCATCTTTGGCGAATATAATTATGACATGGTTTACATTACGGCCAAGGCGATTGAAAAAGGTGGGTATACTTCTGGAGGGATTCAGAAAGCCCTTTTCGAAGTGGCCAAAGGGTATCGGGGGGTTACCGGAGACAAGACCTTTGATCAGGACCGCGGGGTGGGAAGCGAATACGGTGTCTGGACGGTCAAAGACGGGCTGATTGTTGATTATAAAAAATAGGGCCAAGATGTTTTGATTCCACAGATAGGTTCTGAGGGATATTATCCCTCAGAACCTAATTTTTTATAAGGGTTTTGAATTTTAGCTTTAAGCTTCGACATTTGAATTTTAACATTTGTCATTTTTAACTTATGGACTTCCTCTTCCAATCCATTCTGAATGGCATTCTTGCCGGCTGCATCTACGCCCTGTTCGCCATGGGGTTGACGCTGATCTATGGAGTGCTCAACTTTGTCAACTTTGCCCATGGTGAATTGATCATGTGGGGGGCTTACTTTCTTTACTTTCTGATGGGAAAACCCTTTGGATTTCCTCTCCCTATAGCTCTCATTCCTGCTCTCTTGTTGACGATCCTTCTTGGGATCGGAATGGATCGCTTTGTCTTTAAACCTCTTCGCACAGCGAATCGTTTAACACTCCTCATTGCTGCATTGGGCCTTTCCTTCCTCTTGAGGAATGGAGCACAGTTCTTATGGGGTGCAGAGCTCAGAACCTATGGTTTTGAAATCAAGAGAGGGCTGAGAATTTTAGGGATCAGCATCACGCTCAACCAGGTGGCCATCATCCTTACTTCTATTGTTTGTATCGTCTTTGTCTATCTTCTCTTCCACAGAACAAGGTTGGGGAAGTCGATGCGCGCCGTCTCAGACAATCTGGAATTAGCTCGCGTGATGGGGATCGATTCGAAACACGCCATTCAATTCGCCTGGGTCATTGCCTCTGTCCTGGCCGGAGTGGGTGGTATTCTCTTAGCTCTCGATACCAACCTTCAACCCGGAATGGGGCTGATCAACCTGGTGAAGGCCTTTGCCGCAACGCTTCTTGGAGGTGTCGGCAATATCTGGGGAGCTCTTTTGGGGGGTATTGTCATTGGTTTGGCAGAAAATCTTGGTGTTCTTGTTATTTCTCCAGGCTATAAGGATGCAATTGCCTTTGGGATTATGGTTTTAATGTTGCTCATTCGACCTTCGGCTCTCCTGGGAAGGCAGGAGTAATCCATGGATCTTTTTCTTCATCTCTGTGTGATGATTATCATTTATATCATCTTTGCCATGAGTCTTAATCTTGAGGTGGGATATACGGGCCTCTTCAATTTTGGCCACGTAGCCTTCTTCGGAATCAGCGCTTATACTTCTGCCCTACTGTCTCTCCAACAAGTTCCATTCGAATTGAGCCTTCTCATCGCCCTTGCCATGGCAGGCCTTTGGGGTTTTCTTCTCAGCATCCCCAGCCTCAGACTCCGGGGCGACTATTTTGGGATCGTCACACTCGGCTTTGGTGAAATCATCCGAATGGTCTTCCAGAACGAGGTCTGGTTTACCAAGGGGCCGATGGGTTTACCGGGAATTCCAAAACCCATTCTCTTTTCTTACCGATTCGCCACCCTTTCCCAATATCTCTTACTCACATTAGGATTTGCCGCCCTCACCTTTCTCATTCTAAGAATCATCTTAAGAAGCCCCTTTGGTCGAGTGCTCAGGGCGATTCGAGAAGATGAAGTGGCGGCTGAAGCCTTAGGTAAAAATGTTTTCTTTTTCAGGATCAAATCCTTCGTCATCGGTTCACTCTTTGCCGGTTTGGCTGGAACGCTCTGGGGCCATTACACCACCTTTATCAGTCCAGGGGACTTTACCCTGCTGGAAACGATTCTCGTTCTTCTGATCGTCGTTCTGGGTGGAAAGGGAACAGAATGGGGTCCAGTCCTTGGGGCCTTTGTCCTTATATTTTTTCAGGAGTCTCTCAGATTTCTCCGGCTCCCCGCGGAATGGACCCGATACCTTGCCCCTCTCCAACAGATGATCTTTGGAGGGCTTCTTATCGTATTGATGATTTTTCGGCCTGAGGGCTTGCTTAAAGAAAAAGGAAGGGGTTCGAATGCTGGAAATTAAAGGGCTCAGCAAATCCTTTGGTGGGATCCATGCCGTCTCCAATTGTTCGTTTGGATTGAAGGACTATGTGATTACAGGACTGATTGGCCCCAATGGATCAGGAAAGACGACCCTTTTCAACCTCATCACAGGCTCCATCCCTCCCGACAAAGGAGAAATCTATTTTAAGGGGAATCGAATCGATGGACTTCTTCCTTATAAGGTGGCGCAGCATGGAATCATCCGGACATTTCAATTGACCCGCATCTTTCCAAAAATGACGGTCCTTGAAAACATGCTTCTCGCACCGCTGCACCAGACAGGGGAAATTCTCTGGTCTCTATGGGTCAAGAGGAGAAGGATTCGGGATGAGGAGAAGGCATATCGAGAAAAAGCCCTTGGACTCATCGAAACAGTTGGCTTATCCCATTTGAAAGATCAGTTTGCTGAAAATCTTTCTTACGGACAACAGAAACTACTTGAGCTGGGAAGGGCTTTTATGGCAGATCCAAAGATGATTCTCTTGGATGAGCCCACAGCGGGGATCAACCCTTCCCTGATTCGAAAGATAATGGAGCTGATTTTGAAAATGAAAGAGTCTGGGAAGGTCTTCTTCATCATTGAGCACAACATGGGTGTGATCATTGAGCTCTGTGATTGGGTTTTTGTGCTGGATAATGGGGAAAAGATAGCAGAAGGAAAGCCCAAGGAGATTCAAAACGATCCCAGAGTGATTGAAGCATATTGGGGAGTGTAAATTAGTTCGGAGTAATTTAGTTCGGAGTCTTTAGTCTTAGACTTCAAACTCCGAACTCATAACTCCGAACTCCGAACTTTGTATATGACATCCATCTTAGAAGTCCAAAACGTCTATTCGGGTTATGGAAAGATCGAAGTCCTGCATGGAGTCTCAATCCAGGCAGACTCAGGAGAGATCGTCTGTATCATCGGGCCAAATGGTTCGGGGAAGTCTACCCTACTCAAAACCATTTTCGGTCTGATTAAACCTAAGAGAGGGGTCGTTCTTTTTTCTGGGAGAGACATTTCTCTAAAAGAACCTGAAGAGAAAGTAGGAATGGGTATCGCGTATATTCCTCAAGGGAAAAATATTTTCCCCTCTCTCACCGTGAGGGAGAATTTAGAGATGGGAGGGACGCCGCTTCATGATTCCAGAGTAATTGAAAAAGCCCTTCAGGATATTTTCCAGAGGTATCCTGTCTTGGAAAAAAGAATGAAGATGAAAGCAGGGTCTTTGTCAGGAGGGGAAAGGCAGGTTCTTGCTCTGGCAAGGGCTTCCATGGTCCAACCCAAACTCATGCTTTTAGATGAACCCTCTCTCGGCTTGGCCCCCAAAGTCATTGAAGAGATCTACGAAAGGATCAATGCAATCAATCATGCTGGGGTGACATTCGTCATTGTTGAGCAGAATGCAAGGAAGGCCCTTAAATCAGCGCATCGGGCCTATGTCTTAGATTTAGGAATAAACCGGCTGGAGGATACTGGAGAGAGACTATTAAATAATGAAGAAGTGAAACGCCTTTACCTCGGAGGATAGGTTTACCCCGTTGTTGCATTAAATTCGGCGCACGGATTTACCCAACCCTTACCCAGAGAGGGATGGCTGTCAAATCAATGTCGTCACCTGGATCAATCCAAGAGTGACCTTTGGAAGTTATCCTCAAAAGGGTAGAAACAGCCTTTTGATGGGGGTATGCAGTTGATTCAACCGCATCTTTATGCAACAACGGGGTTTAGTATCCGATTGCACAACCATCCTTTCTCCGGTCGGAAGCTCCCAGGAGAACGTTCTGATTATGGTCAAAATAGATGGCCTGCCCTCCGCCTACTTCATTGACCGGCGATAATTCTCTGATGATGTGATGGCCTTTTTTCGAAAGAATAGCTGCAGTTTCCTCGGGAATGCCATTCTCCAGATAGACCTCCATGTCCTTGAAGTGCCTGATCCGTGGAGAATCCACCGCTTCCTGAAGGTTCATCCCGAAATCGATCAGGTTGATTAGAAACTGGACATGGCCCTGCGGCTGCATATCACCGCCCATCACCCCGAAGCTCATGAAAAACTCTCCATCCTTGAAGACCATTCCCGGGATGATGGTATGCATGGGCCGTTTATGAGGCTCAACCCTGTTCCGGTGTTTTGGGTTCAAGGAAAATGATTTCCCCCGGTTTTGCAAGGCGATGCCCGTTCCATCGACAACAACCCCCGATCCGAAGCCCATGAAGAGACTGCTGATAAAGGAAACGGCATTCCTGTCTTTGTCCACTGCAGTCAGATAAACCGTCTCGGAGCTTTTTCCGTTTGTCGGGAGGGAAGGTGGCGCGGAAGCTTTTTCAACACGAATCCTTGCCCTGATCTCCCCGGCATAGTCTTTGGACAGCAATCGATCGACAGGAACCTCCTCAAATTCGGGGTCTGTGATAAACCGGTTCCTGTCTTCGAAGGCGGCTTTTTTGGCTTCGATCAGAAGATGGAGATACTCCGCATGATTGGGCATATATCCTCCGATTTCGTATCCCTCCAGAATGTTGAGCATTTCAAGGGCGGCCAGCCCCTGCCCGTTTGGAGGCAGTTCATATATCGTATAACCCCGGTAGTCCGTGGAGATGGGCTCTACCCAGGTCGTTGTGTGTTCTTTAAAATCCCGATGATCGAGAAGCCCTCCATGACGAATCGACGTCTTTACGATTGCATCACATATCTCACCTTCATAAAAAGCCCCTATTCCTTCCCCCACTATTTTTTTGTACGCGTTTCCAAGGTCCCTGTTCACAAAAATCTGTCCCGGGTGGGGGGCCTTGCCATTCATGAGATAAGTTTTAGAAATGGTTTCTGAAGTGTGGAGAACCCTTTCCATCTCCTGCCACTCTCCTGCAATAATCTCTGTCACAGGAAATCCATTTTCGGCATGATGAATGGCGTCCTCAAATACATCCGCAAGCCTCATTGTCCCGAACCGTTCCAGAGCCTGTGCCCAGGCATGGAGGGCTCCCGGGACGGTGACTGTTAGAATACCTCTCTCGGGAATCTCATCAAATCCCCTCCTTTTAAATTCTGCCGGTGTTGCCTGATAAGGTGCCCGGCCGCTGCCATTCATTCCGATCAGTCTTTTCTCCTTTGCCAGATAGATCAGTGCAAAGGCATCACCGCCCAATCCGACACTATAGGGCTCTACCACGCTCAAGGTGCTGACCATAGCCACGGCTGCATCGATAGCGTTCCCGCCTTTTTGGAGAATTTTATAACCGGATAGGGTTGCAAGGGGCTGACTCGCCGCCACCATGCCCTGTCTCCCCATCGCTACAGAACGCTGGGCCGCACTCTCCCATTCTCTTTTCCGGGTATAAGTTAAGCGCATCGCCCCCTCTCCTTTCTTATCAACAGAGTCTCTCTAGTGTAGTGTCCCAATAATCGCTTTAAAATCCGTTCATGGTGAGTCCCGCGAAGCGCGGGATCGAGCCATGAACGGAACCCCTCGATATAGTTCACCCTTCGACAAGCTCAGGGCGAACGGGGTATGTAAGGAAGTGTTAGAGACACTTCACTAGACATTATTCATAGACATCCGTATCAATTCTAACCTTCGTGACATAAAAAAGCTCACAGGACCCGTCGCCTGTGTCCGCCCTCGTCAAACTTGTGTTCCAGACGACTGTCCTCCCCTCATAGATTCCTTTCAAATTCACCAAAAACCCTTCCAACACAATTTTATCCTTCTTTTTAACGGTCCTGACAGCCATCTCGATATTCTTGTTTCCGGGGATAATATGATTATTAGAGGAATGAGAGATCACATAAGAATGATCAAAAGGACTGTTTGGCTTATAATTATAAGAATACCACCGGCTATCTTGGTCATAGGTCATATATCGGTCATATTCAGGCTCTGTCAGGTTTCCCCAGACAATGGCTAAATCGATCGGCGATACCTTAGCGTTCCAATCATCCGAATAGGTTTCTTTGCTGACCACCATGCCAGACAATCTATACTCCGCAACAGGGGTGAGTGTGAAGTGACCCTCTTTTGTTTCAATGAGGATGGGGTCACTGGATGGGGAGGATTGTTGTACAGGATCATGGGATGTATCTATTTGATCGAAATCCATGCCTGATTTTTTGGGCCGGTCGCAAGAAGACAAAAAACAAAGAATGAGAGCAATAAAAATTGGACCAAGGAACAGCTTTTTATTCATGATAGATAAGAATATATTTTTTCTAATTTCCCCTGTCAATAAGAAGAATGGTTCTTCGCATAAGCGAATGGAGCATTTCTGCCTTTTCTCTCCCTTCTTTAGCAAAGTTCTCATTCTCTTTCCCCCTCTTTGCGAAAGAGGGGTGAGGGGAGATTTTATAAATCATAAGCAACTCCATATCCCCTCATGACCCCGCCAATATTCTCAAAAACATCCCTGTCATATTTTTTCTTAGATGCTGCGAAAATGATTTCAACTGTTTATCATAAGGAAGCATTTGTTCTGAAAATCCCCCTTCATCCCCCTTTGCCAAACTGATCCTTACCCATAAATGGGGGCGCTGGACACAAGGGGCGCTCCGATAGATTCCCCATCCCCCTCCTGACCTCCCCCTTGAAGGGGGAGGAACGTAGGGATTACTTTCCCTTTCAGGAGGAGGACTATAACGATTACCCTCCCCTTCATGGGGAGGGTCGGCCTGCCTGCCGAAGCCTCGGCGCAGGCAGGGGTGGGGGTGGGGTATGCCAAAGCCTCAATTGCACCAGTCGTACGTTCGATCCTTGTGTCCAGCATCCGACTTATGGGACACGATCAGTTTAGCAAAGGGGGATCATAAGGATGATAGCCATATCTTTATGAGGTTTTTACCCACTCACTTTCACGAAGACCCAGAAGAATTTTTTAAGTGATTTTCCCATTTGTTTGATGGGTATGAATATGCTAAATTATCTCCTAATGAAAAAGGCCTTTCCCATCCATGGGATGATCGGAATCTTTCTCCTTTTCATTTCCGAAATCTTTCTCTTTAAGAAGGTGGAGCCTTTCTATGGCTGGTTCTACTGTTTTGCCTGGTGGTCCTATATCCTCACTCTGGATGCAATCATCTATCGATTGAAAGGAAATTCCCTCCTCATCAACCGAAAAAAAGAGTTTTTTCTCATGATTCCCTGGTCTGTTTTCATCTGGCTGGTCTTTGAAGCCGCCAACCTGGCCCTGGAGAACTGGTATTACATCTACCTCCCTCATTCCACAGCGGAGAGGTGGTTAGGTTACGGTATCGCCTATGGAACGGTCCTCCCCGGAATATTCGAAACTATGGAATTCCTGGAAACCCTTGGCCTGTTTAAAAATTCGTCGATTAAAAAAACGGTCATTTCGCAGGGTGGCCATGCTGTCCTTACTGTATTGGGCGTTTTCTGCTTGCTCTCCTCAGTCCTCATTCCTCATTACTTTTCCCCCCTCGTCTGGGTCGGATTCATCTTTCTCCTGGAGCCTTTCAATTATTGTTATGGCGCCCGATCCCTTTTGAGGGATATTGAAGAAGGGAATCCACGGAAGATCTATCTTCTGCTTTGTGCGGGTTTGGTGTGCGGCTTTCTCTGGGAGTTCTGGAATTTCTGGGCTCGTTCAAGATGGGTTTATACGGTTCCTTTCTTCGAGGAGATGAAGGTATTTGAAATGCCCCTTCTTGGCTTTCTCGGCTTTCCGCCATTTGCAGTCCAGGCTTATGTCATGTATAACCTCATCTCCCTCTTTAGATACGGAAAGGGATGGGAGAAATCCACTTATCAACTCAATCCTGAAAAGAAGACAAGACCGCTGATAACAGCCCTAACATCGATCCTGATCGTTGCCTTCTCCATACTCATTTTCAAAGCGATCGACCTCAAAACAGTTGACTCCTATTACCTCCGCCTCCAGGACGCCTACTGGATCGAACCGGAATATCAAAAAGAACTCCCAAGAGTGGGAATTGCCAACCTTGATGACCTTATCTCGAAAACAAGAGAAAAAAAGGAGAGGGATGAGCTTGCCCTCCGCCTTCTCATTCCGAAAGAGAAACTGATCCAGTGGGTGGAAAAGGCTCAATTGGTTGATGTAAAAGGAATGGGTGTTGAAAACCTCCTTTTATTAGGGGGAGTGGACATCCATTCCATTTCGGTCCTTGCAGAACAAGACCCTGACATGCTTTATGAAAAGATGATCCAAAATTTTCCGGGTAGGCCGATCCCCCGCAAAGGGAAGATAAGAATCTGGGTGAGAGAAGCTCAGATAAAAGTTCGGAGTTCGCCCTGAACCATGCGAGATTCAGGGCTGCCATGCACCCTGCGTGGTGCATGGCGGAGTAGAAAATGAAATATGGTGCTATGAATTTTCCAATCAAGCCTCTTCTCAAGGAGATTGAAGAGATCGGGGAACTGGGCTTCGATTATGTGGAGCTGACCATGGACCCACCTGAAGCGGCTCCTCAGAAGGTCCTTGCTCAAAAAAAATCGATCCTGAATCTGCTCAATCGTTATAAGATGGGAATCACCGGACACCTTCCAACATTTGTCTGGACATCAGACCTCTATGATAGCCTGAGGAATGCCTCTCTCCAGGAGAACTTTAAGGCCCTTGAAGCCTCAGCAGAACTGGGAATTGAAAAGCTTGTCCTTCACCCGGGTTACATCACTGGAATGGGTAAGTTCGTCATCGATAAGGCTAAGGGATACGGCCTGGAGTCGATCGAGACCATTCTGAAGAAGGCAAACAGCCTCGGCATGACCCTCTGTATTGAGAATATGTTCCCTCAGGCCCACTTTCTCACCCAGCCCCAAGAATTCGAGGAGGTCTTTGAGATCTTCACTGAAATCCGCCTTGCCCTCGACATAGGACATGCCAACCTTGGGGGCGATAGAAACAGGGCCATCGAATTTATTCGGCGTTATGGTTACCGCATCGGTCATATCCACGCTAATGACAATTTTGGCAAGGAGGATAATCACCTTCCCATAGGGGCCGGTATCATCGATTTTGAAAGGATCATAAAAGCCCTTAAGGAAACCTCCTATAACGAGACCATGACGATCGAAGTCTTCTCAAAAGACAGGGACTATCTCAGGATCAGCAAGGAGAAGATAAAACGAAT
>Ga0154725_1113_pt1 | contig 14265 bp, 13 predicted proteins | sample Rifle2008BG16ft_FD_105733 | JGI IMG/M metagenome (GOLD analysis project Ga0154725, IMG submission 105733) | Deltaproteobacteria bacterium RBG_16_49_23 | reverse complement strand
TTATATAACATACAGATTTTGAAATAAAAGTCAAGAAAAAAATGACCCCCCTAAAACATTTTTTCATGGGAAAGTAGAGAGCAATCTCCCCGCCGATCAAATGGCGATGGATGGCGGGGTTATGAACCCTCGGAGAAATCCGCCGGGTTGGGAGTCGCTACTGTCTGAATTGCAAGGTTTGGGTTTACTCCCAAGATCATTGATCCTGAGAACCCATTTGATTATTGTCCATTTCTATTCCAAAATAATACCGTATCAATTTAGTGGTTTGAAATAAACTTTTTAAAATCCCTCCCCTGCCTTCGCCGAAGCGCCTGCCCTCCGCAAGGCTTCTGGAGGCGGGGCTTCGCGCAGGCAGGCCACCTCCCTTTGCCCTCCGGGTCAGAGACCGCTCTGGGTCGGAGACCAAAGGGAGGTGAAACATTTCCCCCTTTTGACAAAGGGGGATGAAGGGGGATTAGATATCATTTTCAAAAAGCTAAAGTGTTACATCGAATTAAATAAAATAAGAGCCCATGTTCAAATTGAAATGTGAAAAGGGTTTAAGTAGCTTTTCCATCTTGCTCCAGAGCAGCATAACCTCTTCGAGTAGATCGTCCCTTGCATTTTTAATCTGTGCGCTGGCAATGGTTCTGATTTACCGGATTCATCTCACCTGGGCTCTTTTCACCCGTTCGATTAGACCCTTCGATTTCGATCCCTCAGCCCATCCCTTATGGTTTATGGTGAGGTATTTCCCTTATGATCTTGCCCTCCTTTTTCTCTGTTTCCTGCTTTCGTGGGTATTTTCTCATGTTCCTATCCCCGTGAAAAACAGACAAATCCGAATCTTCTTTACTATTTCAGGATCCGTCTTTCTGCATCTTTTTCTAATTTCTCTCTTTCTCATCCATGGTGGTCATACACGCCTTCTCTTTGAGGCTCAGACAGGAATGAGCTATTTCGTCATCCTGGAGCTTTTTCTCAATGTCCCGTTCATTGAACTCATTAAATTCGTTGACTGGAAGGATGGGTTATTCTTGCTGATTCCCATCGGACTTTTCTGGGGTGTCCTGTTACTGCCTCTTATCATCAGGGTCCGGATCTTAAAGGTGTCCATCGGACTCCTCATCCTCCTCTCCTCCTTTTCGATCATCGGAGCCGGTTTCAAGAGCCACGATCTTCCAGCCGAGATCCGCCTGAACCCAGCTCTCTTTCTTATTTCCGATATTGTGGAGCAGGGAATTTTTAAGATTTCTCCTGAGGATGGATATATAAAAATAGTTAAGGAAGGTGAGCTGGAGCTCCAGCCCGGCGGGATGGAATACAGGGATCGGGTGAAACCGCTAAAGTTCCTTCCCCCCCAAAAAGACCATCCGTGGAATATTGTCTTTTTCATCATGGAGTCCGTGGGCAGCCGGTATATCTTTGATACGAGTCAGGGCCATCCCATGCCCATGTCCTTCCTGCACGGATTGGCAAAGGAAAGCTTGTATCTGAAGAGCCACTATACCTCATCGAACATCACCACCAAGGCCGTTTTCTCTTTGCTCAGCGGACTTTACGATTTTTTCCATCAGGAGACCTTCGGAATCCGCCCGGATGCGAATGTTCCGTCGCTCTACAACTATCTGCCGAAAGGTTACGAGAGTTTTCTGGTCACCCCTTCTCCTATCCAGTGGTATTTCCCAACGGCCTTTGTAAAGAATAGTGGGTTGACGGAGATGCATCACTTTGAAAACTTAAACCTTAAAACAAGGGAAGAACAGCACTCCTTTGGCCGCTATATCGGGAGGGATGAGGTTCAAACCATTGACTTTTTCAACCGGAGAATCCGGCAGGTAAAAGAGCCTTTTTTTGGCATCTATCTCAGTTTTACCGCTCATCTCCCTTATTTTGATTACGGGCCGGATTACCGCATCATACAGCCGGATGAGCGTATGATCAGCCGTTATTACAATAACCTCAACCTCCTTGACCACATGCTAAAACGTGTCTATGAGAATCTAAAAAAAGAGGGGTTGCTGGAGCGAACGATCTTCGTCATCGTGGGAGACCATGGGCAAGCCTTCGGTCAACACCATTCCGATAATTATATGCACCACCGGTACAGTTATAATGAAAATCTGGAAACACCCGTGATCATCCATCAACCCGCCCTTTTTAAGCCGAGGACCGTTGAAGTTCCGACAAGCCATGTGGATATCCTGCCCACCCTTTTAGATGCGATGAGGATTTCCTATCCTCCTGGGTTCGTGGACGGGGAATCCCTGTTTCATCATCGATTAAGCCGGAAATATATCTTTGTTTACGGGCATGAAGGGACGATCTCATCGCTGGACAACCAGTTTATCAAGGTTCAGTATTCTTTCAAGAAGAAGAGATGCTGGGCCTTCGACTTGAAGGCAGACCCGGAGGAGAAGCACCCCCTTGACTGCTCCTCCTACGGAGGCCAGCTGGATGCGCTTCGAAGATTTACGGGTTTTCACGATGCCAGCCTGGTAAGATATAATGAGGAGATGAAAGAGAAGAAAAAGATATCCGAAACGCCTACGCCCCGATTGGCCAAAGGAAAATAAGCGTCTCCTATCCAAAGGAAAGAGAATCATCTTTTGCCCCCTTCTGAAATCAAGTGATAATCCTTAAGGCTACCTCTAAAAATGTCATTCCTGCGAAAGCAGGAATCCATAAGTTTTTGAGATTACTGGACCTCCCGCCGGAGGTTACCCCGTATATAATACGGGGCGGGAGTGACAAAATGGGAATTATTAGAGGTTCCCTTAATTCTTCTTGATCTTTTCATTACAGGGTGGTAGCGTTCTATCAAGTCATAGGACCATAATTAACTTCCCAACCCAACCTCTTGCCTTTTGGCGTGGGTGATGAAACGGGGTTTTCTAAAGTATCCAATATGAAGCCTCCGAGGGGGGATTCTTTTATCCCTTTGGAGGCTTTCTTGTTTTCCTTTTTTAAAAAATTAAAATGAAAGGAGAACCAAAATGAAAAGGTCCATGATTGTATTGGCAACCATCTTGAGTATGATTATATTCTCCACTCCTGCAATTGCCGCAGATGCCCCTAAAATTCTTCTCATCCTGCGGGATCCGATGCCACAATATATAGACAATATGCTCACCAAAGAAGTTAATGTGATGAAGAGTATGCTTGAAAAGGCAAATTTTAAGGTAGTGGCAGCCACAACCAATGGGTTGCCCATCAAGGGTTCTACCGTAACCCTTACACCCGATTTGAAGTTATCGGATGTGAAAGGAGACGACTACGTAGGTGTTATCATCGCCTGCATGGGTTCTGGGGAATACAGACCTGTATCTCCTATAGCTGTTTCAATCGCTAAACAAGCAATAACCCAGGGAAAGCCTGTGGCTGCCTCACATAGTTCCGTCAATGTACTGGCAGAGGCAGGGGTTTTGGCAGGCAAACGTTATGCCTTCCGCATTGATCCACTCGGAATTGGCCGGCGTCCAGATGACAGATTCACCGGGGCAATCTATGGCGGCACGGGGCTTGTGCAAGATGGGAATATCATTACTTGCGGTATTTGCCCTGTGGGTGCAGCAAGTTATGGCCTGCCCGACGGCACTGTGGAACTTACCCAGGCATTCATAACTGCACTTACCACCCAAAAGTAACCATAGACAATAATAAATAGGACCAGAAAAATAAAAATCCTCTTGACATATGCCCCAAATTTGGTACAATAGGTTCTGAATGGTTGATATTTCATTCGTTCTAAACGTCGTATTTTATCGGTCCGAGTCTGACAATGAACCGGTCAGGGAATGGCTCAAAGAACTTCCGAGAGAGGATCGAAGACAGATAGGCGAAGACATTAAAACCGTACAGATAGGGTGGCCGTTGGGGATGCCGCTCATAAGAAAGATTAACAAGGATCTATGGGAAGTCCGTACTGCATTGGTAAGTGGTATTGCGAGAGTATTTTTCGCGGTGGACGGAGATTACATGATCTTACTGCATGGATTTATAAAAAAATCTCAGAAGACACCGCAAAACGAACTCAAGAAGGCACTGGCTCGTCTTGGAAATTATAAGAGAGGCAAGAAATGAAAAACAAACACTTAGGTTCCAATTTCGATGATTTCCTTGAAGAGGAAGATCTGCGGGCGGAAACGGAAGCTGCGGCGATTAAGAGAGTCGTTGCTTATCAAATCGAAATGGAGATGAAAAGGGCAAAACTGACAAAGTCTGCTATGGCAGAGAAAATGCGCACGAGCCGTTCTGCTTTAGACAGACTGCTTGATCCTGCAAATGTCTCCATTACGCTGCAGACACTCGAAAGAGCAGCCCTCGCCTTGGGGAAGAATCTTAAAATTAAACTGGCATAGAACTGATCTCAAATCTGAAATTCGATCTTATTGTCCGACACTGCTCGTGCCATGAAGACATTTGTTTCTGACCTAAAGCAGTATTGGGAGAATCGACCATTCCTATGGAATGAGTTTGAAGATGTTTTTGCGAGGAAAGTACGTTTCCCTGCATCTGGTAAGGTCCTCGTATTAGGTCCCCATCCCGATGACCCTGAAAGCGTAGCCATCACCTGCAGAATCTTGATGCGCTTGGGTTGCGATCTTTGGGCTACTATTGTGAGCATGAGCCCCTTTGGTGTGGAGGATGAGTACGCCCAGAGATGGCAGAATAACGATTCTATCTCTTTACAGAAAAAAAAGATTGAAATCCGGCGAAGAGAGCAGACCAGCGCAACGGAGATGTTTGGATTGACTCCGGATAGACTTACCTTCCTTGGCATAGAGGAAAACCAGGGGCTCGATTCTCCTGATAGCTCGGCTAAGATTAGGGACCATTTCATATCCATGGCGCCAGATATTGTAATCATGCCTATTGGTAAAGATCCGAACCGGACACACGCACGGGTCTATCAGGTTTTTCGGGAATGCGTCGAAGACCTCACGCTCAAGAAAGAAAAACCCGTTGTTGCTTTATATAACGAAGATCCGAAAACGCTTGAGATACGTCACGACCTATTTGTCCTTTTTGGTGAAGAAAGCGCAGACTGGAAAAGGACATTGCTGAGGATTCACGATTCTCAACAACAGAGAAATATTAACAGTCGCGGTATAGGTTTCGATGACCGGATTCTCCGTATGAACCATCTGGGTTATAAGCGCCTTCAAGAAATGTTGCCCCATGCTGATAGTCCAGCCAACTATGCAGAGGTTTTTGAGATAGAATTATTCGATTTTCCCTGAGGACTAAATAGAGTCCGTTTATAAATGTGTCTTTTCCGTCATGCCGGACCTGCCTATGCCGAAGCGGCTTCGTGCAGGCAGGCTTGATCCGGCATCCAGAATGCCTCTAAAAAAAACTGGATTCCGGCCTTCGCCGGAATGACAACCTTTTTTAAAACCGTTAGTTTATAAACAAACTTTAATAGTTAAGTGTGGGCGCATGATATTTGTGGCCGGATATGTTAAAATTCATAGCCAAAAAATGAGAAAGGTGCACGATGACGCTCTACGAAGAAATTAAGGAAATGATTAAGGCTGAACTTGCCCTGGACGATGAAGTCGTCGTCCCTGAAGCCCACCTGCAAGACGATCTGGGAGCTGACTCCCTTGGACTTCTGAATCTGGCTGAGGCCATTGATGCACGATACGGCTTACAGCTGCAGGGCGATGATCTCGTGGATATTGCTAATGTGGGTGAACTCGTGAAATTGGTCGAGTCAAAAATCGCTTTAAAGTCTTAACCAAAAATATTTAATATTTCCCTGAAATTCCCTCCCCCTTGGTGGAACAGGCTTCCAGCCTGTCATAACGGGCAAGATGCCCATCCCACTTGGGGAGGTTATAAGGAGACCGAACATGGAATATCCAAAAATAATCAAATTGCCATTGGAGCAATATGCCATCAAGCCTAATCTTCAGGATTACCTTAAGATGGGTAATGAATTTAGCTGGGACAAGGTCTCAATGGAGTTAGATTGGTTCGATCGCGAGCATATAAACATTGCCCATGTGGCCATCGACTCACACCTTAAAACAGACCGGAGAAACAAAAAGGCCCTGATATGGGAAAGCAAAAGGGGTGAGGAAGAAGAGTACACCTTCCAGGATCTTTCGAGATTGAGCAACAAGTTCGCCAATGTCCTTGTCAAAAACCTGGGTGTCCGGAAAGGAGACAGGGTCTTCTTTTTCTTAGAACGGGTCCCGGAGATCTATATCTCCATTCTTGGAGCGCTTAAAGCGGGTGGTGTGATCGGTCCGCTCTTCTCCGCTTTTGGACCGGATGCCGTTAGAGACCGTATGGCAGACAGCGAAGCAAAAGTATTAATCACCAGCCCCTCTCTCATGAAGAAGATCAACGAAGTGATTCCCGAACTCCCTGCCCTTGAACATATTGTTCTGGTCCGCCGGGGAGAGGGGAAGGTCGATCTTAAAGGTTTATTTTATGATGAGGTGATGGCCGGGGCTTCTGAATCCTTCGATATTGTTAAAACCCACAAAGAAGATTACGCCATTATGCACTACACCTCCGGCACAACGGGAAAACCAAAGGGAGCTGTCCATGTCCATGGGGCTGTGGCGGGCCATTACGCCACCGCTAAATATGTCCTGGATCTCCAGGAGAAAGATACCTACTGGTGCACGGCAGACCCGGGGTGGGTCACCGGGACCTCCTACGGGATGTTTGGTCCCTGGTCGAATGGAGCCACTCAAGTTGTATATGAAGGAGGGTTCAGCGCCAAACACTGGTACAGCTTCCTTGAACGGAAGAAGGTGACCATTTGGTACACAGCGCCTACAGCTATCCGGATGCTAATGAAGGCTGGGAACGAGCTTCCACGGCAGCATGGTTTTGATTCATTGCGTCATATGTACAGTGTGGGAGAGCCTCTCAACCCTGAGGCCGTCGTCTGGGGAAAGGAGATCTTTGGAAAAGCTTTCCACGACAACTGGTGGCAGACAGAGACCGGAGCGATCATGATTGCCAACTACCCGATTCAGGACATTAAGCCCGGTTCTATGGGAAGACCTTTCCCCGGGATCCAGGCAGGAATCGTGGATGACCACTTCAATGAGGTCCCCCCCGGCAAAGAAGGAAACCTGGCCCTCAGACCCGGGTGGCCCTCCATGTTCCGTACTTATTGGAAAAAAGAAGAATTGTATCAATCCCGATTCAAGAATGGGTGGTACATCACAGGGGACAAAGCAAGAAAGGATGAAGAGGGCTACTACTGGTTTGTGGGCCGGACCGACGATGTGATCAACACGGCAGGACACCTGGTAGGCCCTTTTGAGGTGGAATCGGTTCTCATTGAACATCCTGCTGTTGCAGAAGCAGGTGTGATCGGCAAACCGGACTCGATAGCCATGGAGGTCGTTAAAGCCTTTGTCTCCTTGAAAGATGGTTACGCCCCCTCGGAAGAGTTGCGGCATGACATCCAAAAATTTGTGATGAAGCGGCTCTCCAGCGCCGCGGCCCCCCGTGAAATTGAGTTCATCCCCACATTGCCCAAGACAAGGAGTGGAAAGATCATGCGGCGGTTGCTGAAGGCCAAGGAACTTGGGCTGCCCCTGGGGGACACCTCAACCATGGAAGAGGACTGAGATTGGAGATGCGAATGTTAACTCCGCAGGATTTTTTTGACCTAAACGGTTTTGAACATCAAGGCCTCTTCTCAAAAGACGAGGCTGTATGGACGGCGCTCGATCGTCTGAACGACTATCTTGCTGCATTCTTCCAGAAACCGTGGCCCCTATCCAAGACAACAGGCCTAATCGACAAAGCCCTCATGATTTATAATGGTGAAGTTCGAAATGACCTTGAGATAGAAACTTCAGGTCCCAAGAATTCGATTCGGATCTCCATGAAAGGAGAAATCCTAAAAGATGCGGCTGTGATTTTACCCGGAGCCTACCTTGCCAATGACAAAATCATCATCGGGCCGGGAACGATCGTCGAGCCGGGTGCATTTATTAGGGGACCGGTGATCGTAGGGAATCACTCTGAAATTCGCCAGGGAGCTTATATCCGGGGGGATTGCATCGTGGGGAACAGATGTGTTGTCGGACACACGACGGAGATGAAGGCTTCTATTCTGTTGGATGGCGCAAAGGCAGCCCATTTTGCCTACGTGGGAGATAGTATTTTAGGGAATAACGTGAATCTTGGCGCGGGAACAAAGCTCGCTAACCTGAAAATGATCCCCGGGTCGATTAGTGTCACCGTGGATAAGAAGCGGCACGATACGGGACGGCGTAAGCTGGGGGCGATCCTGGGTGACCGTACAGAAACCGGGTGCAACTCAGTCGCTTCTCCCGGCACTCTGATGGGCCCGGGTTCCATTGTCTATTCCGGCGTTGCGGTGCCAGGGGGATATTATCCAAGTCGAACCGTTGTCATGCCTTCCCAGGGCTCTCTGCGAATATACAGCACGAAGCGTTAAACCAATGCCATGAGCTGACACTTAGAGATGGTTCCTGCTCGCCTTTAATAGCCCCTGCATTTGTAATGTCTCAGTTATGTTTTTTTATCCCCCTTTGGAAAAGGGGGATAAAGGGGGATTTTAAAAATATGTTTGGAAAATCTCCCCCCCCTCTCCTTCGACAAACTCAGGACGGTGAGTCAAATCGAACCGTTTTCCAAAGAGGGGTATAAAATTATATTCGTATTACCTGAACCCGTAACTGACGCATTACCTTCATTTCCTAATTCTCATCTTTCAATTTTTGAATCTCTTTCTGAACATCCTTCCACATATGGCCGTGTAGGGTCAGGGTCAGTTTACAGAAAGAACAGGTGAGGACCGCACCTTCGAACAATTCTGTTACAGCGTATTCGGTCTTCCGGCCGCAGACCGGGCAGGTAAAAGGCAGCTTTTTCACATAAATAAGATTACACCGCGAGCCATCCGATCGTCAACCCTTTTTTGTTTTGGCGTACCATTTTAGCCCTTTGAAAAAGATTGTCTAATCCCCCTTACTCCCCCTTTGTCAAAAGGGGGAATTGTTTCTCCTCCCTTTAGAAAAGGGAGGTTGGGAGGGATTTTATAAAATGATTTCCAACAGTTAAATTGAAACATTTTCATACTCCTACCGTTGTGGGAGAAGGAGAGGCTTAATCTTCAATTGAATAGGCAGGCATTTACTGATTCATATTGACCTGGATGAAAGAATATGGTTTTATGAGAAGTAACCTTACGGAGGATTAAAATGGGAAAGAGGCTTCTGGTGATTGGAGGGGTTGCTGCAGGGCCAAAGGCGGCTGCCAAGGCTAAAAGGTGCGACCCACGGATGGAGATCGTCATCTATCAGGGAGAAGAGGAGATCTCCTATGCGGGTTGCGGGCTTCCCTACTTTATCAGCGGAGTCATCAAGGAGAGAGATGATTTAATATCACGGACACCCGGCCAATTCGCACAGGACGGAATCAAGGTTCAGAAGAACCGTCAGATTAAAGAGATTGATGTTAAGAATCGAAGAATTTCCGGACTGAAAATTGGCTCAGGGGACACCTTTACGGATCACTTTGACCATCTGGTTCTCGCAACAGGCGCTTTTCCAATTCGCCCAAAAATGGAAGGTATTGACTTAGGCCATGTCTTCTACCTTCGTTCCATCTTTGATGCGGATGCTATCTTACAGGCGATCGGATCAAAAAGCATCCGGAATGCGGTGATTGCAGGAGGAGGGTATATCGGTCTTGAGATGGCTGAATCTCTCATTCATTTAGGCAAGAACGTGACGATTGTTGAATTAGCCCCGCAAATTCTGACCCTTTTTGATGAGGATTTCGCCTCCATTCTCCGCCAATACCTGAAGAGTAAAGGAGTGCAGATCTTTACATCGGAGAGGATTGAAGCCTTGAAAGGCAGTGCAGGGAAGGTCACCCACGTCCAGACCGCAGCGCGTGAATTAGAAACAGATGCTGTCCTGATGAGCCTGGGAATCCGTCCGCAGGTTGAGTTAGCAAAGAATGCCGGGCTTCGCATCGGTGAGACCGGGGCGATCTGGGTGAACGAGAAGATGGAAACGAGCGTTCCGGGGATCTATGCGGCCGGTGACTGTGTTGAGACGACTCACCTTGTAACGGGAAAAAGCACGTGGATCCCGCTGGGTTCTACGGCAAATAAACAGGGAAGGGTAGTCGGCGTAAATGTCTGTGGAGGGAATGACGCCTTTCCAGGGGTGATGGGCACTACCATTTTTAAGACCTTTGATTTCAATGTGGCTAAGACCGGACTGAGCATGAAAGAGGCAAAGAAGGAGGGATTTCATCCTGTCCAAGCCATTGTGAGAGGGTTTGATCGGGCCCACTATTACCCGGGGAAGAAAGAGTCCACCCTGAAGGTGATCGCTGATAGAGAGACAGGCCGGATTCTTGGGGGGCAGGCCGTCGGAGAGGGCCCTTCCGATAAGTTTATCGATACCCTGGCCATGGCCCTTCATGGGAAGATGACCTGCCGGGAACTGGCCTCTGTTGATCTGGCCTATGCTCCTCCCTTCAGTCCGGTCCTTTCTCCAGTCATCGTTGCAGCCAATGTATTATTGAATAAGCTGGAGGGCAAGGTGCAGGGGATTGAGGCCGCAGAGGTGAGAGAGAAACTTTCGACCTCAAAAGAGACTTTCCAGGTGCTGGATGTCAGGGAAGAAGATGAGGTGAAGAAAAAACGGATTCCCGGTTCCACCTGGATTCCATTGTGGAAGCTGGGAAAGCGCGCGGGAGAGCTTGATAAAAGCAAGGAGATTGCCGTCCATTGCGAATCAGGTCTTCGTTCATATAAAGCCTGTCTCAAACTCCAGCAGGAAGGTTTTGAGAATGTGAAGAACATCGACGGCGGCATGCTCTGCTGGTGCGATGATTTATAAAATTTGTACTTATTAACATTCTCAGAATTGAATTGACATAAACATTGGAAAATCTCCCCCCTGCCTTCGCCGGAGCGCCTGCCCTCCGCAAGGCTTCTGGAGGCGGGGCTTCGCGCTGGCAGGTCACCCCTCTTTGCCAAATCCCGCGAAACGCGGGACCTTATTTAGGAAAAGGGAGGTTAGGAGGGATTTTACAAATAGATGTCTTTACTATTTTGAGACTGTTAATACATACGAGGGATGAAGGGATGGGAATCCAATGGCGAAACAGATGAAGAAGAGGTCGAAGAAGATCGGTCTTCCTCCCGGGACGCTTATTCACATCGGGGAGGGAAAGACTACGGCGCCCAAAATAACCATCATCGATTACGACGAAAACAGTTTCCAGGAGAAAGAGGTTCGGTCCGTGGAGGAATGTTTTCCATTCAGAGATCAACCCACCGTCACCTGGATCAATGTGGACGGAGTTCACCAGATCGAGATCATCGAAAAATTGGGCCATTGTTTTGGCCTCCACCCTCTTGTGATGGAAGATATCCTCAACACGGATCAGCGTCCGAAGATGGAGGTCTACGGAGATTATCTCTACATCGTTTTAAAGATGTTTTACGGGGGCGACCCCGAACATCGGGTGGAGGCGGAACAGGTCAGTTTGATCCTCGGGTCGAATTTTGTAATCTCCTTTCAAGAGGGAAAAGAAGGAGATGTTTTCAATCCGGTCAGGGAGAGGCTCCGAAGCGGCAAGGGGTTGATTCGAAAGATGGGGTCCGACTATCTTGCCTACTCCCTGATCGATACCATTGTGGACCATTATTTCCTCATCCTTGAAAGGCTGGGGGATAAGGTGGAACTTCTCGAAGAAGAGTTGATGACCCGCCCTGCTGACCGGACGCTCAAGTCCATTCAGACCTTAAGGAATGAAATCACTTTTATGAGGAGGGCGGTTTGGCCTTTAAGAGAGGTCGTCAGCGGCATGGAGAGGAGGGAATCCCCGCTGATTAAAGAGACCACGGAGATCTATCTCAGAGATGTTTATGACCATACCGTCCAGGTCATGGATACGATTGAGACCTATCGGGAGATGCTTTCCGGAATGCTCGACATCTACCTTTCAAGCGTAAGCAACCGGCTCAATTCGGTGATGAAAGTGCTGACGATTATTGCGACCATCTTCATGCCCCTCACTTTCATCGCCGGGATTTATGGGATGAATTTTAAATATATGCCCGAGCTGGAGTGGCGCTGGGGCTATCCCCTCATCTGGTTGGTTATTCTTCTCATCGGCGCTACTATGGTGATTTATTTTAAGAAGAGGAAATGGATTTAACCGGGAGTCTCACCATGGTCCGGTTTGGAGTGAGTGAAGAAAAAGCAGAAGATCTCAGACAGAGGATGGAAGTCCTGAACATCCATGAGAGGGATATTGAAGAGAAATTTATCCGTTCCTCGGGCAGGGGAGGGCAGAAGGTGAATAAAACCTCCACCTGCGTCTATCTCAAGCATCTTCCCACAGGGATTGAGGTGAAATGGATGAGCGAAAGAAGCCAGACTCTCAACCGGTTTCTGGCAAGGCGGGAGCTGGTGAGCCGCATCGAAAGAGCCTCAGGGAGAGTGACTCCCGAAGAGAGAAAAATCAGACAGGCAAGGCGTCAGAAGGCAAAGAGGGAGAAACGGGCAAAGCGGAAGTATCACGGAGCGGACCTGTAGGTCGGATCAGTTATTAGTCAGTCCATAATTGTGTAGACACTGAAGATAAATCCCTCCCTCCCTTTGCCCTCCGGGTCGGAGACCAAAGGGAGGAATTACCCCTCTTTGGAAAAGAGGGCGAGGGGAGATTTTCAGAAGAGTATGTCTTCTCAATTATGAACTCCTTAGTAATGGGTGGTATTTGAACCGATTGGCCCGGAAGGTTTTCCCAGAAGAACATCCCGGCCCCTTTCTGCCCTTTTAAACTGAGGGGTTATTCAGGAGGAGTTACGTTTGTCAAAGGACAAATTTCCGGTTACCAATGCCATTCGTTTTTTGAGAGAGCATCAGGTGGATTTTATCGAGCGCCCTTATGGATATGAGGAGAAGGGAGGCACCGAAGTCGCGGCCCGGGCCCTGGGCGTGGACGAACACCTGACGGTCAAAACGCTCGTTATGGAGGATGAGAAAAAATCGCCCCTCATCATTCTCATGCACGGGGACAGGGAGGTCTCGACCAGGGAATTGGCCAGGGTCCTGGGAGCCAAATCAATCACTCCTTGTTCCTCTGAAATGGCTTTGAAGCATACCGGCTATAGGGTCGGCGGAATTTCTCCCTTTGGGACTAAAAAACAGCTTCCGGTCTATATTGAGGAGACCATTCTCAGCCTTCCACGGATATTCATCAATGCAGGCAGAAGAGGTCTCTTATGTGAGATGTCACCGGCCGATCTGGTGAGAGTTTTAAAGCCCATCGCCGTCCACGTAGCGAGATAAAAAATTGATTATTAACAATCTCAGGTTTGAATTAACAGTAATCGTTACGCGCTTGGCGTAACTCCTCCCCCTTCAAGGGGGAGATTAGGAGGGGGATGGGGTATTATGAAATAACAATCTCATCGACATATTTTACCCAGTCGTATCCGTAGGCATCCTCGTAAACCAATCGTAAAGGGAAACCATGTTTCTGAGGAAGGATTTCCCCATTGACCCGGTAGGATAGGAAGACCCTTTTCCGGTCGATATCTTTTAAGGGAATTCTTACAACCTTTCCATAGACTCCTTTGACATCGAGGTATTTTGCCTCAGGATGGACAACCACACTCTTCAGCAATGTCCTGAAACTCACACCGCTCCAGCGCCCATTGTTGGTAAAGAAGCCCGGGCAGATGAGAAGAACCGTCTCGATTAAGGAAGGATATTTTAGAATTTCATCATAGGTCAAGGAGAGGGGCTGTTTCACTTTCCCCGTAATCTTAAGCCGGTAAGTGTTGATATCCACGGCCACGTCCGTAGGCCCCATTGTCCCGAATTTTTCAAGAGGGTCAACTTCAAGATTTCGGTTGTCAATCTCCTCCGGATTCATATTCTTCAGCTCTTCTCTTGAAAAACCTCTGGGGAGAAGCTTTTTGGTCTTCGCCCAGCAGATGGAGAAAGGATGTAGAACAAGGCCCGATAAAGAAGCCCCAAACCATGCTCTTATGAGTTTTCTTCTCGTCCACATAAATCAATAATAAAATAATTTTTATGATAATAAAAGAAATTCAACTATCCTGAGAATTTCTTAATAAAATCTATTCAAAGATATTTGAAATTTCCCAAATAATTCCTCCCCCATCGACGCCTGCCTGCGCGAAGACGCTTCGGCGAAGGCAGGGGGGAGGGTGCGGGTGGGGGTGGACACCGGAATTCTTTTTTTACCGTGTATTATAGAGCAAAGGAAAAAAATAAG
>Ga0154725_1083_pt1 | contig 14695 bp, 15 predicted proteins | sample Rifle2008BG16ft_FD_105733 | JGI IMG/M metagenome (GOLD analysis project Ga0154725, IMG submission 105733) | Deltaproteobacteria bacterium RBG_16_49_23 | reverse complement strand
AGATCGAGAGAAAGGAGGCCCTGGAGAAGATCGATGAAATCCTTCTATCTTCGGATGGAATCATGGTTGCCCGGGGCGATCTGGGCGTAGAAACTCCGATTGAAAAGGTTCCCAATGTCCAGAAGATGTTGATCCGGAAGGCGAATGTTTTGGGGAAGCCTGTGATCACTGCCACCCAGATGCTCAGATCGATGGTTGATCAGAACCGGCCCACACGGGCAGAGGCGACGGATGTGGTCAACGCCATCTATGATGGGACGGATGCGGTCATGCTCTCGGAGGAGACAGCCATTGGCCGGTTTCCTGTTGAAACCGTTCAGATGATGGCCAAGATTTCCTGTGCGGCCGAGGAACAGTTTCCATTCGATCAATTCTTGAGTCGGGAGATAGCGGAGGCGGCCGGTCTTCCTCAGGCGATCAGCTATGCTGCCTCATTCCTGTCTGAGAGGGTGAAAGCAGTGGCTATTGTTGTTCCTACCGAATCCGGGAGCACAGCACGGTGGGTATCGAGGCTTCGTCCCCGGCAGCCCATTATTGCCCTGAGCCGCCATCTCTCCACGGTCAGAAGTCTCAATCTCTGCTGGGGGGTCACGCCCCTTCTTGTCTCTGACTGGAGGGATACGGATGATATGCTGGAAAGAGCGAAAAGAATCCCGAAAGGATTAGGGATGGCCTCAACGGGAGATCGGATCGTCATTATTGCCGGAGTGCCCATCAGCATCCCCGGAACCACCAACCTCATCAAAGTGGAGACCGTGGAATAACCTATCGTATTTCTAATAATTTATCTTTTAGTTGGGGTGCGGAGATGAAATGGATGCCCTGCATGCCTAAGGAGATTGCCACGTCGACATAGTTTTTTATGTCGTCGATGAATAGAATCTTTTGGGGTTCCACGGAGGCCCACTCAATGGCCTTCCGGAAGATCTCGACAGCCGGTTTCTTGACCCCGACTTTAAAGGATAATATCCATTGATCGAAAATGTGGATGATGGGGAATCTGGAGAGGATATAGTTGAAATGAAGGACATCCGTGTTGGAGAGGAGGCCGAGTCTCCATCTTCCTTTTAAGGAACGGATGATTTCGGAGACCTCCTCATCTTCCACGAAGATATCGTTCCAGATGGGAAGAAAATCCTTAAAGGAAATAGGGAGGCCGAGGAGTTCCTTCAGGGATCGGAAAAAATCCTGAGGGGAGACCCTTCCCACATCAAAATCATTGATCATTCCGTTTTCGAAATCGAAGAGACAGGAAAATATTTTTTGGGGGTCCTGGAATTCCTTTTTCGGTGTGTGCCGGGAAAGCTTTTCCGCAATCTGAAAATGGCTGAAAGGGAGGATGACATTGCCCAGATCAAAGAGGATCACCTCGATTGGAGATAGATTCATTGCGCCCCCTCACCCCGCCCTCTCCCCTCGGGGGAGAGGGGAAGCCTGCCTGCCGGTAGGCAGGGGTGAGGGGCGAAATATTTGGCAATCGCTCTTGTGAGGGCGGGGATCGTATATTTTTCAGGCTGGATATGAATCTTCATGCCCAATCTCTTGACCGTTCTGGAGGTCACCGGTCCAATGCAAGCAATGGGAATGCCTTTCAACAGTTTTTTAAGATTTTCTTTTTTAAGGAGTTCGACAAAATGAATAACTGTCGAAGAAGAGGTAAAAGTGATCACATCGATTTTTCCTTCGATCAGGAGTTGCCTCAATCTCTTCGATCCACCTTTCGGTATGATCGTTCGATAGGCCTCGACCACATCAACCTCCGCTCCCAGTTTTTTTAAACCGTTCGGCAAAACATCTCTTGCCTGCTTGACCCTGGCCAGAAGGATCCGTTTTCCCTGAACCGTCATCTTTTGGAAACCTTCCAGGATGGCTTCTGCAACAAACTCTTCCGGAGTGTAGTCAACCCGTATCCCTTTCTCCTTGAGCCGGTTTGCTGTGGCCGGTCCAATGGCGCAAACCCTGAGAGAAGCAGGAAAATGAAGAGGGAGGCCTCTTTCCCCCAATCTTTGAAAGAAAAATTTGACCCCATTGGCGCTGGTGAAGATGATCCAGTCGTAGGATTTTATTTGATCGGTGGCCCGATCCAGCTCTTCCCAGTGAAGGGGAGGGACAATTTCGATGGTGGGAAACTCGATCGCTTCGGCGCCTAATTTTTTGAGGGAGACTGAAAATTCCCCCGACTGTTCACGGGCTCGTGTGATAAGGATTTTTTTTCCGGCGAGGGGTCGGTTATCCATTATTTTTTTCTTCAATGGAAATGGCAGGGCCCGTTTGTCGATAGACTTCATCCAGAATTTCTTTTGCTCCTCGACTGAGAAGGATGTCAGCCAGCTCAATTCCAAGCGACTCTGCTTTCTCGATCGGGCCCTCCAGATGATGCCGGATGAGCCGTTTTCCATCCGTCGTTCCAACCAGTCCGTCCACTTTGAGGAGAGAACCCTCTATCCGGCCGAAGGCAGCGATCGGAACCTGACATCCTCCCTCCAATTTTTTGAGGAAGGCCCTCTCCGCCGAGACGGCAATCGATGACTCCGGGTCATTAAGAAACCGGATCTTCTCTTCCACCTCTTCATCGCCCTTGCCGGTCTCGATTCCCAGGGCTCCCTGCCCAATGGCAGGAAGCGAGATTTCAATAGGAAGGATCTCCGTAATGTTCTCATCCAGGCCGAGCCTTTTCAGCCCTGCGCACGCAAGGACAATTCCATCGAGGCCCAATGTCTTTAACTTCTTCAGGCGTGTGTCTAAATTTCCCCTGAGGGGGATCAATTGAAGATCGCCTCTGAAATGGAGGAGTTGAGCCTGGCGCCTCAGACTGCTTGTCCCGATCCTTGCTCCTGCGGGCAGGTCTTTTAAAGGGATTCCTTCTCTGGAGATAAAGGCATCGCGGGGGTCTTCCCTCTTTGTGATCACTGAGAGGTGGAGGCTTTCCGGAAATTCCGTGGGGACATCCTTGATGCTGTGGACGGCAAGGTCGACCCTTTTCGAAAGAAGGGCTTCCTCGATCTCCTTAACGAAGAGGCCTTTTCCTCCAATCTTCGCAAGCGGAGCATCCTGAATCTTATCGCCCGTTGTCTTAATTTTAACCAGGGTGATTCTGATGCGGGGGTGAGCCTGTTCCAACTTCTCTTTCACCCAGTTTGCCTGAAAGAGGGCGAGCTGGCTTCCCCGGGTTCCAATTCTCAGTTCGCGGCGGGTCATTGGATCGCGACTCCTCTCAGGAATTCAGCGCACTGCTCGGGTAGGGTAGCGTTGATGTAGATCCCCGTTCCGATCTCGAATCCCGCGGGTGTGGTCAATTTCGGAACGATGACGACATACCAGTGGTGGTATTTGACTTCGCTATCTTCAATGGGAGCAGACCGGATCACATAGTTGTAGTCGGGATCATTCAATCCGGCATAGAGCCTCTTGAGCGTATCCTGGAGCACAAAGGCAAAATCGATCAGCTCTACGTCGGAGATCGAAGCAAAGGAGGAACGATGGATCTTGGGATAGATCCGGGTTTCAAAGGGAGACCGGGAGGCAAAGGGGCAGACGACAAGAAAATATTTCGTCTCCTCCACCACCCTCGCCTGTTGGCGCCGTTCCTCCTCCATCATCCCGCAGTAGATGCAATCTCCAAAAGTATCGCAGGCAAGCTGAGATTGATAGAGCGGATTTCTCACATGGGGAGGGACGATCGGCGTGGCGATGATTTGAGAGTGGGGATGCTCGAGAGACGTCCCTGCCCTCTCTCCATAGTTTCGAAAGATGGTGATGAGGTCGATCCGCCCCGTCTTTGAAAGTGCGTTGTAGCGTTCTTTGTAAGCGATCACCGTATTTTTTACATCCACGGGATCCATGGTGGCGATCGTCAGATGATGGGAGGGCGTCTCAATCACTACCTCGCCAATTCCAAACCCGTCCGCCTTCAGGAACCGGCCTTCATGTTTTCTTTCGGTGGTCAGATGGCTCTGAAGGGCGGCGAATTTGTTCGGGACCACCCGCAGAGACCAGACCCCATTTTTCTCAACGGAGAAAAGCGAGGGGGGGGTCAGGGATTCGTTGCCGGAGCAAAATGGGCAGTCCTTCTTATGAGGGGGGAGAGGTTTTCTCTCTTCTTTTTTCTGGACGAAGTTATCCGGCCTTTTAGCTCTCTCCGTGGCAATGATCACCCACTCTTTTGAGACCATGTTCTGTCTGAATTCGGGCATTTCAATCCTCCTCTCCGGATTTCTCCGAAAGCTGGAAAAGGGTTGTAAGGACAACGATGTAGGTATCTGTCATTGCCTCTTCATCCGTTCGTTTCAGACGGGTGAGGGGGGCGTGAAGGATCTTATTGATGATGGATGAAGTCAGAGCCTCCATGGATTTTCTCTCCTTTTCAGAAAAATTGGGATGGAGAGAGAATGTCTTTTCCAATTCCTTGTTCCGGATCTGATCAAATTTTTTCCTTAAGGCAACGATGGTCGGGGTGATCTCCAGAGATTGATGCCAGGCGACGAATTTAGCGACTTCATCCCGGACAATGGCTTCCGCCTTCTGGGCTTCTTTTTCGCGATCCTTAATATTTTCATTGGACACTTTTTGGAGGTCATCGATGTTATAGAGATAGACATTCTCAATATCACCGACGCCGGGCTCCACATCACGGGGATCGGCAATATCGATAAAGAAGATGGGTTTCTGTTTCCGCTCTTTCATCACCTTTGCGATCTGGTCATGGCGGATGAGATATTGTGACGAATCGGTTGCGCTGATGACAATGTCCGCTCTTTTCAGTCCCAGCGCCATTTCCTCGAAACGGAGGGCTTCTCCCTTGATTTCCTGGGCGAGTGTGACCGCCCGATCGTAGGTCCGGTTCGTCACCAGGATCTTCTCCACGCCTCCTGCGACGAGATGCCGGGCCGCCAGTTCGCTCATCTCTCCCGCACCGATCAACAGGACCGCCCTCTGTTCAAGCGTCCCAAAGATTTTTTCAGCCAGCTCGACAGCGACGGAGCTGACGGATACGGCGCTGTTGCTGATTTTTGTTTCCGTCCTCACCCTCTTGGCCACATGAAAAGCCTTGTGGAGAAGACGGTGAAGGATGATGCCGGAGGTCTGCGATTCCGTCGCGATCGTGTAGGCGGACTTCATCTGACCCAGGATCTGCGGTTCGCCCACGACCATCGAATCGAGACTCGAGGCCACCCGGAAAATGTGTCGTACCGCCTCTTCCCCGATGAAGAGGTAGAGGCTCTTTTCAAATTCTTTCAAAGGGAGGTTATGATATCCGGAGAGAAAATGCTTCAGATCCTGGACGGTTTTTTCAGCCTCCCGAGAGATGGCGAAGATTTCCACTCGATTACAGGTGGAGAGGAGCATGTTCTCCTTCAGAGAAGGGAGGGCATGCATTGTCGAGAGAGCCTCTTCCATCTTATCCTCCGGGAAAGCGAGGCATTCGCGAATCTCAATGGGCGCGGTCTTATGATTTAAACCGATAACGATCAGTTCCATGTTTATCTGTTGTTATATCCACCCTCACCCCAACCCTCTCCCCTGCCTTCGCCGAAACGCTTCGTGCAGGCAGGCGTCAAGGGAGAGGGAGAAATAGGGCGCTACCAATTCGAATAGGCATGGAGGCCCGGGAGAAGAAGGTTTACCCCCAAAAAGGTGAAGAGCACAGCCATGAACCCGACAATGGCCATGATGGCCGCCTTCCTCCCCCTCCATCCCACGGTGAGGCGCTGGTGGAGCATGGCGGCATAGAGAAACCAGGTGATCAAAGACCAGGTTTCCTTGGGGTCCCAGGCCCAATACCGGCCCCAGGCATACTCCGCCCAGACCGCCCCGGTGATGATTCCCAGGGTCAACAGAGGGAATCCAAAGGTGAGGGACTGGTAGCTCAGATCATCTAAAACCTTCAAGGGAGGGAGCCTCCTGGCGATGGCTCCCATCTTCTTTGATTTAAGCTGGCGCTCCTGAATCAGATACATCACCCCGCAGCAGAACGTGAGGGTGAAGATGGCATTGCCAAGAAAGGCGAAGGTGACATGAACAGGGTGCCAGAAGCTCTTTAATACCGGCGCCAGAGGCACGATCTCTTTGGGAAGGGCAAAGGCAAAGAGCATGAGGATGAGGGCGATGGACGTGAGGAAAGCCCCCAGAACTTTCACCTTATACTTCAGATGAGCGATCAGGAGGACGCCGATGATCATCCAGGCAAAGAAAGAGAGCGATTCGTGAAGGTTGGTCACGGGGGTGTGGCCTGCCTCTCCATAGCGTGTCACAAGGGCCAGGGTGTGCGAGGCAAAACCGATCGTGACGATCGTCGCCCCAAGTTTAGAAAGAGACTCCTTGAGCAGGAGGATGTAGACCGAATAGGATAATGTCCCGAGCAGATAGAAAAGCGATGCAATTTTAAAAAAGTGGATATTCATCATTATGTCATTCACCCCGTTAGAAAGCTCCGCCTTTTAATGCGGGGATGAGTTGTTATAAAAAATGGAGTACCTTTCAAAAAAGACGAGGTATAAAACCCCTCCTTTTCTAACGGGGCGAACCTCATCCGCTTAACAAGCCATTCTATTTTACCATTTTTTTGTTAAATGGTGAAATTGTAAATTCATGGCAAGATAGAAGAGGGGGTGGATCCATGGTCTCTTCAGTATCCTCTTACGGATCGATCGAAGGGAGAAGACCTCTTTCCATATCCTCCTCATCCCCTTTTCCAAATCCTCCGCAGACATCAGGAGAGGTTGATAGACGGCATTCAGGGAGTCGTATCTCTCCCAATCCCTGCAAAAAATCCTTCCCTCCCTTTCCAGTCGCTCGAAGGACTCGGTCCCCGGATAGGGCGCCATGATAAAGGCGAGGGCCCAGTCGAGTCTGGATTCGGTGCAGAAGTCGATGATCCTTTGAAAAACCCCGGGATCATCATCGTCGAGGCCCACGATGAAGGTTCCCATAATGCCGATCCCTTGATCGTGTATCCTTTTAACCGCTTCCGCATAATGCGGAGGTTGATTGAACCCCTTCCCCATGGTCTTGAGATTTTTTGTTGAGAAGGATTCAAAGCCGATGTTGACGGCAATACACCCGCTTTTTGAGAACCCCTCGAGGAGTTTTTGATCGAAGGCGATGGAGACCGGGGCGTGGCCATACCAGAGGAGGTCGTACTCCTTGAGGAGGGAGACAAGATCACGGGCAAATCTTTTATCCCCTGCAATATTGGAGTCGATAATATAGAGGAGCCTTCTCTTGAGAAAATAGGGCAGGTCCCCGCTGAAGAGGGAGAGAACCTTTTTAGGCAAAGGATGCATCACTGGACCTTTTTGAAAAAGGGTTGCCAGTTCCCGGTCAATCTCACGGAGGGACCGATTCCGGTATCGAAAACCGAAAAATTTTGAGACCCCGCAAAAGTCGCAGTGATAGGGACATCCCCTCGTCGTTTCGAGTAATTTGAGAGGAAGATAAAATCTACCGTTGAGCAGTTCTCTTCTCGGGAAGGGCAGGTCAGAGGGGTTGACAAATCCGTCGCCCTGATAGACCCGTTTCAATTGCCCTTTTCTGAAATCCTCGATCAGGGCAGGCCAGACCTTTTCCGCCTCTCCTATCACTACGGCATCGACATGCCGGAGAGCCTCTTCGGGAAGCGCGCTGGCATGAACTCCTCCCATGACGACAGGAATCCCTCTCTTTCTGAATTCATCTGCGATCTGGTAAGCCCGGGGAGCCACAGGGGTCTGGGCAGTGATGCCTACCAGATCCGCCTTCTCCTCGAAATGGATCTTTTCAAAGGCTTCGTCGGCAATCTTCACCTCCACCTCACGGGGGGTGACTGCTGCCACATAGGGAAGGTTCAGGAAACCGAGTCGGAAGAGGAAGGCTTCCTCCTTCTTCCTCTCTCTCTCCGGTGAGATGAGAAGGATTTTCATCACTCCTTATTTAACCCATTCCCTGACCTTAACTCAACCCCGCTGAAGGAGGATGAAAAGAAGTTTTTCAGAAAATAACCTGCTTACGCCCTTTCCCCGGGCGGGAGGAGACTGTGTCGTAATTCGCCGTTCCCCTTTCGACACGCTCAGGGCGACGGCTAAGTAGTTGATTCTAATTGGGTGGTTTTCCGTTCGTGCTGAGCCCTTCCTTCGACTTTGCTCAGGACATTCGGAAAAAAACCGTTCGCCTTGAGGCTCTCGAAGGGACGAACGGTTCGCTCAGGACAGGCTCTGTCGAACCATGAACGGACTTGCGACACAGCCTCGGGCGGGAGCGGGGGAGGATGATACTTGGTCATTTTCATTGTTCGAGGGTGATGAACTCATCAAGACCTGTTGCGCAAAGGTAGGTTGCCCTGTTTCTTTAATGGAAGGAGGAGGGAAATCGGCCAGGCCTTAAGATTCGGTGAAACTCCTCAGCTTCTCCGCCCGGCTGGGATGTTTTAACTTCTTTAAAGCCTTCTCTTCAATCTGCCGTATCCGCTCCCGTGTCACATGAAAGTCCTGTCCCACTTCCTCGAGGGTAAGATCATGTTTTTCCCCGATCCCAAACCGCATTCTTAAAATCTTTTCCTCCCGTTTATCCAGGGTGGAGAGGACACGGTTAATCTGTTTAACCAGATTGGAGCTGATGGCAGCCTCCTGAGGCGAAATGGATCCTTTATCCTCAATAAAATCTTCCAGACGGCTGTCCTCCTCCTCGCCGACAGGGGTTTCCAGCGAAACGGGATGCTTGCTCGTTTTCAAAATCTTCTCGACCTGTTGGACAGAGGTTCCCATTTTCTTTGCGATTTCTTCAAGGGTGGGTTCACTGCCCTTCTGCTGAACCAGTGTTCGACAGGTTCGGTTCAATTTATTGATGATCTCGATCATGTGGACGGGGATGCGTATGGTCCGGGCTTGATCAGCGATGGCGCGGGTGATGGCTTGACGAACCCACCAGGTGGCATAGGTTCCGAATTTATACCCCCTCTGGTATTCAAACTTCTCCACCGCCCTGATCAATCCAATATTCCCCTCCTGAATTAAATCGAGAAACTGAAGTCCCCGGTTTAAATATCTCTTCCCGATGGAGATGACCAATCTCAAGTTCGCCTTGATTAATTCAGCCTTCGCCTCCTTGACCTTGGTCTCTCCTTTTTCAATGGCCCTCAGCGCTTCTTTAAGCTGCTCCGATGAGAGGCCGTACTCCGCCTCCATTTTCTTGATTCTACGTTTGATGTTAAGAACCGTCGCGCGCCTTTCCTCCCCCTCTTTTGGCTTCAAGCCCTCCTTCTTCACCTTCAAAGGCTTTTTAGCTCCCCGGGTTGAAAGGGTTAAGTTTCCTTCATATTTTTTTAATTCCTTTTGGGTCTTTTCCAGATGAAGATTCCATTGCTTCATCATCTGAACGATCCGGTGGATCTGTTTTTCTTTTAAGTTGATCCGCCTGAAGGCATGGAGTATTTCATCTTGTTTCTTACCGATCTCTTCTTCGATCTTCCTTCTGGAAGACTTCTTTTTCGCGGTTTTCAATTTCTTTTGAAGAAATTGAATTTTATTCGATCCCTTCTGAATTTTTTTGATGAGGCTGAGAACCCTTCTTTTCTGGGTCTGCTCTTCTTTGATCTCTGTCACCTCATCATCCATTTCATTGGTGACCTCGCTGATTTTGATCTTTCCGGTTTGAAGACCCTTTCCGAGGCACACGATTTCCTTGATGGCCATCGGGCAGTTGAGAACAACCCCATGGATCTCCTGCTGTCCGCTTTCGATCCTCTTCGCGACCTCCACCTCCCCTTCACGGGTCAAGAGAGGAAAGGAACCCATCTCCTTCAGGTAGATGCGAACAGGATCGATCGTTTTTCCAGGAACACCGGAAAATCCGGCTTGAGCGGCTTCCCCCTCTTCTGCTGATTCGAAAGGGTGGTCCTCTTTTTCGATCTCCGGGAACTCCCCTATCCGATCGATATTCAGCTCATCGGATGAGAGGAAGGGATCTTCGTTCGACTCCAAGAGATAAAGGCTTTCTGAAACCTGTACTTTCAACATTCTCTCCTTTTTATGAAAAGGCTACAGAATAGACCGCCCTGCAGGCGGGGAGCTTCACCTTGAGCATCTCCTTATTAAAATTTGAATGTCATTCATCCTAATAGATCAAATTCTTATTGTCAATTGAAAAAACCCTTGATTCTTTATGATTTTTATTAAAGAATTCAGGCTGATGAGAAGATGAAATGGGTCTGAAAGGGGGGGGAAAATCATGTTTGACATTCTTTTGACACAGGAAGAGAAGAAATTACAGGCGGAAGTAAAAAGGTTCGTCAAAGAGAGGGTGCCCAGTTCCCTCGTCCGTGCCATGGATGCCGATGAGGTGAGGTATCCGAAGGCGTATATGGAAAGCCTGGCGGCCCAAAACCTTCTCGGCCTCCGTTTTTCAAAGGAGTGGGGAGGGAGAGGTCACCGTTGGACAGGGGAGGTGACTGCCATTGAAGAGATCGGCGTTCTCGGATCGGGGATGAGCTGTCTCTACTCCCTGGTGAGCATTGTGGGCGAAGCCCTCCACCATTTCGGCACTCCGGAACAGAAGGAAAAATATTTAAAGCCCACCCTGGGAGGAAAACTCTGCTGTGCGGAGGCCCTGACAGAACCCCGGGGCGGATCCGATTTCTTCGGCGCCACAACCCTTGCAAAGAGGGATGGAGAGCATTATCTCCTCAATGGTCAGAAGCGTTTCGTTGTGGGCGCGGAAGGCGCGGACTACTTCCTGGTCTATGCGAAGACTGCACCCGAGGCAGAGCCCCATAAATCCCTCTCCTGTTTCATCGTCGAGAGGGAGATGGGGGTGGAGGTGAAGCATGTCTATGGGCTTTTGGGCTCCCGGGGAGGCGGGACAGGCCGGCTCTATTTTCGAGACACAAAGGTACCGGCTAAAAATCTCGTAGGGCCGGCCAATGGAGCCGCCCTGGTTTTTAACCGGATGATGATTCCGGAACGATTGACCACGGCGGCCGGGGCTCTCGGCATGGCGCGATGCTGTCTGGAAATTGCCGTGCGGTACAGCAATCGGCGAAAGGCTTTCGGAGAGACCCTCCGTAGGTTTCAGGCGGTCAGTTTTAAGGTGGCGGATGCCATCGCAAAACTCGATGCAGCCCGGGGTCTCGTCTATGTCGCGGCAAGGCATGTGGACGAAGGCCTCGATTCGAGGCGGCTGGTCTCGGAAGCGAAGAAGATCTCAACGGAGATGCTCTGGGAGGTGGTCAATTATTCGATGCAGATCATGGGCGGGATCGGATACACGAATGTCTATCCCATCGAGCGTTTCTTCAGGGATGCAAGGTTGCAGATGATCTGGACCGGAACGAATGAGGTGATGAGTCTTCTCATCCAGCATGAATTCTACAAAGAGGTCCTGGAGAAGATCGGTGAATCGAGAGATGTGGAGGGCGATGCAGGGGACCTCGAAGGAGAAGAAGAGAAGGTTTATGAATAACCGTATCTGTATCACCGGAATCGGGGTTGTTTCACCCATCGGGATTGGGAAGGAGGAATTCCTTTTATCCCTGAAGAACGGTGAATCGGGAATTGCGGAGGTCAAAGCCTTCGATACCCATTTCTCTCGTTCCAAAAAGGGCGGAATAGTCCGGAACTTCCATCCCAGGGATTTCATCCCCGCGGGCAGGATCAGGCGCCTTGATCGAGCAAGCCAGTTTGCCATTGCCGCATCAAAACTGGCAATGGCCGATGCCCGGTTTTCTGTGACTCAGGAGAATAGCTCAAGGGTGGGAGTTGTTCTGGGTTCCGGTTTCTGCGGACTCTCAAGTTCGGAGGAATTTCACCGGAGCCAGGTTCTGAAAGAATTTTTAGATTTAAATCCCATGCTCTTTCCCAACACGGTTCCCAATGCGGCCTCCAGCCATGTCTCCATAGAACTTGGAATCCGGGGCGTCAATTGCACTCTGGTTCAATCCTTCTGCACGGCAGAAGCCGCCGTCCTCTTCGCCTGCGATCAGATTCGAGATGGAAGAGCGGACCTCATCCTGACGGGCGGAGTCGATGAGCTGAGCGAGTTCCTCTATCGGGGTTTTTCGGATCTTCGTCTCCTGGCTACAGATGAAGGTCATGGGGAAAGGTCCTGTCCTTATGATCAGATGAGAAATGGATTGATCCTGGGAGAAGGAGCAGGGATATTGGCGGTTGAGTCGGAGGAGCATGCCCGCTCAAGAGGGGCAGAAATTTTGGGTTATATTTTAGGGTATAGTTTAGTGGGTGGGTCATCCAAAAGCGACGGGTCAGAGGATATCGAACGCTCCATTCGGTTGACGCTGAAAGGAAAGGAAGGGATGGAGATCGATACTATCAGCGGCGCAGGGAATTCATCGAAGGAACTCGATGGGCTGGAAGCCCAGGGAATTAAGAGGACCTTTCCATCTCAGTATTCCCGGATTCCAGTCAGTTCAATCAAATCGATGACAGGCGAGGCAATCGCATCAGGCGGGACGAGAATGGTGGCCAATGTGCTTTCTATGGAGTATGGTTTTATCCCGCCCACGATCAATTATCTCATTCCAGACCCTTCTTGCGATCTTCGATATGTCGCTAATCAAAAGCTGGATCAGGAGGTCCGGACTGTCCTTCACATGGGAATTTCCCCTGGAGAATGTTATTCTTCTATCCTGATGGGATATGAATGGAACCGATAACCGGCACAGGAAATCTCATCCTCCTCTTCACGATCATCCATTTTACACTGGGCCGTTCCTTCTCTGTGCTCTTTGCCATTTTCAACCAGATGTCGGTCTTACTCTATTTTCCTTTAGCCCTGGCCTTTGATTATGTCCAGATTCCCGTTTACGGGATGCTCCTGGAGCAATCGAGTAAGAAGTTCTTTGTCGTCCGGTGGCTCACCCATAAAACCGATAACGTCATCACCAGTCTGAACCAAAGACCTCTTCTGAAAAAGGTGATGTCTCTCGGGAATGTGGGACTCATCCTTCTTTCCGCCCTCCCTATCCGTGGCTTCGGAATCCTGTCAGGGAGCATTGTCAGTTTCTTCCTCAAAAAGAGCAGGAGGGAGGGAACGATCCTTTTGATGACAGGGTCTTTTATCGGGATTTTTATCGTCATGGGCATTGCCAAAGGAGTGTTTAAGATTTTATCTTTCTTCTAATCATATACGGAAATAGTTCAATTCCAAATGTCAAAATTCCTGCCTGCGGCAGGCAGGCAAATGCCAAATGAATGTGATGGTTTCGTAACTCAACCCTTTTAGGGTTGATCCTAATCAAGGCTAAAGCCTTGAGTTACAATATTTGGGTTTTTGATTTAACATTTGAACTTTGGCATTTGACATTAATGATGGGAATGAAGGACACAGACGAGGTCTTAAAAAGACTGCCGCATGCCTTTCCTTTTCGAATGATCGATCGAATCCTCGAGATCGAGCCGGGAAAGAGGGCCGTTGCACTCAAGAATGTGAGCATTGATGAACCCTATCTCCATGGCCATTTTCCAAAGGAACCCGTCATGCCGTCCATTCTCATCCTGGAGGCGCTGGCCCAGACAGGCGGCATTGCCTTTCATTCATCCTTTGAAAAGGAGGAGGAAGGCGTTCCTTTTTTAGCAAGGATTGATGAATTTCGATTGAAAGGAAAGGTTGTCCCTGGAGACTCCATGATCCTGGAGGCAGAGATTGAGCACATCTTTTCCAATCTGGCTAAGGTTAAAGTTCGCGCCAGGGTAGGGGGAGAGACAGTAGCGGAGGGGGGGCTGATTTTGGCGAAAGCCCCCTCCTCAGGACCCCTCCCTTATTGACAACACAATCGAGGTAACGTTCTTAGTGCAAAAGAAGCCCAAAGGGTTTGGACGATAGTCTTTTGCAGCGTGTTAGCCGATGTTGCAGACAGCATTTGGACGCCCCCCTGAGTTCTCAAGAGCGGCTTCTTCTCAACGGACGCAATCACTGATCACAGGTGACTATCAGTTGCCTGCCTTAACATGTTTTCTTGGGCGCTCCAGCTTTCTGGGAGCAAGACGGACAATCTTGTGGCCAGAAGCTATCTGAACGTGTCGCAGGTCGGCGCAGATTGTAGAAAGATTGCCTTGAAATTTCTGTGTATGTTCCATTCGGTGTTTTCGGACTTCCTCAACAATCGGGTCTTTCATTTCACGACCTCCATGAGTTCTTCGGGCGAACTTGGTTCTCATGGTTACCCTGCCCGCAATAAGCAGATACCGTTCAAGGCTTTGCGCCGTGCCGTCCACCCCATCTTAATCATAATATAAAAAGCTGACGGCATGGAGCGACCTCAATTCTTAATCCAAATAATTCGAGGGTCGCAAAGCCTGGTGTTATGTGGAGTGGGGTGCGTGATTATTTTCTTTAAGCAAAATTGACAACAGAAACTGAACGCTTAACCGCAAAACTCTTTTTGTGCAACTTAATACGTTCAATTTCATGCAGTGTTTCAGCCTCAAGATAACTTTCTCCGCAGTGCGGGCAAGTTACAATAGGAACATTTTCTATCACAAAAATGTCTTTACCCTTGCCGTATGTCCTTGCAACTTTGCGGATACGCACACCTTGTTTCCCACAATTATCACAAATCATTTCTCTCCCTCTTGCGATAGAAATATTATGGTGCATATACTGTAATAATAACCAGCTTGCCTGTTGGACTCAATTTGGCTACAACTTCAACTTCACCGCCGGAAAGAGATTGTCCATTTATTCGATATTTCCACTCGGCAGTGACTTT
>Ga0154725_1074_pt1 | contig 14708 bp, 16 predicted proteins | sample Rifle2008BG16ft_FD_105733 | JGI IMG/M metagenome (GOLD analysis project Ga0154725, IMG submission 105733) | Deltaproteobacteria bacterium RBG_16_49_23 | reverse complement strand
GCCACTTCATTAATCTCGTCGAGCGTCGGCATGCGGCGCTCTGCAAATTGAAACTCCGACCATCCACCCACAACGCGTACCCACTGGGGAGGCGGTGTTCGCCGAGCCTGCTCTCGCAACATTCTGAGAGCATCGGCCAACGATGGAACTCCATCCCAACGGAGTTCCAGGTTATAATTGAGTCCCCCGCGTATGATATGAATGTGCGAGTCGTTAAGGCCGGGGATAACCGCCCGGCCTTTTACGTCGATGAGCTGCGTCTCCCCGGTCCGATAGGCCATGATTTCAGCCTCCTTGCCCACAGCAATAAAGCGGCCATCCCTTATAGCGAAGGCTGAAGCAACAGAAGCTTTTCGGTTGAGTGTGGCGATACGGCCGTTCGTGAGAATCGTGTCGGCAGAGATTCCCCTTTCCGGCATTTTATCGGCGACCATATGAAATCCTCCCAGAGATAAAGCCAAACCCGCAATTCCGTTCAACTTCAAGAAATCTCTTCTTGTATAGTTTCCCATTATGTTCATTGCATCATTCGTCAGCAGGTGATGGCCTTCTTATCCTCCATGCCCGCCTAACATGGTTTCTGCATACACGACCCCCTGACCATAGGCCCCCCCATATTCTTTGACGATCCCCAGGACAGCCGCGTAGGTTTCTTGGCGAGCCCAGTCGCGTTGCAACTCTAAAAGAAATTGCAGCCACATCACTGGCACCGCGCCGGCCTGAATCATGCGCTGGATTGCCATATCGTGAGCTGTCTTACTCACGCCACCGCATGCATCCGTCACCACATACACTTCATACCCGGCTTCGAGAGCTTGAATTGCAGGAAGCACGATACATACTTCTGTCCAAAGACCACCCATGACCAGCTTTTTGCGACCCGTCTTTTCAACCGCTTTGACAACACGCTGATCTTCCCAGGTGTTCATCGTTGTCCGGTCGATAGGCTCCTGGCCAGGGAAGACGGATTGAAGCTGCGGAAACATGGGACCGCTAAAAGTGCTTTTCGCCACTGTTGTTAAGATCGTGGGAATCTTGAAAATCTTAGCCGTTTTGGCAAGACCGACGGCATTGTTGACCAAAGTTTGCCGATCCATTGATTCAACGCCAAAGGCCATCTGAGGCTGATAATCAATCAGGATCACTGCGCAGTTATCAGGGGTAAGTAAACTATGAATTTTTGTGGATACTTCCATGCTTTTTCCTCCTTTCTTAGTTAGTGATATGCGGATTACCTGTTATTTCCCTCTTTTCCTTGAGTAAGGGTGTCGAACCTCCTCACTCACAATAGTCTGTAGGGCTGTGCCCGCTTTGCCCATTCGCTCGAAGGATATTCACTCTGAAGCCTCTTGTAAGCTTCCTTAAGGGGCTCAGCGCTATGTGTGCTCTTGTACAAGGCTACTCCCTGCATGTAAACCGCTTCAGGTGCCGCATCACTCTTTGGATAATCCTTCAAGGTCTCCTCGATCATTGCTATCGCTTCGCTAAATCTCTCCCGATCAAAATGACATTTTGCGACCCCAAGCATTAGCGAAGGAATAAATTCCTCGGGCGATAGAAACCCGATGGTGCGGTGATGCTCTTTGCCTTCTTCATCCAGGGTAATCACAGTCGGTGTCCACTGGATATTGAAATTCGTAGCAAGGGGCTGAGAGTCAAACAACACTTGAATTGGAACCATATGCCTTTTGATGAATTCAACCACCCTTTCATTGGGGTACGTAACTGCACCCATCTGCTGACAGCCAATTCAGAGGGGGTTAAAAAAATCCAGCAAGACCATTTTTTTCTCTGCCCGTGCTAGGGTCAAAACCCGGTCAAAATCCTTCTCCCACTTGATTGTTTTTTCCATATATCTCCTTTCTGTGAACTGAAATCGTTTTTCCAACACGTAATCGCATGAACGGCGGGGAGCAGCACGTCAATACAGGGAGTGGCGGCTCTTTCTGGCCAGAGATGAAAAATTCCCCATTTCATCTTCTTTTTAAACCTACCAGTGGCATTTGAACAGGTAAATGGGGTGAATCCTGTATTATTGCAAAAATAATATAGTATTTCTTAGCCAAGGGCGATTGATTACGACGAAAGCTTCTATTGCGGGGTGAGATCCAATAATCACAACTTAAGGGGGCAACAAATGAGGTGGTGATAAATTGAATTCCAACCGGTGCGGATAGCTTGCTAAAATATACTCCTCCTAAAAGGCTTCGGTATTGAAAACAAACCAAAACCCTCGATTTGTTCCGTTTATTATCAGTCGAAATGTTGCTTAGAAGGGAAAAAATTGAAAAACAATATTTCAAGGAAGAAAGTTTAAGGAAAGGGCGAGGAGTGGATAAGTCATTTGTAGATGAGGAGCTTTGTTCAAAATTGTCCTGGGATGGGGGAAAACCTCATTTTTGAACCCATTCAACTCAATTTCAATCAATTCCGGTGAAATGAGAGAAAAATAAGGACTCAACCTATTGGCATTTAGATTGCACATTATTCATTGATAAAAAGTAACCATCATTCATAACGTCGAAAAAGCCAAACCACGAGTAATCGTGGGGCGGAAAACCACGGGTCCCAAAAGAAACCAAAATTTTGTTTCTTACCTTTAGCCAGTGGCTATGGGTGATCTTAAGTGGATTTGCTAATGCAAATCCCTGGGATAGCCGAGTTGCCGAAGCGGAGGAAATTTTTCGGAACCCGTGGTCTACATTTGCCATGGGTTTTTTATTGCCAAAATTTCGGATCGGAGATTTGAAGAACCTTTCGGAAATCTCTGATGAAAAGGAGGGATGAAGATGTCTTTAGAGAGATTGTGTAAATATTATGATCATTCCAAATGTCTCCTCAATGATAATTTTTGCGACCTGGATTGTAGCCGATTATCCGATGAAAAAGGGTTCGGACTGGGTGAGACGGGGAATAAGATCAAAAAGTGGCGCAATGAAGAATTAGACAAAGAATTGAGAAAGGCCGAATGGAGATTGAGATAAGGATGCCCGGGAATTAACTCTCCTGTTTTGATTTCTTTCGCGATTGTTCCAATGCTGCGCTCTTGATCAAGAGTTCTTTAAATCCCTTCCTTACTTCCGCATCGGTGATATTCTCAACGAGTCGTTCGATCCGGTTCATCGTCTGCCTGTCAAGCCTCTCTTCTTTCCTCTCCGGGAGCGGAGCCACCGCTGGAGGGATTTTCCCTACCTTGAATCGAATATCCTCAATCAGGGGTTCGCCCAGGAAGGCGTTGATCTTTTCTAAAAGGGTGGGTTTGAGGAACTGAAGTTGCTGCATCCAGGTCGAATGGGAGACATCAATGAAGAGAATATGATTCCGGATGGCACGGGGTTGTGTCTGAAGGGCCACAGGTGCACCCACAATCTTTTGCCAGGCGCCCCAGATGGAGTAGGTCTTCATCGGGGCATCGAGTTCCAGACCCTTCAGGGTCTGTTCCAGAATCGTATGAATGGACTGGGGTTTTTTCATAGCTACTATAGTGTCTCTAACGCTTCTTTGCATACCCCGTTCGCCCTGAGCTTGTCGAAGGGTGAACTATATCGAGGGATTCCGTTCATGGTTCGACATGCTCACCACGAACGGATTGTAAAGTGATTATTGAGGCACCGCACTACTATTAGGCTATCAGGTCATCAGGGGATCAGGATGCAGGATAACAGGGAACCAGATTATTAGGAAAACGTAAAAAAATCTTACCTGATCTTCTAACAACCTGATAGCCACCTCCTGGTAACCTGATCATCGGATAACCTTCTATTCGATGCCGATCTTTGAGGGATCAATCCTTGGAAAAAGGGGAGTGGGTTTCATAACCTTCCTGCCGGGTTTCAACCCTCCCCATTTTCCGTTCTCTTCCAGGTTCTGTTCCCGGAGGCTGCTTTCCAGGCCAAGCTGAGTCCACATCTTTTCAGAAGTGGAAGGCATAAAGGGGGCAAGGAGCAGGGCAATGATACGGAGAGATTCCAGCGTCTGATAGAGAACCGTGGAGAGACGGGGCCGGTCCTTCTCTTCTTTCGCAAGAGACCAGGGAGCGGTCTCATCGACATACTTATTCGAAGCGCTCACGATCTCCCAGAGTGTGGCCAGAGCTTTGTTAAAGGCGAGGTCGTTCATCCGTTGAGGGAGTTGAGCGAGAACCTTTACGGAGACCTCCTGTAGCCGCTGGTCGATCTCTTTCAGAGAGGATGGGGTCGGGATGGCGCCGTCAAAATACTGGATGACCATGCTGAGAGTCCGGCTGAAGAGATTGCCCAGATCGTTTGCCAGATCACTGTTGATCCGGTGGACCATCGCGGAATGAGAGAAATCCCCGTCCATCCCGAAAGGAACCTCCCGCATGAGAAAATACCTTACCGCATCGACTCCATAGGTGTCGATCAAGCGATTCGGTTCCACCACATTCTGGAGCGATTTGGACATCTTCTTTCCCTCTACCGTCCACCATCCATGGGCAAAAACCATTTTAGGAGGGGTCAGGCCGATGCCATGGAGCATGGTGGGCCAGTAAACGGTGTGGGTCGTGAGAATGTCCTTGCCGATGAGGTGGATCGCCTGGGGCCAGAAATCGGAGAAGGCGCTTTCCCCGGAGCCATAGCCAATCCCGCTCACATAGTTGATCAGGGCATCGAACCAGACATAGGTCACATAGTCCGTATCGAAGGGAATTTCAATTCCCCATCTCAGACGCTTCTTGGGCCTTGAGATGCAGAGGTCTTCAAGGGGGTTCTGGAGGAATCCCAGAATCTCATTTCTTCTCGATGAGGGAAGGATGAACCGCTCATTCTTTTCGATATGTTCGATGAGCCAGGATTGATATTTGCTCATCCGGAAAAAGTAGTTCTTCTCCGAGATTTCGACGACCTCCCGGAGACAATCCGGACATTTTCTCTCGAGGAGGTCCTTTTCGGTCCAGAACCTTTCGCAGGGGACACAGTACCACCCATCGTAGCTGTCCTGGTAGATCTCGCCGCGATTGTAGAGATCCCGGAGGATCTTCTGGACGACGTTCTTGTGGCGGACCTCTGTGGTGCGGATGAAGTCGTTATTGGAGATGTTGAGCCTCTGCCAGAGGGACTGAAACCGCTTGACCATTTCGTCGCAGTGGGCCTTCGGATCGACTCCCCGTTCCTGTGCGGCCTTCTCCACCTTCTGACCATGTTCATCCGTGCCGGTGAGAAAGAAGGCCTGATAACCTTCGAGTCGTTTAAACCGGGTGAGGATATCGGCGGCGACGGTCGTGTAGGCGTGGCCGATATGAGGGACATCGTTGACATAGTAGATGGGAGTGGTGATGTAAAAAGCCCCTTTAGATTTCGGAAGCATGGATCGTGACCTCTCCCCCTTCTTCCAGTTGAACGGTGACGGTCTGGTTGAGCACATTCTGGCGGATCACTTTTCCCTTGCCCGATCGGGTGACGATGTGCTTCCCCACCCTGGGAAGATCCTTCTTGAGTTCCATATAGGTTGGATATTCGTAAGCCAGACAGCACATCAGACGGCCGCAGATGCCTGAGATCTTTGTCGGGTTGAGAGCGATGTTCTGCTCTTTGGCCATTTTGACCGAAACCAGTTCGAATCGGTCCATAAACCTGGCACAGCAGAGTTCCCTTCCGCAGCTTCCCATGCCGCAGATCATTTTGGCCTCATCCCTCACTCCGATCTGCCTCATCTCGATCCGCATCCTGAACTGGGCAGCCAGATCCTTGACCAGTTCCCGGAAATCGACCCGCTTTTCCGCCGTAAAGTAGAAGAGAATTTTGGAGCGGTCCAGGAGGACCTCTGTTTTGACCAGCTTCATGTGAAGATTCTTCTCCTTGATTTTCTGGAGGCAGAATTGAAAGGCATCCTTCTCCAGTTGCTGGTTTTTTTTGAATTGCTCCAGATCTTCGGGAGTGGCTTTGCGCACCACCTTTCTCGGAGATTTCAGGATGAACCGTTTCTCTTTTTCCTGCGGTGCGGAGAGGACCGTTCCCAGAACCAATCCCTTATCCGTTTCCACGATCACCGGCTCTTTCGCCCCCAAGGAAAACTCTCCGGCATCGAACTCCTCCGCTTTACTATTGGCCATTTTGACGTAAACCATTCGAATCATCTTCTCTATCCTTCATGGTGCACCACAAAAATATCGCCAAGCTTTAACTTTGCCGAAGCAGTTTAACCCATCCTACTCAATATCAATATAAATGGTATTAAAAGGGTACACCACTAAGCCCAGGAGAGCATCATTGCCTCCAGGGACAGTCTCGTATTGGCATTGCCTTTAATCGCCTGCGAGGTTTGATGGAGGATCTCCATCCGCTTTAAGAGGGAGGAGAGATCCCATTTTCCGGCCATTTCTTCCATCTCTTCCACCAGATCGGAATGAATCAATCTTGAGGTTTCCTTCAATATTTTAACCACGATGAGATCCCTCAAAAGCGTTTTGGACATCTCAAGGATCAAATGGAGATTCTCTCTCTGGGAGGGGTGGGAGGGGAGGGATTCGATCCATCCCTCCTTCTCTTCGATGGAGAGCGATTTCGCCCCCATCCATCCCTTGAGAAGTTGTTTCCTCGGAATCCCGGCAATCTCCTCTTTAATCTCCAGAGCCTTTCCAGGGCTTCCCTCTGAAAGCGAGGCCAGAAGATGGGCTTCGCTTTTCTCCAGCCCCTTCTCCCGGGTCAACCAGTCAGAGAAGAGATGGGAAGGCAGCGGGTTAAAGCGAATCGATTGACACCGGGAGAGGATCGTGGGCAGGATCCATCTGGGATGGTTGGCCAGAAGAATGATCACCGTATGAAGTGGAGGTTCCTCAAGAGTCTTGAGAAGCGTATTCGACATATTGGGCGCCATTCGATCTGCCGCGGTCAGGATGAAAACCCGGCGTCTTCCTTCGTAAGGCCGGTAAGCGAGAGCTTTCTGCATCTCTCTCACCTGATCCACCTTGAGGGTCTGGCCCTGCGGTTCGATGAGCGAAACATCGGGGTGGAGATGGTGATCGATCTTTTTGCAGGAAGAACATCGATCACAGGCATCCACTCTATTCTCTCCTTCGAGGCAGTTGAGGGCCTTGGCAAACTGAAGGGCCACCCGGCTCTTTCCAATTCCCTCGCTGCCTATAAAGAGGTAACTGTGGACGACCTTCTCCTGAGTGATTGCCCGCTGAAGTAAATTAATCGGCCTTTCATGGCCCATGATGTCTTTGAAGGACATAATTGAATCAATTGCGAAATGCGGAGTGCGGAGTGTGGAATTAAAACCCGAAATCCGAATTCCGAAAGCTGAAATTATAATAACTCATCGACAATCTTCCGGATCTTTTCGAAAACCTTTTCTTGGCCTGCGCGGGTGTCGATGACTTTAACCCTCCGGGGTTCTTTTCTGGCAATCGCAAGATAGCCCCTTCTCACCCGATGATGAAACTGGATCTTCTCCTTTTCAAAACGCGCCTCTCTCTCGTTTTTCAATGTTCGATTCCTCTGAAGGGCCCTCTTCAGTCCAAGATCAGAGGGACAATCCAGCAGAAAGGTCATATCCGGTCTGATTCCCTGAGAGGAGAGGCGGTTCAGTTTCTCGATCAGGCTTCGGTCTAACTTTCGGCCGTAACCCTGATAGGCGAGGGTGGCATCATTGAATCGGTCGCAGAGAACGATGGTCCCCTTTTTGAGAAGAGGCTTGATCACCTCATGGATATGCTGAACCCTTGCTGCCTCGTAAAGAAGGAGTTCACTCAGGGGGGCGAGCTTCCGGTGGTTTGGGTCGAGGAGGATTTTTCTGATTTTCTCACTAATTGGGGGTCCTCCCGGCTCCCGCGTCACCTTACAGGCGATCCCCTTGCGGGTCAGATATTTTTTTAATCGTTCAATCTGAGTGGTCTTTCCGCTTCCCTCCACTCCCTCGAAGGTGATAAAAAGAGACAAGTTCGCTCCTCTTGGCGTCAAATAAATATTTGAAATCTAAGCCAAAATATAAATCAGAGCCTTATCTATTGTCAAGGTTTCCGGAGGAAGGGAAGGATAAGAAGGCGGAATAGAGCGAGTCGATTGGGATTCTGGAACTGAGCAAGACCGATGGTCATTGCCTCGTGTCCAGCTTCGGGTTGGGCTCGATAGGTGCCCAGGAGCCTGTCCCACCAGGGGAGGTTGAAGCCGAAGTTGCTGTTATATTCTTTGATCAGTACTGAGTGGTGAACGCGGTGCATCTCAGGCGTGACGACAAAGAGTCTTAACACCCTGTCTATTGGAATGGGCAGTCGGACATTGCCGTGATTGAACAGACTTGTGGCATTAAGGAGGGCTTCGAAGAGGACAACAGCCAAGGCGGAAGGACCGAGGATGATGATTGCCATCATCTTGATCCCCATCGAAAGGAGGATCTCGATGGGATGAAATCGAATCCCTGTGGTGACATCGAAGTCGAAGTCGGTATGGTGGACGCGGTGAAGGCGCCAGAACAGAGGGATGAAATGGAACATGGCGTGCTGAAGGTAGATGACGAAATCGAGAACCATAACGCCGATGATTACCTCTAGCCCGTAAGAAAGTGAGACATTGTTTAATAAGCCCCAGCCGCGACTTTGAGCAAAGAGAGCCATCCCCACAGCCTGGACCGGAAGGAGTATTCGAAGAGCGAGGGTGTCGATGAAGACCAGCCCCAGATTGCTATACCAGCGCAGGGTCTTGGAAGTGGTCCATGGCCGACGGGGAGAAAGGATCTCCCAGACAGCCATAGCAATCAGGATGACAAAGAAGAAAGAGAGTCGAACAACGCCTTCATGAGCTAAAATAGAATCAGTCATTCTTCATTCCAATCTTTCTGATATCGATTAAGTCAACTTCTCCTCTCTTCCCCAATGCCTCGACCTCCTTAGTAAATCCTGATCGTGAGAAGAGTCCTAAACGGAGGTCAGCCACTCTTCCTCCCGGTGTAATGAGGGAGACCTTCCTCTGGAGATCTCTCAGGACATCTATTCCTACCGGCTTTTTTGACCATTTACATTCAGCCGCAAATATAGGATGATCGCCTTCCACTGCGACCAGGTCGATTTCTTCATTCCCACTCCACCATCGGCCGACTGACTCATAGGTCAGTTTGATCTTTCCCTCTTTGACCCTATGCTGGAAGATCTCTACACAAATTTTGTCGAACACCTGGCCTATGAAGTTGTCGAGGTGAGGAAGAATTTCTTTCTCTAAAATTTTTCGGCCACCGTCTTCTGCGAGCCGGCTTTTATAAGGGAGGATAAAGCGAAACCAGAACCGAAAGAAGTGATCCGAAAGACGATAGATGCCCTTCCTGCTTTTTTCCGGATGCTTCTCCGTAACAGGGACCTCTCTTTCTATCAGTCTCAAATCCTGAAGGACGGAGAGATACTTACTGACAGGACCCCTTTCAATTCCGGTCCGTTGGACAATATCATTCATCCGGGTATTTCCAAAAGCAATGGACTGGAGAACGGAAAGATAATGTTTCGGATCCCGGAGCTCTTCCATCAGAATGAAGCGAACCTCATCGTGTAAAAATGCAGTGGGGTTCAGAATCTGCTTTTCTATGTTTTGATTCAGCGATAATTTATCAGAGAATTGAATCAGATAGGCGGGCACTCCACCAAGGATGGCATAAGCTGAGATTCTGTCTTCTGGAGAGTATCCCGGGAAAAATTCTTTCAAAGCATAGAGGGGTAAGGGATTTAACAAGAGTTGCCCGGTTCTTCGACCATAGAGAGGGCTTTTATGACCTAAGATCTCCCGCTCCATAAAACTGACCAGGGAACCAGAGAGAATCAAATAGAGTTTCGAATCTTTCCCTACATCATCCCATATTCGCTGGAGAATGGAGGGAAGCGCCGGATGGCTTGAACAGAGGTAAGGAAATTCATCCATCATCAGGATGACCCTCTCCTTTCCTCCTAACTCAATGATATATCGTAAGAGGGATTCCCATTGAGGAGGTATTTCTGTTTGGAGGAGGGGGTTCGGATATAGGAGGTTAAGAGTCTCTGAAAATCTACGACGCTGGTCTTGATCTGCGCCAAGATCGGCCACAAAATAAACAGCCTTCTCTTTCTTGAAAGCTTTCCTTAACAGTTCTGTCTTTCCGATTCTCCGTCGTCCATAGACGATCACAAGCTCTGCCTTATTGGATTCCATCCGATCCAGCAGAGATTGGATTTCCGATTCCCGGTTGACGAATGTCACGTTTTGTCTCCTTTAAAGTAGTCTACTTTAAAGTAGACTATTAATAAATCATTGTCAACAGGTTTAGGATAAAAGCAAGAAGTTCCTTTGTAATCAAGTTATTCTTGAATGCGGACATTTTTTTTTAAAACGATGTCTCCGTAATAGGCTGTGGCTTGTTCGCCGGTGTTGTCCGAATCGGTCATGATGGCCACACCCGAGATCATCGGCGGCTCATAACCGAATGCCTTCTTGAAATCCTCAAAGAGATTTCTCTCTTCATTCACCCACTGGTTCAGTCTGGATAAGCCGCTTTCGATCACAATCATCATCACCCTGTCCGTATAAGGATTGGGGACGAAGGCGCCCACGGGAGCTTTGCTCTCCCAGATGTAATTGATGGCGGCAATGGGCGGATATTGACCATAAAAAAGTTTTACCGCTTCAAACTTCACCTTCTCAAGGAAGTTCAATTTAGAGGAGTCATATTCAAAGGTGATATAGAGCCGTACCGGATAATCATCCCCTTTCTTCATATGGACATTTCCCTTTTTCAGGACATTCTCCACTTTCCAACGCCACTGAACGATTGGATATTCCTTCGGATCGATTTTGATCTCCCGGACCAGTCCTGATGCTGAAGATTCGGAGACAGCCTTCACCACAATGGTCCCCTCGTCTTTTACAAGGGAATAAGTCGTATGGCGTTCGATCTTCTTAAAGGTCAGAGGCTTCCAATCGGATGGAATTTTGCTTTCTATTTTTTCGATTGAGAATTTTCCCACCTCGATGAAGGATTGGGGTTGACTGGATGCATATAAAGGGAAAATCAGGAGTAGGATGATGAGAAAAATTGTTTTTATGATCGTCACGGAGGGTTGTCCATAGAGTTTCTTATTAACTTCAACCTTTGTCTTCGTGTTACAAGTCAGTCCATCATTGTCCAGACATCGGCTCTCTAATCCCTCCTTTCCTCCCCTGCCTTCGCCGGAGCGCTTCGCGCAGGCAGGCTTTGCGAAAGGGAGGAACTTCCCCTCTTTGGTAATCTTTTCCCTGTCCTTAGACAGGCAAAGAGGGGCCAGGGGAGATTTTCTGGAAAATATCTTTTTAGTAATGGGATGGACCCATTAGTATCATGGAATGAGATGTCCATAGCCTTCTCTTTTTAACCGTTCAACATCTTCGGGACGGTCAACATCCCATCGCTGGGGGAGTTCCTGCCAGTTCCATTTCAATTGGCGAAGCCGCTCCCTCGTTTGATCCAGGACAGAATCGGTTCCCCAGGCGATCCCTTTGAAGAGTTCGGGTCTATATTGACGGAGACCGATGAGGACATACCCCCCATCTTCGGTTGGAGAGATCACCGCATGGACATCTTGTTGTAAAGCGGCCCTTGCTTCTTTTAAATCTGCACTACTGAGAGAAGGACAATCCGTCCCCATGAGCAGGGTGCAATCTGATCTTTTCAATGGTTGGTCGAAAGCATTAGACATTTTTTTGCCAAGATCGCCATCTGTTTGTTGATGGAGTTCTACTTTGAATTTTTCGGCACATCGAAGGAAAAAGGGATGTTCTTTCGAAGGGGAACCCCAGAGCTCAACAGGACCCACCTTTGCCTCCAATGCCGTATTCAGTGAATGCAATACGAGTTGTTCATGAAGGGCGGCAACGGCTTGTCCATCCATGTATGACAACAGCCGGGTCTTCACCTCCCCGGGAATAGGCGCTTTTGCAAAGACAATGAGTCGGCAATTCGTTTTCATAGTGATTGATTAAAAATAAACTCCAAATCCCCCCACGCCCCCCTTTGCTAAAGGGGGGGAAAGGAAGGATTAAGAATAATAGAGCTTTACAAGTCGTTTCGGGTCTGCTTTATAGAAATAGATCAGCCTTAAAAACCACATCAGCAGGATAGTACGGGGGAAGCCTTTCTCCTTCCAGCGACGGCTGGAGGTAAGAACACGCTGCCAGAGGCAGAGAGGCCGATCATGCCTTTTCAAAATTTTGCTTAAGGCAATATCTTCCATCAGATCAATTTCAGGGAAGCCATGGATCGCCTCAAAGAGTTCCCTTGTCACAAAGATAGCCTGGTCGCCTGTGGCAATACAAGAGAGCCGGGAGCGCCAGTTCATCAGAAACTCAATGATACGAAACAGGGGCTGTTCCCCTGAGAGCTTCACATCGAAACGACCCCATCTTCTTCTCTTCCCTCTCATCCCTTCGATGATCAACCGGTCCGCTTTTCCGGGCAGGAGAGTATCGGCGTGTAAAAAGAGAAGAATCTCGCCACTCGCCATTTTTGCTCCGGCATTCATCTGACGGCTCCGGCCCCGGGAGCTACGGATGACCCTGTCCGCATATGGTTTTGATAATAAGAGGGTATCATCATCACTTCCGCCATCGACGATGATCACCTCATGACCTGCCTCTCTTAGGGATTGAAGCGAAAGAAGGGTCCGGGCGATCACTGGATCTTCGTTCAACACCGGCATGATGATGGAGATCTTCATGGTTCAAATTCCAAACTTCAAATTCTAAAATCCAGATAAATCCCAAGCATCCTACATTTTGGTCATTGGATTCCTACATGTCTAAATTTACGTATCATTTTAGCTCTTTGAAAAAGGCTATCTAATCCCCCTTCATCCCCCTTTGTCAAAAGGGGGAAATATTTTCTCCTCCCTTTGGCAAAGGGAGGTGGGGAGGGATTTTCAAAGATTTATTTGGGATTTGGAATTTGGCGCTTTACTTAAAACTCCTGTGCAACTGCTTCCCTGGCCAGCAGTGCAGGCATAACAGTGCTCCAGGAGTGGAACCGGGTTTCCCTTCAGATCGATTCCCGTTAATTCGGAGAGATGGACGCGGGGCCTTCCTTCCATCTGGAGGTGAAGGCCCAGGGCCTGGTTGAAATCACAGTCATAGACATATCCCCGATAGTCCGCGCTGATGAGCTTTCGGCACATCACTGCATTGAGATTCTCTTCCCGGTGTGCCTCTTGCAGGAGCTTCATATAAATTAAACGCTCGCCTCTGGAGGTCAATACTGTTTCAAAGCGATGGATGGGCATATTGGTGAACGTGTAGAGGCGGTTGAAGACAATGGAGTAGCGTTCCCCCATCTCTCTCCTGTAGGCCTCTTCTAAAAGTATTTGCAGGGGAGGCAGAAAAGGGCCAAGCGGATTGTAAACCAGATTGAGTAAGAGTCCCGAGTCTTTTTGACCATACCCCAATTGATTGAGCTTCCTTAAAACACGGATACTGGCTTCGAAGACCCCATTGCCCCGTTGGTAGTCGACATTCTCCTTCAAGTAGCAGGGAAGGGAGGCGACGATCTCCACTCCCTGGTCGGCCAGAAACTCTTCTGTTCCCTCCATCCCGGGCTCTTCGAGGACCGTGAGATTGCAGCGGTCGATCACATGGAGGCCCATCTCCCGGGCGGAACGGACAAGGTGTTTGAAGTGAGGGTTCATTTCCGGGGCGCCGCCGGTCAGATCGAGTTGACGAAGATCGGATGAGTCCAGAAAGGCAATCACCTGATCGATGGTGGCTCGATCCATCATCTCCGTTCTTTCAGGGCCGGCATTGACATGGCAATGGATGCACCTCTGATTGCACCTGTAGCCCAGGTTCGCCTGCAAGATCTCCAGACGGGTCCGTCTGATGATAGAGAAACCGGTCATTTCACTTCTCCCTTTTCCGCCTTGATCGATCGAAACTTCTTAAAAAAGACAGGAATGAGCGAAAAAATACCGAGTAGTATCAGGGCGCTGATTGTATTGAACGAGAGAAGTTGATCAGGTGAATCGATCCGGCCGAGAGACTGTCCCAGATTGGTAAAGACAAAGGCCCCCGGGATAATGCCGATTGCCGTGGCCGTCACATAAGTTTGAACTTTGATGGGCGTGAAGGCGGTGGCCAGGTTAATGAGCCAGAACGGAAAGAGGGGAACCAGCCTCAAAAAGAGAAGGTAGTTAAAATCGTTCCTGTTAAACTCTGAAATTAATTTCTTAGAAATCGTTCCCATTCGCCGCGAAACTGACTCGGCGAATACATAACGGGCGGCAAGAAAGACGAGGGTGGCTCCCAGGGTTGCGGAGAAAAAAATGATGGCTGTTCCAACCCATAAGCCAAAGAGAAAACCTGTTGTGAGAGAAAGGGGGGTTGCAACAGGAAGGCTCAATGCCGTTGAGACCGTATAGATGATCATGATTCCTATCAGGATAGACCAATAATGATTGAGAGTATAAGTCAACAACCTGTCTCGATTGGCCTTGAGCGTCGAGAAATTAACATATCGATCCCCGCCCAGGATGAAGAAGGCAGAGAACCCCCCGATAAAGATCAGGAGGATGAGGACTTTCTTCCATGGGACGGAAGACCCAGTTTGATTTTGAAGGTCTTGGGTCATATGACTAAATTCTAATGGGATAAGGGTTCGGATTCAAGCCTTTCTTTTTCACTGGGTGTGAGACAATTTTATGGGTAAATCTTTACCCGGAAGCCCGGTATTCCCAGAAGTCTTCCCACCGCGCGCTAAGGATGCAACAT
>Ga0154725_1168_pt1 | contig 14850 bp, 16 predicted proteins | sample Rifle2008BG16ft_FD_105733 | JGI IMG/M metagenome (GOLD analysis project Ga0154725, IMG submission 105733) | Deltaproteobacteria bacterium RBG_16_49_23 | reverse complement strand
AGGTCGTCTCTCTCGCATACAGAACGTGCCAATTTGGAATCTCGGTTCACAAATGCATCCAATACATCCTTGACCATCGATTCGGTAATTTCAGCCATTCTTGGGAGATCGATATAGGGTTTGAGTTGCGGATCCTGATTTAACGACATCGCCCGTTCCGCTATATTAACGGCCTGATCACCCATACGCTCCAGGTCCGTGACAATCTTCATCGCGGAGGTGATGAACCGCAGATCACCCGCCATGGGCTGTCTCAGGGCAAGGAGTCTCAGGCATAATTCGTCAATCAGGATTTCAAAGTCATTGATCTGTTTCTCCCTTTCAAAGGTTTTCTGGGCCAGTTCTGTGTCTCTTTTGACCAGTGACTGAACGGCGTCATGGATGGTTTCCTCAACAAGGGCGGCCATCTTCAAAAGATTCTGTTTCAGTTCCTCTAACTCTTTTTGAAATTGAGTTTCTGTTATCATCCTCATCTCCTTCTTTATTTGATTACACAAATTATAAAATAAGATTACATGGATTTAAAATACTACTCGTTTTACACACACAATATCGTTACCCGAAACGTCCGGTGACATAATCTTCGGTTTGTTTCTCCTTTGGACCGGTAAAGATTTGATAAGCTGTTCCTTCTTCGATTAACTCTCCGTTTAAGAAGAACCCTGCCCGATCAGCCACCCTGGATGCCTGCTGGATGTTATGGGGTACGAGAACAATCGTATAATCTTTTTTTAAACGGGTTAGCGTCTCTTCAATGCTGGCCGTGGAGATGGGGTCCAGTCCGGAGCAGGGCTCATCGAGAAGAAGAACCTCTGGCTCCAGGGCTAAAATCCTTGCGATGCATAGGCGCTGCTGTTGCCCGCCGGAAAGCCGCAGGGCGGAAGTATGGAGACGGTCCTTGACCTCTTCCCAGAGCGCACCGGACCGTAATGCCTTCCCAACCGTCTCGTCCAGCTGTTTTTTCCGGGTTATCCCGTTTAATCTCGGGCCATAAGCTACATTTTCATAGATGGACATCGGAAGTGCAATGGGCAAGTCAAAAACGATTCCCACCCTTCTCCTCAACTGGGTGAGGCTTAGTTTGGGATCATAGATGTCTTTTTCATCCAGTAGGATGGTCCCGGTGTGTCGCGCCCCGTAGACCAGATCGGTCAGGCGATTGAGGCTTTTTAAGAGGGTGGTCTTGCCGCTGCGGGCAGGGCCGAAGATGGCAAATATTTCATTGGCTCTGATTTCGAGGTTGATCCTTTTCAAAGCCGGAACAGAGCCGTAATAAAAACTAAATTCTTTAATGCTAACCTTGTTTCGCAGTGACATGAGATTTTCCTTAAGCCCTTTTGCGGATATATCGGTTGAGTCTCCAATTAGCAACAATGTTGACGAAGAGAACGAGAAGGATCAGGGCCGCTCCGGTTCCATAAGCCATCTCCATGGAAATCCCTTCACGAGCGAGGATGTAGAAGTGAACCGACATGGTCCGGACAGGTGCGAAGAGAGAAGTCGGTATGATCAAAGAGGAGCCGGCCGTGAGGATGACCACGGCGGTTTCCTCAATGCTCCTGCAGACACCAAGAATGATGCCTGTGAAAATGCCGGGTATGGCATTCGGTAAGATGGCACGGGTAACCGTCTCCCACTTCGTCCCACCCAATGAGTAACTGACTTCACGGAAGGAATATGGGATCGCCTTGAGGGCTTCCTCTGCGGTGCAGATGATGGTGGGCAGGATCATTGCGGCAAGAGCCAGGCCGCCGGAGAGGATGGACCATCCCATATTGAGGTAGATGACAAAAAAAACGAATCCAAAAAGGCCAAAGATGATGGAGGGCACTCCCGCCAAACATCCGATTCCAAAACGTATGACACGACTGATTCGGCCTTCACGGGTATATTCCCCGAGAAAGATCGCTGTTCCAACTCCCAGGGGTGTTGCAACGACAATCGCTACAACGGTCAGGGCGATGGTCCCGATGATGGTCGAGAAGATCCCGCCCTCGCGGCCCATGCTTCGTGGAGAATCAAGAAAAAAGCGGGGGCTGAAGACAGGAATGCCTTCCGAAAGAACCTGGAGGATGATCAGGGCCATCACCCCCATCGTCGAAAGGGCAGCCATCCAGATCAGAATCTTTGCAACATTTTGCGTTAGATAGCGCTTCCGATTGATTCTCAACCGACCCTCCTTCGGGAAAGAACGATGGCCAACGTATTTAAAAACATAATGATTAAGAAGAGAATGACGCCTGTGGCAAAGAGGGCCTGGCGGTGATCACCCGTTGCATAGCCCATCTCAATGCCGATGTTTGTGGTCAATGTTCGGGCCGAATCGAGAAAGGAAGAGGGCATCTTCACTGCGTTTCCCAGGATCATGATCATCGCCATCGTTTCTCCAAGGGCACGACCCATTCCGAGAATGATGCTTGCCACGATCCCCGACCTGGCTGCGGGGACCAATACCCGCCAGATGGTCTCCCAGTGAGTAGCGCCCAGGGCGAGCGCTCCTGCTTTATATGACGGGGGAAGGGCTTTCAAGGAGTCCTCGGAGATGCTGATGATCGTTGGAAGAATCATAATACTCAGGATCAGGGAGCCGGAGAGGATACTCAGGCCGGGGCCTCCTAAATAATTTCGGACAAGGGGGACGAGGACAACCAGACCCCAGAAACCATATATGACCGATGGAATGCCTGCCAACACCTGAATGGCGGACCTCAATATCATTCCTGCCCAGGGAGGTGTCCATTCACAGAGGAAGATGGCGCAGGCCAAACCCAGAGGGAGGCCTAAAAGGAGGGCGCCAAAGGTTACCCAGAACGAGCCGATGATCATGGGAAGGATGCCAAATTCTCCCTGACCTGGCACCCAGCGACCGCCTAAGAGGAAGGTTTTGGGGCCAATCTTCCAGATCAAAGGAAGTCCTTCTCCGAAGATGAAAAAGGCGATCAGGGCTAAAATCGAAATGGAGGAAAAGGCGATCAAAAGCAGAATTTTTTCAATAAACTTCTCTTTGAATTCCACCGTCATCCTCCGGAAGATTTGGATAGAGCAGGCACCAGGCCTTCCCTGGTGAGGAGTTTTTGAGCCTCCGGACTCATCACAAAATCTAAGAAAGATTTTGCCTCTCCGGACGGTTCTCCGGTAAAGACGAATAGGAAAGGCCGAACAAGGTGATACCGGCCGTTTTTAATGTTTTCAAAATCAGGCACTACCCCCGATATCTTTAGGGCTCTCACTTTTTCGTTTACCAGACCGAGGGAGATATAGCCAATGGCATTGGGATCGCCTGCCACCACCTGACGAATGGCGCCATTGGAGTCCTGAACGAGGGCCTCCAGAGCAATCTCCTCTTTTCCCATCACCAGCTTCTGAAAGGCTTCTCTTGTCCCCGATCCCTCTTCACGGGTGACCAGGGTGATGGTCCTGTCCGCTCCCCCCAATTCTTTCCAGTTTTTGATCCTGCCGGTGAATACTTCTCTCACTTTCACTAACGGCAGATCGATGACCGGATTTTTCGGATGGACGATGATGGCGATGGCGTCCCTTGCGATGAGGACTGCATAAAGGGATTTCTCCCTCCCGATGAGAGACCGGGACGACATTCCAATTTGTGCCGCGCCGCTTCGAACGGCCTGAATTCCTGCAGAGGATCCTCCTCCCTGGACATAGATATGAGATCGAGGGTGAAGATGCATATATTCTTCAGCCAGCAATTCGGCAAACGGTTCAACAGAAGTCGACCCGGCCACTGTGATCCCCGCCTTGGATCGCTGACAACCCATGGTCATCGAAATAACCATTAGAAATAGGAGAAGTCCCAATTTCCAAATCCCAAATATCAAATAAATCCCAAATGCCAATGCCCAGCGCCCCCTCACCCCATCCCTCTCCCCGCTGGGGAGAGGGGAAGGGTGAGGGGGATGTGAAATTTGTTTGTGATTTGGTGCTTGGTATTTGGTGCTTATCATCGTTCCTTTGAAGTAGTTTTTATATTCCGCAATCCGCAATGCGCATTCCGCAATGGTGTTATCCATATCTTCCTGTCACATAGTTCTCCGTTCGTTTGTCCTTGGGCCGCGTGAAGATATCTCGCGTGGGTGCATATTCCAGCATTTCACCTAGCAGAAAGAATCCGGTCCAATCCGAAGTGCGGGCGGCCTGCTGCATGTTGTGTGTGACGATGACAATCGCATAATTCTTCTTTAATTCCTGCATCAATTCTTCAATCTTTAGCGTCGCGATCGGATCGAGCGCAGAACAGGGCTCGTCCATCAAGACGACTTCTGGTTCAACCGCCAGGACACGTGCGATACATAGACGCTGCTGCTGTCCCAGGGTAAGGCTTAACGCATTTCGGTGAAGCCGATCTGAAACTTCAGGCCATATAGCAGCATCTTTTAGGCTTTGCTCAACCTTCTCTCCGATTTCCCTTTTCGAGAAAATCCCCAATACCCTCAGGCCAAAAGCGACGTTTTCGAAGATACTTTTTGGAAAAGGATTTGGTCGCTGAAAGACCATCCCGACCCTTTTTCTGAGGGAGACCACATCGGTCCTCGGCTGGTAAATATCCTCCCCGTCAAGCGTCACCCTTCCTTCGGTTCGAGTATGGGGAATCAGTTCATTCATCCGGTTGAGGGTCCGGAGAAAAGTTGACTTCCCGCACCCCGAAGGCCCGATCAGTGCGGTGATCTGACGGTCTTTGATGATGCTCTTTATACCTTTTAAGGCATGAAATGAACCGTAATAGAGATGGAGGTCACGGGTTTCAATCTTGATCAAAGCATTCATTGATGTCATTGGAATTTCGATCTGGGAGAGAAATTTAAACCATTGCTCCTTCAGAGATTAGCAGATTATCTATCTCCGATCAAGGTATTAATGACACAGGGTATTTATGACCCTTGACCTTATCGGGTCGATTTGTTATCTTCCACTCATCTCTGAATTGGCTGAGAAAGGGGAGGACTCCATGGAGAAGAAGACACAACTTTCAGTGATCCTGACGAACGCTCCCGGGGAGCTTTCTAAGATGTGTGATGTGCTGAAGGCCGCTAACATTAATATCCTGGCAATGAGCATCCAGAACGCAAAGGATTCGGTCAAGGAGCTTTTCAATATGAGGGAGAAGACCGGAAGAAGGATTGCCCTTGCGGAAAGCTACCGGGGCATCCTGAAAGACTCCTCGGACTACTCTTTGATCCGGATTCTTGTGGATCAACCCGGGGAAGCGGAGGAGGAATTGCTTAAATCAAAACATCTCGTATCCAAGGATCATGTGCTGGTATTTAAGCTGGTGAATAAACCGGGGATGCTTGGAAATGTGGCAAAACGATTTGGCGAAGCCAGCGTGAACATCGATTATATCTACGGTTCAACTACCGAAGAGAATCGGGAGGCAATGTTCGTCGTCCATTTTTCGGAATCCGATTTTGACCGGGTCAAAGATGTTCTAAAAGACCTCTCCTGAACATCCCTTGCCCCATCCCTTAATAAATCCTGTATTACATGGCTTTAGAAGTGTTCCCGGCGGGTCTGGTTTAGCAACTGGATGGTAAAGCCTCTCTAAGACCCTCCGAAGGTATCCCCATTTAACCAAGAAGCGATTGAGGCTGACGGAATTTACGGGGTGAAACGTACCAGACCAGAAGAATCGAGAGGACACAGAAGACGATCGCCAGGATAAAGGCCCAGAAATAAGTTTCGGTTTGATCGAAGAGATAGCCTCCCAGCCATGATCCCAACGCAGCCCCTAATCCGATGACACCCTCCAGCATTCCATAGATCAATCCAAAATTTCTCCCTTTATAGAGGTCTCCGGAGATGGACATAAACATGGGAGCGGTGGATCCCCATCCCACCCCAAAGAAGAAAGCGAAGAAGTAAAGCAATAGAAAGGAACGGATATCCTGAAAGAGGATGAGAAAAAGGATGCTCAAAGCGAAACAGATGCCTCCCAGGGTGAAGGTAATCTCTCTTCCGGCGCGGTCAGAAAACCACCCCCAGAAGAACCGAAACGCTCCGGAAAGGGCGCCGGCAACGGCAAAAAGAGAAGCGGCCCAGATCTGATCAACACCGAGGTCCACCAGGTATCTGACATGGTGAACAATGACAATGTAGACACCGAAGACCATGAATGAAGGGAAGAGGATGAGGGACCAGAATCTTGGTGTTTTCATTAAATTCTTCATCCCCTGTTCATTTTGAAAGCGAGCCGGAGAGGGATGGCTTCTATGATTTTCCTCATGGAATTCCGTTTGTTCTCCGTCAGGAAAGAGCCCCATCTGCCCGGGATTGTGTTTAAGAAAGAGGGCATTGAGCGGGAGAGGGATGACGAGGACAAGAAGTCCGAAGATGAGAAAAGCGAATTCCCATCCTCGAATCGTGATGAGATATTGGACGAAGGGGACGAAGAAGAGAGGCCCCATCCCGATTCCTGCCCCTGCAAGGCCGTTCGCTGTCCCTCTCTTTTTTTCGAACCAGTGAGACAGGATGACGGTAAAGGGAGAAATGCTGAGACAGGTGACGCCGATCCCAACGATCACGCCAAAAAAGAGGTAGAACTGAAGAAGGGTTTTTATACGGGCGCAGAGAAGGAGACCCAGCCCCATCAAAACAATTCCCGGAAGGATCGTTTTCCGGGGGCCGATCCGGTCAACGAGGCTTCCGACAATGGGAGCCATGATCATATAGCTCAGCATCGCCATTGATTGAGCCCCAGCCGCCTCGGCGCGCGTCCAATGGAAATGGTTGAGGAGGACGACGAAGAAGATCGAGAAGGAGGTCCGGAGGCCATACCAGAAGGCCATGGAGATCATCGCCAGGCCAACAATGACCCAGCCATAGTAAAATCGCTTTTGCATCAAAACCGTCATCTCTCTCAAGGATAGAAAACAATTTAAGAGATTTCGTCCAATGAGGTCAAGGTCAAAAAATGAAATCCCTTGATTTGCCTTCTATTTTTTGTTAATCATTCGGAAAAGTTTTAAGAAAGGAGAGGCACCTTGAAAATTCTAATGAGATTTTCCTCCCTTGTGATGATCCTTCTTCTTTTGATTTCCTGCGGGACATCGACAAAGGCGAAAAAAGAGGATAAGGCCCTGGGCGTTGAGGAACATTTTCAGTTAGCTTTTAAGGCGGCGGAGAGAGGAAATGTGGAGGAGGCCGTCTCCGAATATCAACAGGTTCTGAAATTAGACCCAAAGCATTCGAGGGCACACCTCAACCTCGGCCTGGCCTATGGAAGGCAGGGGAAGTGGGATAAGGAGATTTCTCAATACAAGAAAGCGATCGGGACGGACCCGAATTTTACGGAGGCCTATTTCCATTTAGGGGTGGCCTATGGAGAAAAGGGAAAACTGAATGAGGCCATGGGTCAATATCAGAAGGCCCTTCAGATCAATCCGAATTATGTGGAGGCCTACAATAACCTGGGAAATATCCATTTCAGAAAGGGGAAGGCAGACGACGCCCTTTCGGCCTATATGAAAACAGTCGAGATCAAACCGGATTATGCGAGAGGCCATTTCAATATTGGCAGCGTCCATCGCCGGCAGGGGAGGATCGAAGAAGCGGTGGCTTCTTTTAAAAAAGCCCTGGAGATTGATCCGAAATATGCATGGCCTCATTATCATGTGGCCTTTATCTATTTCGAGAAAGGAGAATTTAAACTCGCCATCGAACACTCTGATTTGGCTGGGAAGCTGGGAGCTGTTGTGGATCCAAATCTCCTGGAACGCCTCAAACCCTACCGGTAATCGTTAGGTTAGGGTCAAGGTTAGGAAGCCCGTTTGGTGAAAGGTCGATGGGGGAGGGTTAAGGATTTAAAACCATTACCTTTCCCTGAAGACAAAACTGGCATCCTAACCCTAACCTTAACCGATGCTTTTATTTATGGACAAGAAGGACCTTGCCATGGATACAAGAAAAGCCATTTTCGATTTTCAGTATTCTGAGAAGATGAAGTCCGGACTGATCATTGGAACGAATCTCCTGGAACAATTGGTTGCCCTCAAAGGAGAAGGGGAACTCTCCGGGGGCAGAAAGGTTTTAACCTGGTATCTCGAAGGTTTGCTCAGAGAACTCCGGATCGCCCAGAATGTGATCGGCATGGATCATTATGTTAACCTGGAGAGAAAGATGATGGAGATTGTTGGAAGGGTCCAGATGTCCCAATTTCAGGAGGCCCTGAGGTCCTTTTCCGAAGCCATCTCCCTTGCCACCACCTCATGCCAGACTTCCATGAGCTTCCTGATGGAGAAGAAACTGCTTTAATCGACGGGGAAAGGAGAAGAGAGTATGAAAAGTAGAAACCTGCTCATCCTTTTAGGGCTCTTGGTCGTATTTCCTTCGTTCGTACACTCACAACCGGTCAGCCCTCTAGATAAGCTCTTTGAGAGATGGGGACCGCGGATTCATCCCAGCGACCTCAGGGTGCTTCAACTGGAGATATCCCCGGATCCGGTTTTGGAGGGGCAGAGGATTCGATTTGAAGCAACGATTTCCAATCTATCGCACTATTCCGCCAGGCTGAGCCTTTTCATAAAAGACAGGGATGAAGTGGTCACCTCGGTTCAAGATGTCATGATCAAGCCGGGGCATAACCGGATCATCTTCCCTCACACCGGGTATCGTTTCTCCCGGCATGAGCACTGTTTCACCCTGGAAGTGGATATTGAGCGAACCAGGAGGCCGATCGATGTAGTTAAAGAGTTTTGTGCCCGGAGGACCTATGCGGGTTGGTCCTTGAGGGAGGTTCGCATCGGGCCATTGTTCGTTGAAGATCTGGATATGTACCCTGATCCTGCCATGCCGGGCCAGGAGATTCGGTTCCGGGTGAGGTTGAGAAACGAAGGGAACCCTTTCCGCGCCGGCATCCGAATTCAGGACCGGGATCAGACCATCATTTTTCTCAACGATGTTCATGTTCCTTCCGGCTATGCGGAATACCATTTCCCCTATGCCCGTTATGCCTTTCAAAGGTTTGATCACTGTTTAACAGTCATCGTCGATGTGGATCGGACCCCGTATCGGACGGATACAGCAAGGGAATTCTGCGCCAAACCGATGGGATGGACACTCAAACCGTAAATTATTTCGGATTGCGGATTGCGGAATGCGGATTGGACAACAAACTGAGATCGAAGGGAGGGAATAGGACATGACTGAAAGAACAATGCCGGATTTTGAATTGAAAGGGCCAAAGCCACGCACCCTGGGAATCCTCATCCTTCTCTTTTTATTCATCGTCCTGATATGGAGTTCCTTCGCCATTGTCCCTGCAGGACACAGGGGAATCGTCCTCTGGTGGGGAAGCGTAGAAAAGAGAGTCATGGGCGAAGGTATGAATTTTAAAGTCCCCATGGCAGAGAGGGTGATCAAAGTGGATGTCAGGGTTCAACCCCATCCCTTCAAAGAGATCGATGCTGCTTCGAAGGAATATCAAATGGTAAAACTGACCGGGATGATGAATTTCCATATTGATCCAGCCTATGTGAATATCCTCTATCAGAAGGTGGGCCATGACTTTGCCAACAAGGTCATTGATCCAGCCTTTAATGACTTTGTCAAAGAGGTCGTTCCGAATTACCCAATCACCGAAATTCTCCCCAAAAGAGAAGAGATTCGAAAGAGGGCTATGACCAAACTGGGGGATAATCTGGCCCGATACCATATCATCGTGGATGATATTTATATTTCCAATATCCGGTTTTCACCCGAATATGAAAAGGCCATTGAGGCCAAACAGGTCGCCCAGCAGCAAGTAGAGACACAGCGGCAGGTTCTTGCTCAGCGGGAGATCGAAGCCCAGCAGAAAGTGGTTACGGCCAAAGGAGAGGCGGAATCCATTCTGGTGGTCGCTCAGGGGCAGGCCAAAGCCAATGAAGCCCTTGCCCGCTCGATCAGCGCCATCTTGGTTGAGTATAAAGGCATTGAGAAGTGGAATGGGATTCTGCCTCAGGTGTCCGGAGGAGCCGTCCCCTTTATCGACATCGGGAAGATGGGAGGTGCGAAGAAATAAAATTCGGATTTCGGAATTCGGATTTCGAAATTATTAAATCTGTTCAAGAGAGGGGTTAATTCCGCAGTCCGCAATCACAATTGTTTTTTAGGAAGCATGACAGAAAAGACGGTTCCTTTTCCCGGTTCGCTCTCGATCTGCACCTCGCCGTGATGCAGTTTCACGATCTCCTGTACCAGTGAGAGCCCGATCCCCAGCCCCCTGATATCTCCGAGGGGCTTCTTATTTTCTTGAAAGTAACGTGTGAAGACTTCGCTCAGGGATTGGTTAGAAATTCCAATCCCTGTATTCATAATGTGGGCGAAGGCACACCGATCATTTTCAGCAAGGGTGATAGTGATCTTTCCTCCCCGGTGGTTATATTTGACGGCATTGGTGAGAAGATTGTCGAAAAGCTGATCCAGTTTATCCGCCACGCCATCGATAATCAATGGTTCCGGGGGAAGCCGGATCTCCAGTTCGATCTGATATTCTTTCGCAAGAGGGTCAACTGTTGAACAGGAAAACCGTACAGCCTTGACTAGATCGATCGGTTCAAAGGTATAGATTGGTTTCCGGAGCCCGAGCTCTGCCAGGTCGAAAAGGTTGTCGATATTCTTTTCAAGCTTGAGCAGGTTTTTATAGGAAATCTCGAGAAAATTCCTCTGAGACTCGGTTAAGGAGCCCGCCTTCTCCTTGAGAATCATACCGATATATCCCATGACAGAGATCATCGGGGTTTTCAATTCATGGCTCACATTGGACAAAAAGTCGTCCTTCAACCGGTCTAAACGGACCAGATCCTCATTCGCCAATTGTAACTTTATTAATGTCTCTTTAAGTTCGTCTTCCGCCTTTTTTCGTTTTGTGACCTCCTGTGTGACAACGCTCACGCCTAAATATTCATTCCCCGGACCCCAGACCGCCGAATAGGTATTGTCATAAAATTTTCCTTTGACCAACTGGAGGTTCATCCGGTGATGATCTTTGATCTTCCCCGATCTTAAACCTTCGACAATTTTTAATACCTTGGAATGGATTCTCCGCGGGTGATAGTGGAGAATGGATTGGCCCAACATCTTGTTATGCGGGATGTTTCGGAGTCTTTCAGCGGCCGGGTTCAAATAGGCAACACGGTTCTGATCATCGATGAAGACCACGCCCTGTTCCATCGAAGCGAAGATTTCCTTCAAAATGGATAAGTTCATTTTCATCTTTTATTTAAAAATAACACAGGAGTAAACACGAGACAAGGGGAATAGATAAAAAGGGCTTGACTTTGGGTCATGAAATGGGGTAAGTTGGCATTATGAAATCGATGGGGTTTTATTTTGTTCTAACCCTTCTTATGTTCATTACTATCGCAGGCATTCCTGCCCTTTCCGGTGCAAAGGAAATGACCTCCCGGCTTTCAGGTTATGAAGGCAAACTCTTCACCGGGCCGCAGGACCCCGGCTACCAGGAGTACGATTTAGCCTTAAGAAACCACCTCGTCAAACGAATCCATAAACGATTTGGAGTAGATCTCGATCCCAAAACCTATTCCGGTTTTGACCTCCTTGAGATCGAGGCCCTCATCCGTTTTAAGAAATCGAGCGAGCCCCTTGATCCATTTTTGAGGATGTTTTCCAAAAACCCCTGATTCCCCTCGTCTTTTTTTAACGCGGCTCACCCTCTTTTTCTCTGGTTTTGAAAACATTTTTACTCGACTTGCAGCAAAATCTATAAATCTGTTACCATATTTAAAATCTCCAAAACAAAAGGCTGCCTCTAATAATGTCATTCCTGCCTGCGGGCCGAACCGCCCTTCGGCGGGCAGGCCTGCGAAAGCCCTGCACCGCATGGTGTACAGGGCGAAAGCAGGAATCCAGAAGGTTTGGAAATCACTGGACTCCCGCTGGAGTTTACCCCGTACTTAATAGGGGGCGGGAGTGACAAATGGATTATTATTAGAGGTTTCCAAAAGAATTCCCAATCAAAATTTTCAGCGCCTCTTGACAAAGAAAGGTTTTCTTTTATATTTATCAGTTTAATTCCCCAATTTTAACCGGGAACAGAATGCTAACCCTAAAACTGGACGATATCCCTGATGAGGGATTGGAACTGAAATGGAAAGAAGAACCGACGGCTCTGTCAGGATATCTCGAAAGCCTTTCCGAGATAGACTTCCAGTTCGAAAATCCACTTCAATCCGAAGCGAAAATCAGGAGGATGGGGGAGTCGGTCTTGATCCAGGGAAGGGTGCATACCGTCCTGCAGCTGCGATGCGTGAGATGTCTTAAAGAATTCTCCTATCCTCTCGCCTCAGGATTTGAACTGACCCTCCACCCTTTAAAGGGGGGAGCCATTGAGGAAGAGACAGAGTTATCCGGAAAGGACCTGGAGTCGAACTTCTTTGAAGGAGGAGAGATTCACCTCTCCGAGATCGCATGCGAGCAGGTCTTTTTGGAGATTCCCATGCAACCCCTTTGCCAGGAAGTATGTAAGGGGCTCTGCCCCGACTGCGGGAAAGATCTGAATCTTTCAACCTGCGACTGTACGAAAAAGGAATTAGAGTTAGAGTTTTCTGTTCTTAAAAAATTGAAGCTTCATTGATCATACTCCCCCCCGCCGCCCCCTTGAGGGGGAGGGAAGATGGGGGGAGAGAAAGGATATTGACAGATGGGAGTTCCAAAAAGAAGACATTCGGCTTCGAGACGGGATAAACGGCGAACCCATGATCGATTGAAATCACCTGCCTTTACGCACTGCCCCCAATGTCATGAACCTCTTTTGCCTCACCATGTCTGTCCGCATTGCGGGACCTATAAGGGGAAAGAGATTGTCATAGTGGAAGAAGAAAAATAAGGGGAGAAAGAGGCGATGAAGATTGCCGTTGATGCGATGGGGGGAGATTTTGCCCCTCAGAATATTGTCGAAGGGGCCTTTAAGGCAGCCAGGGAACATGGGGTAAAAGTCGTTCTGGTGGGGGATGAAGACCAGGTGAGCAGAGAGCTCTCCAAGTACCCTACCTCCAAACTGCCTATCTATATCCATCATACCCCCCATGTCGTCGCCATGCATGACTCTCCCTCCACCGTTCTCCGGAGGATGAAGGAAAGCTCCATCAAAGTGGCCATCGACCTCGAAAAACAGGACCAGGTCAACGGGGTCGTCTCTGCAGGAAATTCCGGGGCGGCCATGGCTCTGGCCATGTTTATCTTTAAAAAACTGGAAGGAGTCGATCGGCCTGCGATTGCCACAATCCATCCTGCGATAAAAGGCTCGACCGTGCTTGTTGACTCCGGCGGGAATGTCGATTGCAAACCTTCCCATCTCGTCCAGTTCGCGCTCATGGGAGACGCCTATGCCAAATATATCCTGGGAGAAAAAGAACCAAGGATCGGTCTCCTGAGTAACGGAGAAGAAGAAGGGAAAGGGAATGAGTTGACGAGAGAGGTCCACGAGATCTTATCGGAGATGGATATTAATTATATCGGTTACGTGGAAGGAAGAGGCCTCAACAGCGGCGAGGCGGATGTCATCGTGTGCGACGGTTTTGTCGGCAATGTGGCTTTGAAGATCAGCGAGGGGCTATGGGAGACAGTCCACGGAATTCTCAAATGGGAGGCGAAGGATAATCTAAGGGCGAAAGTCGCCTACTTTTTTATGAGACGGGCGATCCGCCGCCTGGAGAAGCGGTTTGATTATTCGGAGCACGGCGGGGCTCCCCTCCTCGGGGTGAACGGAAATTGTGTCATCTGCCATGGCGCCTCCAATGCCAAGGCGATTATGAACGCCATTGTTCTGGCCGCCAGCCTCGCAAAGAATAATCTGAACGAACATTTGATTCAGGAATTGAAAGAGAAACAAGACCTTCTCCGCCTCGGGCAGAAGCGGCCCGAAAGGGTTAAGGAACGGGTGGAAAAAATTCATTGATTTTAAAATGTGACAGAACCGTAAAAAGTCGTCATTCCCGTGCTTGCGCGCCGTAGCGCTTCAGCGCGCAGGCGTGAAAACGGGAATCCAGAGAATTCTAACCATATGAAAATACTAGATTCCTGCCGGAGTTTATCCCGTACTTTGTTACGAGACAGGAATGACAAAAATCTACTTTTCAGCCTTTTTACGAGCCCATCAATTGTGACGGGAGGGAATTAATTTGGATTATTTTCTGACGCCCGACCAGAAGTCGATCCGGGATTTAGCGCGAAAGATTGCCATTGAGAAAGTGTTGCCGGTTCGAGCCGAACTGGATGAGAAGGAAGAGTTTCCATGGGAGATCATAAAGGTCTGCGCAGAGGCGGGTCTCATGGGGATCTCCATTGAAGAGGAGTACGGAGGTTTCGGAGGAGGGGTTCTTGAAAACTGTCTGGCGGTAGAAGAAATGAGCCGGATCTGCCTGGGAGTAGCCACCAGCTATGCAGCCAGTGGTTTGGGAGCCCATCCGATCATGCTCTATGGGAGCCCTGAACAGAAGAAGAAGTATCTTCCGGATATTGCCAGCGGAAAGAAATTAGCCGCCTTTGGATTGACCGAGGCCGATGCCGGAAGTGACGCTGGTTCAATCCGCACGACCGCCACCCGGACGGAGGGTGGCTATATTTTGAATGGAACAAAGCAGTGGATTACCAATGGAGGGGAGGCCGAGACCTACACCATCATTGCCATGACCGACCGTTCGAAGGGACCGAGGGGGGCGAGCGCCTTCATCCTTGAAAAAGGAATGGGCGGTTTCACCTTTGGGAAGAAAGAGAACAAGATGGGCATCCGGGCCTCTGCCACAAGGGAGCTGGTCTTTCAGGATTGTTTCGTTCCCAAGACGAATCTCATCGCCAAAGAAGGAATGGGATTCATCGTCACCATGAGAACCTTCGACC
>Ga0154725_1098_pt1 | contig 14889 bp, 11 predicted proteins | sample Rifle2008BG16ft_FD_105733 | JGI IMG/M metagenome (GOLD analysis project Ga0154725, IMG submission 105733) | Deltaproteobacteria bacterium RBG_16_49_23 | reverse complement strand
GAACCAAATTACCCCCAATCCTTATCGATGTCAAGCACGCTCTGCACAAACGTCCCCCTACTTTTTTTTCCGACCAACGTGGGCATTGCTTTTTGACCCCTTTCGTTGAAAATTCATCAAAGCCAATCCCTTCCTTTATACTGAGGTTTTACTTCATATTGGCCGCCCCCAACAGACAGGAAGTACTTTTTGTAAGTGACACTGTGCTTATCACTGGCACCATTTGCGAGCGTGACATTGATATGATTTTCGGTTGGTTCCGGCTTCCAGTTTTTTATTTTGATCAATTTTCTTATGTCCTTTGTTGAAAATGGCTCTGTAATTAAAGCCGCATTCACAGCGGCAACGACCTCTCGATTTAGCCCCCTTCCGTATTTGGCCATTTTATTCCCCTTTTATTCAGCGAACGAGCAAAATCAGCCGGAGCTGTAAGCGATCGGCTGGATTGCCTTGTTACACAAGTTATTGGGGTTTTGATTGTGCGCGTTATCTCCTTTGCCGGTCTCTGATGCCTCTGTCTCTTCGTGCTCCCGCTTCTATTCTGCACGCGTCTCAGTCACTACATTCTTTCCTCTTAATTAATTTCATATTCCAGATAGCCTCTGCCTTTGTTCCGAGAAGCCAGAAAGAAACGGCCAAGATGGCGAAGAAAATTGCTTTATGCGTTGCATTCCAGAAGTACTCAAAATATCTCGTATATAGTTTGATGAACAGGAATGTAATGCCGAAGCCTCTTGCAGGGGCATCATCATATTTCAGTCCGAACAGGATGCATCCGATGGCGGCTGCCCCAAACAGAAGACTCCAGTAATACAGTTCGATCTGTCTCGCACGATACCATGAATGCATATCACCGTAGTTGCCAAAGATGGATAAAATCCAGAGCGCAATGAAGAGGTACAGAAGCCCCATTATGTACGTCGATTTGAAGAATTCTCTCATCCGCGATTTTCCTTTGAATAGATGGCTCATACCAAGAAGTGCAGCGCCGAACAGGACGAATCGAAGCGGATAGTTCATTCCCAAGAAATATTCACCCCATCCTGACGTGTATCCGGTTTCAGTTCCAAACCAACCACCAAGGGACAGAATGGAAAACAGCCAAGTCAGTTTCGATGGAAATAAGACACCCAGGACACCATAAACTACTGTGGCAAGTAAGATAAGCAAAGAAAAATGACCAGTCCCGGTATCGACGGCTTTTCCAAGGAATGCAATTGAACCGGCCACCGCCAGGATTCCCAGAAAGAATATGGCCTCATTGCTCAATATGTTGTCAGGATGTTTTGATCTTCTTCTCAGCCCCAGATAAAAGAACACCGCTGACAGTACAGCCAACAATAAACACTTCACTATGTCAGGAGCGTTGAATATCCTCTTCAGGAATGCCATGAGAACCTGGTCCATGAGGATTGAGCTTACAGCGATGATAATGCATGCGATAGATATCCAGAAAGAATACTTGGCAAGACGTTTCCAGTCAAAAGACGTAACTTCAAAACTACTCCTCAATTCATCTGCTTTATCTGGAGAGATTACTGCCCCGTCTTCCCAGTACTGGATGATATCTCTCAGGAACCCTGCCCGTCTCTTGTTAATCCTCATTTGCCGCCCTCTTGCAACTCATCAGGTGTCGGTGGCAGATTAATCTGCCTTCGTCTATTCCTTATCTATTGTGTAACAGTGCAATCAGTGGAAAGTTGTCCGTCATATCACCCCCTATAGGTGGACGGATTTTCCGCTTATCAAGATATTGAATGCAAAATATGGAAAATTTGTCTGTTTGGTGTCCGCTTATTGCATTTTTTCTTGCAGTCTCGTGAACATCAAGTCTCGCAGTCAATTCTTCTTCCAACTCTGCGAGTTTGCGTGCAAGACCCCGTTGCTCAATAAGCATCTGCCGCATACGAATGAACGCACGCACTACAAACACACTCATCTGAATGGCCCGCTCGCTGCGCAGAATGTTGGCTGCCATGAGTGCACCGGTCGCAAATTGCGACCGGTTAGACTGTGCGTTTGACATCGCAATTTACAAGGTCCAATCGGCCCATTCTTTCGCAGTCAACTGAAACATGAAGTCATCGGGGAAGCGGTTACGATTGCGCTTAACTTGCTCGTTTAATCGCTTTGTGGTTGTTCCGTAAAGGCCTGCCAGATCCCGATCCAAGTTAACTCTCTTACCGCGGACTATTACAATCAGGGTCGTTATGTCAACCGTGGTGTAATCTACCATTTCCCTCTTCATCTTCCCCCTTCCCTTATAAGGTTCCCCTCACCTTTCAATTGTTCTGGGGCCTGCCAAATGCCGAATGCGGCCTCCGGCTCAGAGAGCCCTCCGGCTCGGAGAGAGTGCGGAATTGTCAACCCAGTTAAAACTTATTCTATTCAACTTAACCCTGCCAACATCCCGTATAATTGAGGGATATGGTTGAGTTCTTGCACTTATCAAAGTCTTTAGGATGGCCTTAAAGATTGGTCCAACCTTATCAAACCCACTCTAAAAAATCAAATGGTTTGAGGGCTCATAAAAATTGACAAAAAATTTGACATTATTGAAAAAAATCATATAATTAATCATTTAAAATTTGGTTATGAAAGGAGGGGAAAGATGAATGCTTGGCATTCGGATTAAAGAGAACGAATCCTTTGAAAACGCGCTCCGGCGATTTAAGAAGCAGGTTGAAAAGACCGGGATATTGTCCGAGATTCGAAAAAGGGGACATTACGAAAAAACCCAGCATTAAGAGAAAGAAAAAGGCGCTGGCTTCCAAAAAGAGGGCAATGAAAAGGATGCGGAAAGTCACCGATAGAGGGTAAGAATGAATCTGGAAGAGAAATTACTCGAAGAGATGAAAGAAGCGATGAAGACGAATGACAAAATCCGGCTCTCCACCATCCGGATGATTCGTTCGTCTTCTAAGAATAAAGAGATCGAACTGCGAAGAAAGCTGGAGGATGAGGATATCCTGAAGGTCATCCAGGGGATGGTGAGAAAAGGCGAGGAATCCATTGAACAGTTTCAGGCTGGGGGACGGAACGATTTGGTAGAGAAAGAGAAGAGGGAGATGGAGATTCTGAAATCCTTTTTACCTCAACCCATCCGCCAGGAAGAAATCATCAAGATCATCGATGAAACGATTCAGGAGACCCAGGCCTCATCCTTAAAAGATTTAGGAAAAGTGATGAAGGCCATCCTGCCCAAATTAGGAGGGAAAGCCGATGGCAAAGTGATCAATCAGCTGGTCAAAGAAAGGCTTTCCCCTTAATTTCCTCCTCAGTCAATGAAGCGGTTTCCCTTTTTCTTGTTTTATGGATAATCGTTCCCTGAAGGCATTAGAGTTTCACTCCCTTTTAAACATCTTAAAAGATTTTTCAATCTCACCTCTGGGTCAGAAGAGGTGTCTGGCCCTCACGCCCACCCGGGACCGCTTCCTCATCGAATCAAGATTAACCGAAGTCATCGAACTGAAAGAGATTCTGGAAACCCTGGGGGATATTCCCCTCAGGGGTCTGAAGGACATCGGGGAGCTTCTGAAGAGATTGGAGGTCGCCGGATCGGTCCTCGAAGTCCAGGAGATACTGGATATTCACCGGCAGATGCTGCTGGGCAAGGGGCTCCGGCGGTTCTTCCTGAAACCGGAGGTGAAGGCTCCCTCCCTTCAGGAGAAGATCTCAAAGCTCTCTGCTCTTAAGGCTCTCGAAAAAGAGATTCTCCAGGCCATCAATACGAAAGGAGAGGTCCTCGATCGCGCCACTCCGGGCCTTTCGGATATTCGCCGTCGATTGGGAACGGTCAGAGAAAAGGCAAAGGGCGCGCTTGAGCGCCTCCTTCGCCGGGAAGATCTCCAGCCGATCTTTCAGGAAGATTTTATCACTTTAAGAAACGGGAGATATGTCCTCCTCATCAAATCCGATTTCAAAAACCGTCTCGAAGGGATCATTCATGACCAGTCCCACAGCCATATGAGCCTCTTCTTTGAACCGCTTCAGGTCGTCCCCTTCAACAATGAGATCAACATTCTCACGGCGGAGGAGAAGGAGGAGGAATACCGGATCCTTGAGGACCTCTCCGGGAAGATGAGAGAAGAGCTTCCGTCTCTCTGGAGCGACTTTGACATCTTCGGGGGACTGGATCTCCTTTATGCCATGGCCAGGCTCACCCTTCTCTTAAAAGGGATTCGACCCGAATTGAATGAGGATGGAAGGATCGTGATGAAGGAAGCAAGAAGTCCTCTCCTCAGCCTCCAGAAAGAGGCTCAGGTCGTCCCGGTTGACCTCCGGATGGGAGAGTCCATCCGGACCCTGATCATCAGCGGAGCCAATGCAGGCGGGAAGACGGTCGCCCTCAAGACCGTCGGGCTTTTGACACTGATGGTCCAATCCGGTCTTCCCATCCCGGCGGCAGAGGGAAGCGAGGCGGCCCTCTTTGATGAAGTCTTTTCCGTAATCGGCGATGAGCAGAGCATGGAGGAGAACCTGAGCACCTTTTCGGCTCACCTCCTCCATGTGAACAAGATATTGGAAAAGGCAGGGCCCGGCTCTCTCGTCCTTCTCGATGAGCTGGGTGTGGGAACCAATAGTTCAGAGGGATCCGCCCTGGCCATGGGATTTCTGGACCTGTTCAGGGAGAAGAAGGCATCGGTCGTCGTCACCACCCACTTCGATGGCCTCAAGACCTATGGATACCTTCATCCGGATGTGGAGAATGTGTCGGTCAGGTTTGACGAGAAGACTCTGGAGCCGCTCTATACGCTTTCCTACGGATCGTCGGGATTGAGCAATGCCTTTCTGGTGGCCGAGAAATTGGGCGTCTCGGAAAGGGTCCTGGAGATCGCCCGCCGGCACCGTAATGGAAGTGAGCAGGAGGCGGCTCGCGCCCTGGAGGGGCTGGAGAGGCTGAAGGCGGATGCTGAGAAAGAGAGGCTTCTGTGGATCGGCAAGAGAGAGGAGGCCGAGCAGGACCAACGGAGGCTGAAAGAGATTCTTGACCGGGTCAGACAGGGAAGGGAGGCCGCTCTCTCCCGTGCCGAGGAGAAAGCGAGGAAGGCGGCCCAGAAGGTGGAGGAGGAATTGAAGGCATGGCTGAGACTGCAAAAGGAGAAGCTTCCTTCTCAGGTTCGCCGGAAAGAGATTCAGGAGATCAGAGAGAGATTTTTCCCCTCGGTCCGGAGAAGGGGACTTCATGCGATAGCCGGTGGCTTAAAGATCGGGGATCATGTTAGAATTGAAAGTCTCAAGAAGGATGGAATTCTCCTGAAGATGGAGAAATCACTCAACCGCGCCGAAGTGATGATGGAGAAGGCAAGAGTGATTGTTCCTCTCAACGACATCATCCGGCCGGCAGGCGAAGAGGGGAACGTGGAGCCGGGAGGAAGAAGTTTCGCCGCCCCGGCGGATCGGCACGAGCCCCGGAGGGCTGTTGAGGAGATTCCGGCGGAATTAAATGTGATCGGCCTGACCGTGGAGGAGGCTCTTCCGGTGGTGGATAAATTCATCGATCAAGCCCTCTTGCACGGCCTGGAGAAGATCCGGATCATCCATGGAATCGGATCCGGAAGATTGCGAAATGCGATCGGAAAATATTTGAATACCCATAGAGGGGTGAAGCTTTTTGTTCCGGGTGAGGCTCAGAGAGGCGGCAGCGGGGTCACGGTGGTCGAGCTGAGGTAAGACGCTTTTGGCAGACAGCTTTTTCTCAGAGGAGAAGATTTCGGAAATCCGGGAACGGGCCAGCATCCTGGAGGTGGTCTCAGACTATGTCGGCCTGAAGAAGACCGGAAGAAATTATAAGGGATTATGTCCATTCCATTCGGAAAAAACGCCCTCTTTTATGGTCAACGAGGAGAAGCAGATTTTTCACTGCTTCGGGTGCGGAGAGGGAGGGGATGTCTTTGCCTTTTTAATGAAGGCGGGCCATTTCTCATTCCCGGAAGCTGCCGAAGAGCTGGCAAAGCGTTACGGGATCAAACTTTTACGAAAGGAATCCTCACCCGTTCAGAAGAAGGAGATGGCCAAGAGGGAAGTCCTCTTTCGGATCAATCAGCTGGCATCGGACTATTTCCACGACCTCCTGACCCAGAAGAGAGAAGGCGAGGCCGGGAGGAAGTATCTCTCTCAGAGGAACGTGAGGGAGCAGGTCATCAAGGAACACCAATTGGGCTACTCTCCCGAACGCTGGGATGGACTGGTCCAGCGCCTGAGGGAAAAGAAGGTTCCTCTGGAGCTGGCATGGGAACTGGGGCTAATCCTTCCCAAAAAAAAGGTCGGGGACTCGACTCTGCAAGAAGGTCGGGGACTCGACTCTACGAACTGGTATGACGCTTTTCGAAGAAGGATCATCTTTCCCATCTTTGACCTCCACCAGCGGGTCGTCGGGTTCGGAGGGAGATTGATCGGAGAGGGACAACCCAAATATATTAACTCCTCAGAATCGAGCCTCTATCATAAGGGAGAGGTTCTCTATGGCCTCCCGGCGGCGAGGCGCTATGCCTCGGAGAGGAACGGAGTGATCATCGTCGAAGGTTATTTCGATCTCCTGACCCTCCACCAGTATGGATGGATGCACAGCGTCGCCACGCTCGGGACCGCCCTGACGGCTCATCATATCCGGACCCTGAAGCGATATACGAAAAATTTGATCACCGTCTTCGACCCTGATCCGGCAGGGATTCAAGCCACCCTTCGCACCCTGCCCCTCTTTTTAGAAGAGGAGGTGACGGGCAGGGCTGTCCTTCTTCCGAAAGGGGAAGACCCGGACACCTTTCTGAAGAAAGGGAATCTGGAGGATTTTGAGAAGAGATTGGCCGGAGCCATTCCACTGATCGACTTCTTTTTCGAATGGTTAATGAAGGCCCATGATGCGAAATCGATCGATGGCAAAGTGAACATTGCAAAGGAAGGAATGGCCATGATCCGGAGAATCCCGGATAAGATCCGGAAGGATTTCTATGTGAGGACCCTGGCCGAGAGGCTGGAGATTAAGGAATCGATCTTATACGAGACGATCCAATCTTCTCCCAGGGAACGGATCCCCTCCGCAGAAGGGTTTAAAAAGAGACCGGCCGAAGAGAGTTTCTCAAAATCTGAGGAGTTGGTCCTTCGCCTCATGGTCCACCACCCCGAGCTGATTCCGACCATTTCAGAGGAGAGGATTCTGGAAGAGTTTGAAAGCCCTCTCCTGAAGAGATTGGGGCAGGAACTTGAAGGCCTCTTTCAGAAGAAGGGAAAGCTGGACCTCGCCGAGATGCTGGGAAGGGTGGAGGAGGGCCTGAAGGAAAGGCTCTGCGGCTATGCCGTTCAGGAGAGCGGCGTGGAGGAACATCAACGGGAACGAATATTGAAAGACTGTATTGAAAAGATCCGCAGAAGAAAGCTGAAGAAAGACGAGAGCGATTTGCTCAGAAGGATTAAGGAGGCTGAGAGACAGAAGGAGGGGAGAGGGCTCGAAGGTCTCCTGATGGAGCATCAGGAGCTGGCGAAAAGAGAGAAGGGGCTCTTGAAGGGCGGTCTCCCAAAGGGTTAAGGAAAAGCGGATGGGAAGAGGAACAAAGGCGAAAGAGATGGAGCGGATGATCTCCCTGGGGGAAGAGAAGGGGTTTGTCGACTTCGATGAGGCCAATGAGATTCCCGCCAATGATATCGTCTCTTCCGACCAGATCGACGATGTCCTGATGATGTTTGATGAGATGGACCTCGATGGGGTGGAAGACCTCCAGGGCTTGAAAGTTGAGGGCGAAAAGATACTGGAAAAAGAAGAGGAGGAGGGTGAGTTAGGGTTAGAAGGTTTGGGCAGGGCGACGGATCCTGTCCGGATGTATCTCCGTGAGATGGGATCGGTCTCCCTTCTTACCCGTGAAGGGGAAGTGGAGATTGCGAAGAGGATCGAGAGCGGCAAGAGGGAAGTGTTGAGCATCGTATTGACCTGCCCCATGGCCGTGAAGGAGATCGTCAATTTAGGCGGAGCCATCAAAGCCGGAAAGATCGAGATCCATGAAGTGACCAATGAGATTGATGAGGAGGAGACGAATGTTGAAGAGGAGCAGATTCAGAAAAAAAGGGTTCTGGATCTGATCGAAAGAGTCCGGCGCAATGAAGAAGGGATCCGGCGGCATTTGAAAAAGAATGGGGTTTCAAAGAAGAAGATTCAGGCTCAGGTGAAGAAAAAACACGAGGAGATCATCGAATTTCTCAAAGAGATCAATTTGAGGGATGTCCAGATCCACCGGATTATTCAGAAGATGAAACAGATGCTCCTCCGGATCGAGAAAGCAGAGAACGAGATCAAAAAGATTGAAGAAAGGACAGAGGTTTCGGTCAAAGAAGCCCGGGGACTGCTGAGGAAGGTCAGGGGCAGGAAGTCCAGAGAGAAGATCCTCCTCCGGGGCTGGAGTTTGAGCAAGGCCGATCTCCAGGAGATCGACCGGCTGGCGAAAAACAGTCAGAGGAAGGTCAGCCGGGTGGAGGTGGAGTGCGGGTTAACCACCCCCCAATTGAGGTCCGCCGTCAAGGCCATCATCACCGGAGAGGTCAAAGCCGGAGAGGCCAAGAGCGAACTGGTGAAGGCGAATCTGAGGCTGGTGGTCTCCATTGCCAAGAAATATACCAATCGGGGGCTTCAGTTTCTCGACCTGATCCAGGAGGGGAATATCGGTTTGATGAAGGCGGTGGATAAGTTTGAATACCAGCGCGGTTATAAGTTCAGCACCTATGCGACCTGGTGGATTCGCCAGGCCATCACCCGGGCCATTGCGGATCAGGCCCGGACGATCCGCATCCCTGTTCATATGATTGAAACGATCAACAAACTGATCCGGACCTCGAGATATCTTGTTCAGGAGATCGGGCGGGAGCCCACCCCGGAAGAGATCGCCGATAAGATGGAGATGCCCCTGGATAAGGTGAGGAAGGTGTTGAAGATCGCCAAAGAGCCCATCTCCCTGGAGACCCCCATCGGAGAAGAGGAGGATAGCCACCTGGGAGATTTCATCGAGGACAAAGGAATCGTCTCCCCCATGGAGGCCGTGATCAATACCAATCTGGCGGAACAAACCCGGAAGATCCTTTCAACGCTTACGGCCAGAGAAGAGAAGGTCCTGAGGATGCGGTTTGGCATCGGGGAGAAGTATGACCATACGCTCGAGGAAGTGGGACAGGATTTCGATGTCACACGGGAGAGGATCAGACAGATTGAAGCCAAGGCATTGCGTAAACTCCGGCATCCCAGCCGGGCAAAGAAATTGAGGAGCTTTATTGAAACCTGATGTCAAATGCGGAGTGCGAATTGTGGAATGCGGAATTAAAATCCGAAATCCCAATTCCGAAATCCGAAATTGGGATGGGGTTGACACCCTGAGGGGATAGCCTATAATGATAAAAGGGCCCATAGCTCAGCTGGTAGAGCCACCGGCTCATAACCGGAAGGTCCCTGGTTCGAACCCAGGTGGGCCCATTGAGAAAAAGGAGGGCGACCTCCATGAGCTTCCTGGGGATAAACACCCGGCATGCAGGACAGAGAAAGAGTGCACCCTCGGGTGCACTCTTTCTGTTTACCCCGTTAGAAAGCCCCGCTGCTGGCCCCGTGTGAAGCTTCGTTTCTATCGGAGCGAGCAGCGGGGATGGATGTTCCTTTTTCAGCGAACAAGGGATTTAATGCCCCGTAAGGGTCTTCCCGTCAGAAAGTCTTCAACTTTCTAACGGGGTTAACAGAAAAAAAATGAAAAAAGAGGAGGCCGCCATTGAGGGAAGATATGGAACTTCTTTGGGAACTTCAGAAGATCGATCTCGACCTGAAAAATATTGAGGAAGAGCGAGACCGTTATCCCAAAGAGATGAACAAGTTGAGTGAGAAGCAGAGTCTTGAGAAGGAGAGGATTCATAAGGAGAGGGAGAAACTCGAATCGCTGGAGAAGGATCGAAGGCAGAAAGAGAAAAATCTCGTTACCGAGCAGGATAAGATCAAACGGTCAGAGGGGAGAATGTCAGAGGTGAAGACCAATAAGGAGTATCAGGCGCTCCTCAGCGAGATCGAAACCTTCAAACAGGCAGTCAGCCGGGTGGAAGAGGAGATTCTGCTGGTGATGGACGAAATCGACGAGCTTAAAAAGGATCTCTCGAAACGGGAAAAAGAGATTGTCATCACCGTGGAGAAGTTCGAAACCGAGAAGAAAAAGATTGAGGAAAAGATGGCTCAGGATGACGTGGTCTGGGAAGAGAAGTTGGCGCGGAAGGAGATCCTGTCGAAACAGGTCGAATCGAAACTCTTCAAACTTTATAATATGCTAAAGGAGAAGAGACAGGGGATAGGGATGGTGAGCGTCAGGAATGAGACCTGTCAGGGCTGTTTTGTGAATGTTCCTCCCCAGATGTTCATCGAGGTCCAGAAGAACAAATCCCTCATCCGGTGTCCCAATTGTAATCGAATCCTCTACTGGGATGGAAACGGAGAGAAGAAGTGAACCCCGTTAGAAATTCGAGCGGGGCATTAAACCCCGCCCTCCGGGGTGGGACCCCCTACGGGGCGGAACCCGGAAATATTCTAAAATCTAATCCCGCCAAAGGCGGGACCGAAGAGCAGCGGGGCATTATTTCTAACGGGGTGAAGGAGAAGGAAGGAGAGCATTCCGGCCGGGAAGGTCTCGAGCTTTTCATCTTTATCGATGGCGCCTCGAGGGGAAACCCAGGAAGGGCAGGCGCCGGTGTTTATATCACCAATGGAGAGGGAAAGAGGATCGCGGGGACGGGACGATATCTCGGCCACAAGACCAATAACGAAGCAGAATATGGGGCCCTTCTGTTAGGATTGCAGGAGGCCAAGAGACTCGGAGGAGAGTCCGTTCGGATCTTTACGGATTCGGAGCTGATCGAAAGACAGGTCAAGGGAGTCTATCGGGTGAAGGAGCTTCGTCTGAGAATCCTCCACAGGAAAGTGATGGAGAAGATAGAGGAGTTTGCCTCCTTTAAGATCGAATCGGTTCCGCGGGAAAAAAATCAGGAGGCGGACCTTCTCGCCAATCAGGCGATTGAGAGGGGAATCACCAGGGAGAGAGAGAAAGGGGGGATTGGAAGGGGAAGAGATGGCCGCTCCTCATCACCGCCCGTCAGGGGAGGTGGTCGGGGGGAGGAAAGTCCGAGCTCCACAGGGCAGGGTGGTCCGTAACGCGGACTGCCCCCCGTGAAGCGGCGGCTACGCCTGCTTCACAGGGGAAAAGGAAAGTGCCACAGAAAAGATACCGTCCCGCCTTTGGCGGGATAAGGGTGAAAAGGCGAGGCAAGAGCTCACCAGTGCACCGAGTGATCGGAGCAGCTTGGTAAACCCCACCCGGAGCAAGACCAAATAGGTCCCGCTTCCTTCCCGTGAAAACGAGGAAGATGAGAAAAGCCCATTCGAATCTATTCCGTAAAACGGAATAAAGGCGGGACGGGTAAGGTCGCTTGAGGTCTTGAGCAATCAGGATCCCAGATAAATGGCCATCATCCCGGCTTCCCCTGAACGGGAAGCCGGGATACAGAACTCGGCTTACGGTCCCCTTCGAATCCCCCTTTTTTATATACAGCGACATGAGTCACAGCAAGGGGTGTCTTTCCTGCCCCGATTTACATCGGGATAAACTCCAGCAGGAATCCAGCCTCCTGCCCATGAGGGCCTCTGGCCCGGAGGGAAAACCACCGGATTCCCCCGTGTCAAGCACGGGGCAGGCTTAGTCAAGCCCGGAATGACAGACTTCACACGATTTATATCGTCAAGAATAATTATGAAATATTTCTTTCCCCCTTTAGAGACTGTGTCGTAAGTCCGTTCATGGTTCGACAGGCTCACCACGAACGGAAAACACACATTTAAAATCAAATGCTTAGCCGTTCGCCCTGAGCGTGTCGAAGGGGGAACGGCGAATTACGAGACAGTCTCATAAGAGAAGGGGAGGGAAATAAGGAATTTCGATTCCCTTATGAAAAAAGAACTTTCCCCAGAGAGGAGAAAACGGCGGAACGAACTCATCATCATTGGGATCGCCTCCATCCTGATCGTCGTCCTGACCACCCTTGAGATGAAGATCCCCCAGGTGGGGGATAAGATCCCGATCGCCAACAATATCATCATCTTTAGCCTCATCAACATCAACATCATCCTGATCCTCCTTCTGATCTTTCTGGTGATTCGAAACCTCGTCAAGCTGATCTTTGAACGGAAACGTGAAATTCTGGGAGCCAAACTGAGGACGAAACTGGTCGTGGCCTTTATCAGCCTCTCACTGGTGCCCACCTTTCTTCTCTTTTTCGTCGCTGTTGGATTCATCACCAACAGTGTGGAACACTGGTTTAAGGCCCAGGTGGAGCAGTCCCTCCAGGGATCGCTGGAAGTGGCACAGACCTACTACCGCGATTTTGCCAACCAGTCCGTCTCCTCCGCCAAACAGATCGGGCGCTACCTGACGAAGCAAGGCATCTTAAAAGGAGGGGCGGGGCTGACTCCTCTGAAAGAGGCTCTTGAGTTGAAACGGCAGGAATACCACCTGAGCACCGTCGGGCTATTTTTCAAGGGAGGTGAAGGATTCCTCAGAGTTGAGGACCCTGCGCTCAAAACCCTCTCCCTCTCTCTGCCGAAAGATTTATTGGAGGTAGGATTTTCGGGGAAGGAGGTATCGAGAACCCTTCCGGTTGGAGAGGGAGAGATGATTACAGGCATCGCCCCGGTCTTCCATCCATCGGACAGGGGAGAAGTCCTCGGTGTGGTGGCGGCCTCTTACTTCATTCCGAAGAGCCTGGCAGGGAAGATGCGCGAGATCTCCGAGGCATTTGTCGATTACAAACAGTTGAAGGTCCTGAAAAATCCGATCAAATTCAGTTATATGATGGCCCTGCTGATGGCCACCCTTCTCATCGTCTTCTCGGCGATCTGGTTCGGTATCCGTCTGGCCAGGGATATCACCGTTCCGATTAAGGAGCTTGCGGAGGCCACCCACCGGATCGCCGAAGGAGATCTCAACTTCCGAATCGAGATGAAGGCCGGCGATGAGATCGGGAGACTCGTCCAGTCCTTCAATCAGATGACCGGAGACCTTCAGGTGAGCCGGTCCGAATTGGAACAGCGAAAAAAATATATGGAGATTGTCCTGAAGAATGTGGCCGCCGGGGTCGTCTCTATTGATGACCGGGGGAGAGTCACCACGATCAATACTTCCGCAGAGCAGATGCTTAAGGTGAAGGGGGAGGCCGTCCTGGAAAGAAAATTTTCAGAGGTGCTCGAAAAGGAGTATGTGGAGAGAATAGAGGAGTTGTTGGGTGAGCTCAAATCCTCCCAGAGGGATTCGATTGAAAAACAGCTTACGGTTCCTATCGGCGGGAAATCACTCTCCCTTCTGATTAATATGGCGACCCTGAGAGACGAAGAGGGAAAGCCGCTCGGTTTTGTGGCGGTCTTCGATGACCTCACTCAACTGATAAAGGCCCAGAGGGTGGCGGCCTGGAGGGAAGTGGCCCGGAGGATCGCCCACGAGATAAAAAATCCATTAACCCCGATTCAGCTCTCTGCGCAACGGTTGCGGAAACGATACCTGGAGAAACTCGGCCAGGATGGGGCTATCTTCGATGAGTGCACCCGGACGATTGTGAAGCAGGTTGAAGAACTGAAGGGGATGGTCAATGAATTTTCGAACTTTGCCCGGATGCCGGCCTCGAATCCCACGCCCAATCATCTCAACGAGATCGTTCAGGAGACCCTGGTCCTCTTTAAGGAGGCCCATAAGGAGGTCCAGTTCCATTTCATTCCAAACGATCTTCCCGCATTTAAGCTCGACCGGGATCAGATGAAGCGGGTGATGATCAATCTCATCAAGAATAGTCTTGCCGCCATTGACAGGGAAGGAGAGATCAATATCCAGACGGGTTATGATCCGAAACTCCAGATGGTTCGCCTCGAGGTGAGTGACAACGGGTGCGGGATTTCCGAAGAAGACAAGGGAAAGCTTTTCGAACCCTACTATTCCACTAAAAAGACCGGAACGGGGCTGGGGTTGACCATCGTCAATGCCATCGTCGCCGACCACAATGGATATATCCGTGTCCGGGACAACAAACCTAAAGGCACCACCTTCCTCATCGAGTTCCCCGTCCGGGTCTAAAATGCAGGGGATAGGGAGATGGGGTGATGGGGAGACACGGTGATCAACCATTTTTCTCCACATCTCCGTTCCCAATATTACGAACCAATCTTACCAATCGTTGATTTAATCTCATCTTTCAGGTAAAATTGAATTAAAAAAGGTTATCTAATCCTCCTTTGTCAAAAGGGGGATATATTTTCTCCTCCCTTTGGCAAAGGGAGGTGGGGAGGGATTTTAAGAGTTTTATTTCAAACCGCTAAATTGATTAAATTTAGTTGAAATTTCGCTATGCGCTTTGCGCTATGCTCTTTGCGGGGTTTTGATAGATGGGTGAAAAACTGATCTGCCAGAACAAGAAGGCGAGATTTCATTATTCGATTGAAGATTCCCTGGAAACTGGAATCTGTCTGCTTGGGACAGAGGTAAAATCCCTCCGGGAGGGTAAGGTCAACCTCGGGGATAGTTACGGGACGATCAAAAACGGAGAGGTTTTTCTCGTTGATGTTCATATCAGCCCGTATTCCCATGGAAACCGGAACAATCCCGATCCGTTGAGGACGAGGAAGCTCCTCCTTCATAAACAGGAGATTCGCCGTCTCATTGGAAAGGTTCAGGAAAAGGGATTTACGCTCATCCCGCTCCGCCTCTACTTTTCGAGTGGGAAGGCGAAGGTAGAGCTGGGGCTGGCAAAGGGAAAGAAGCTTTTTGATAAACGGGAGACACTCAAACGCAAGGAAATGCAAAGAGATATGGAAAGGGGGCGAAAAGGGTTCGACGGGGATCGTTG
>Ga0154725_1024_pt1 | contig 14959 bp, 12 predicted proteins | sample Rifle2008BG16ft_FD_105733 | JGI IMG/M metagenome (GOLD analysis project Ga0154725, IMG submission 105733) | Deltaproteobacteria bacterium RBG_16_49_23 | reverse complement strand
TAGTAATCTGCTTCTCCAATATCAATTTTCACTTTGCGAGGTCGATAGCGATCTTGTGCCTCCTGCACGAAAACGACGTTACAGCATCCTTCCCACTGCACCGCATTCTTTGGCACCAAAACGGCCGAGGTGTTTGCAGCTTGAGTATAAATGATTGCTCGTCCGAACTCTCCCGGATTTAATCGATCAGAACTGGATAAGATCTTTCCGCGCACCGTAGCGGTTCGGGTCTCTTGGTCGAGGTACTGAGCCACCCAGATGACTTTTCCTCCGAAGCGACGATTTGCAGAGGCATCGGTCAAAAACTCCATCTGTTGCCCCACTTTTATCTTTTTGACATCCTGCTCTCTTACTTTTGCCTCTATCCAGAGCAAGCTAAGGTCAGATATTAGCGTCAGAGGAGTTCCGCCAGGCAAAAGCTCTCCCAGCTTGGCGTCTCTTCTCATCAATCGACCAGAAACCGGGGTCCGCAGCCAGTAGCGGGGAGTTACCGATTTCTTGGTCAGGAATTCCTGAAGCTCATCATCGGACATCCCGGCAGCCCTCAAAAAACCTTCGGCTTTAGCCAGCTCGACCTGGGTGACTTGAGCACTTGCCAGAGTAGCTTCATATGTTGCTGTGCTGATGATATTTTGCTTTCGTAATTCTTCTTTGCGCTTCAATTCCTGCTCACGAACCCTCCAATTAGCCTGAGCTTCCAGATAATCACCCTTCAACTTGGGCATTTCCGGGGATTCTAATTCAGCTATCACTTCCCCTGACTTAATCACTTGTCCAGGTTGCGCCAGCCAGCGTAGTACCAGAACCGGGATGGAAGAGGTCACAACCGCGGTGTTGGTCTCGTCCAAAATAATCTCGGCCGGCGCCTCAACCGAGGGGGACAAAACCGCCGACAATACCGGCTCGATCGTTAACCCTGCTCGTTCAACTGTTTTAGCACTGGCGAATTGAATCAAGGCTCCGTCGGTAGCGCAGTTAGGGCTATTCTTGGGGAAAAAAATTGAAATCCCCATTCCGGAATCTCTTTGCGGAGCGGACTCCAGGATTGCCTTCTCCTGAGGAAAGACCAGGTCCGGGTTGCAGATTCTGCAGTGAGACTCAGGCAAATTGTGCTCCCCGCACCAGTCACCAGCCGCCTTGAACTTGGCTATCAGGGCCGGATGGCAAAGGGTGCACCCAGATTCGGGCACCCGGTGCTCGGCACACCAGTCGGCCATATCTGGAGATAAAGTATCCGGCTCTGAAACGGCAGCTTCGGCCTGCTGTGAAGCGCGCTTGGCATCACTGGAACTTTCGGAGCGGCCGTTACAGCTCAAGCTTGTCACTGCCAAAATCATTGCGACCGCCACCACCGTTATGGGTTTCAATATATTGGCAAACATATGAACTAACTCCTTCTCGGCTCCACCAAAAGGAAGCCATTTTGACTCTGATTGCGTGGTTTACTGCCTGTTATCTTACCTTTAAGGCAAGAAAAGGCTTCAAGAATGATGTATTTGAATTACCCCGCGCTAGAAAGCGCCGGCAGGTTAGGCCAGGATTTTGGGGGGTTGGTCTATCTCGAAGGCGGGCTCGAGCAAATTAAGTGAGGCTTGATGCACAAACAAATTCTGAGCCGAATTTTGAGGGAGATGAAAAACCGGCTGAGAAGGCTCTATGAGATTATTAAAGTTCATTAGGCACTGAACGCAAAAGCAATCCACACAAAGGGTTTCAGCGCAACAATCGGATTCAAAGCAGGGCGCGATGGCCAGGGCGAAGAAGAACAACAACACTCCGGTGATCGACTGTAATCTCTTCATGGCAGTTAAGCGCATTGATTATTTCCTTGTACCAATTTATACGTTTTTCTGCAACTGTCAATTGAAAAAGTATCTTAGGCTCTATCCTTTTCGAACCAACTATACAGAGCCGGCAGGACTAACAAAGTCAATATGGTGGAAGAAAACAGCCCACCTACCACCACAACTGCCAAGGGTTTCTGTATCTCAGAACCAACACCAGAAGCTAAGAGAAGGGGAACCAACCCTAACATGGCTACGAGGGCTGTCATCAAGACCGGTCTGAGTCGGTAAGTACAACCTCTTATTATGGCTATGTCTTTCATGATCCCCTGTTTTCTCAATTGGTTAATAAAGGCGACCAAGACTATTCCGTTCAATACAGCTACACCGAATAAGGCGATAAATCCTATTGAAGCAGGAACTGACAGATACATGCCAGAGATGTACAAAGCTATCACCCCACCAATGAGTGCAAATGGTAAATTCAAAATCACAATAAAGGCCTGCCTGAAGGAATCAAAGGCCGAGAAGAGGAGAAAGAATATCAGACCTATAGCAATGGGGACGATTACCTTTAGTCGGTTCATAGCCCTCTGCTGGCTTTCGAATGCTCCACCCCAAGTTATATAATAACCGGAGGGGAGTAGAAGTTGCTCCTTGATCTTGCCCTGTGCTTCAGCCACAAAGCTGCCTATGTCCCGTTCTTTGACGTTACATTCAATTACTATCCTTCTTTTTATATTTTCCCGGCTAATCTGAACTGGTCCCTGCTGCAAGGATATTTTGGCCAGTTGCTGCAATGGTACAGCCGAGCCGGAGGGAGTGTTTATCAAGATATTACCAATGGCAGCTATCGAACTTCTCTTTTCCTCAGGAAACCTGACAAAGACATCCACTCTTCGGTCTCCTTCCAAGACCTCTGTGGCAGTCTTTCCCCCAATGGCAATGCCGATTATCTCCTGTACGTCGGAGACATTTATGCCATAGCGGGCAATCTTGCGGCGGTCGATTTCTACGGTCAGATACTGCTGTCCGGCCACCTGTTCAACTCTGAGATCGGTTACTCCCCTGACGGTGGAGACAATTTTGGCCACTTGGTCTCCGTTTTCTTTTAAGACTTCCATATCGTCCCCGAAGATTTTGATGGCTATCTGCGATTTTACTCCTGATATCAGCTCATCTACTCTGAGGGCAATCGGCTGAGTAATATTTAGAGCAATGCCAGGGATACTTTCCAACTCCTTCCTGAGTTTTTCCACCAGTTCTTCCTTGGACTGAGCTGTCTTCCATTCTTTTTTTGGCCTAAGAATCACAATCGGGTCGCTGATATTAGGCCCCATGGGATCAGTGGCTATTTCAGCGGTTCCGATTTTGGAGACTACAGTTTGAATCTCCGGAAACTTCTTCATTAACTGGTGAGCCACCTGCTCAATCTTTACGGATTCACTCAAGGAGATATCGGGTAACCGGATGACCTGCGGTGTCAGGGAACCCTCATCCAAGGAGGGAATGAACTCGGTCCCCAGATATTGAAAAATAAATAAGCTTCCAATTAGAAAAGCAAAAGCAACCAGTACCGTTTTCTTCTTATGCTTCAAGACCCAGTGTAACGAGGGCAGGTATATTCTTTTCACCACCCTGAGTAGAAAAACATCTCCTTCTTTTCCTTTGGTCAGAAGAAGCAAGCTCAAGACCGGAGCCACCAGAAGAGAAATGAGAATTGACCCGAAAAGGGCCAGACATATAGTAGTCGCCAGGGGAGTAAACATCTTGCCTTCGATATCTTGAAGTGAGAACAGAGGCAAGAATACTATAATGATTATCCCGACTCCAAATACAATGGGTTTGGCCACCTGTTGAGCTGATTCCAAGACAACTTCGAATTTGGTTTTACGGTCATCCGGGCCTTTCTCACAAAGATGGCGGTAAATGTTTTCCACCATGACTACCGAGCCATCCACAATCATCCCGATAGCTATGGCCAGACCGCCCAAAGTCATCAGATTGGCAGAGAGGTTGATAATTGACAATCTCATCATTATGAATGTGAAGAGAATCGACAGGGGCAAACTTAAGGCTACAATCAGAGCGCTTCTGAAATTACCGAGCATCAGAAACAAAGCCACTATCACTAAAACCGCACCTTCCAATAAGGCTTTGGTGACTGTGTTTATACTGGCCTGGACCAGCTCGGTGCGGTCATAGAATGGTTTGATTTGTGTACCGCCGGGCAGGATTTTATTTTGGTTGATTTCTTCGACCTTGGCTTTGACATTCTTGACGATTTCCCTGGCATTTCCTCCCCTTAGCATCATCACAATTCCGGCCACCCCTTCTGTGCCATCCTTTAGAAAGGCTCCCTGCCTGACTTCCGGGCCTACCTTTACCTGGGCCACATCCCGCAGTAAAACAGGCTCCCCCTTATGTTCCATTAGAATGATTTCCTCAATATCCTCCTGAGATTTAATCAATCCGACCGCTCTTACTAGATACTGCTCGGAAAAATGCTCCAGAATGTTCCCGCCCACGTTGGAATTATTGCTGGCCACTGCCTCGAAGACACCTCTTAGAGTCAGATCGTATTTTCTCAGCCTGTCCGGGTCAACTACTACCTGGTATTGTTTGACAAATCCTCCAAAGGCGTTAACATCCACCACGCCGGGGACCGCCTTGAGAATCGGTCTGACAATCCAGTCCTGGTATGTTCGCAAATCTGTCAACTGCCCTAGTCTGTCAGTTTCGGCTGGCTGAGGGGATTCCAAAGCATATTGGTAGATTTCCCCCAATCCAGTTGAAATGGGTCCAAGGCTGGCTTCCACATTTTCCGGCAGTTTTTCTTTTGCTTCGATCAGTCTTTCTAAGACCAGTTGCCGGGCAAAGTAAATGTCAACTCCATCTTCAAAGACAACCGTAATCATCGATAAGGCTGACTTGGAAAGAGAGCGCAGCTCGACCAGCCTCGGCAAACCGCTCATCTGGATTTCAACAGGAAAGGTCACCAGTTTCTCAACCTCAAGGGGAGACATACCGGGGGCTTCGGAGATAATCTGTACTTGCACATTGGTGACATCCGGGAAGGCATCAATGGGGAGTTTTTGAAAAGAGTAGATGCCAAAGACGATTAGGAAGATAGCCGCGACTATTATGAGCAATCTTTCTTTTAAGGCTAAGCCAATTAGTTTGTTCAACACTTATTCTTCCCCCATCTGCCCTTTCATGAGTTCAGATTTCAAAGTATAAGAACCCTCAGTGACGATTTCTTCACCGGGTTCTAGGCCGCCCAAAATCTCTACGAAGCCGCCTAAATGCCTGCCTAGTTTGACTGATTTCTTAGTAAAGGTATTTTTCCCCGAGGGAGTAAAAACCACCTGTTCTTCGCCCAGAGACTGAACTGCAATTTCGGGGATTGCCAACAGCTTATTTTGCAGAGTGCTTTCAAATATGACCTCACAGAACATCTCGGGCTTTAGTTCTCCGGTCTTGTTATCAACTAGCACTCTGACTTTGAATGTCCGAGTGGTTTCGTCTAAGACATCGCTGATAGCCTCGACAGAGCCTTGATAGTCCTTGCCGGAGATTGCGGAAGTATTGATAGTAACTCTCTGTCCAATTCTTACCAAGCTGATATCCTTTTCATAGACACTGGCGGTTATCCACAGAGAGCTTAAGTCTGAAAGCTGAAAAAAGTTGTCCCCTTTTTGGACTACATTGCCAGAGATAACATTACTTTCCAAAACTGTGCCAGATAGGGGACTTCTGATTACTAAGTGAGAGGATGGCTGGTGAGTATCTTCCAGTTCCTCAGCCTCTCTTTCGGTAACACTCAACAGCAATAATTTGGCTTTGGCTGACCGATACAAGGCTGTTGCGGTGTGAAGCTCAACCGAGTCAGACTGAGAAATTGATTTCAGACGCTCTTCGGCCTGAATGAATTCCCCCTGGGCAGAGAGGAATTCGGGGCTGTAGATTGAAACCAGAGTGTCTCCTGCCCGGACTTTGTCTCCCACAAAGGCATAAACCTTTTCTACCCAGCCAGAAACCCGGGAAGTGATATGCACTAACTTCTTTTCATTGAAGCCAATCCTGCCTGAGGCAGTAAACTGAATTGGAATCAAGCGGAGAGCTACCTTTTCCTTCTTCAAGGTGAGCAATTCTGAACTCTTTTCTGTAAGAGTAATGATGTCCGGTGTGCCCACAGGCTCCTGGTGTTCTTCCATTTCCGTCTTCTTGCACGAGACCGAAAGACCCAAAAGCAGGGTGATGAGGATGGTTGAGCAAATGAAAGACCTTAAGTATCTACTTTTGATTGTTTTATTCTGATGTTTCACCGGCCACCTCCAGGTCTGCCAGGGCTGATAGATAGTTGTAAAGGGTTTTGTAGTACTCCGTTTTGGTAGTTTTATTAGTGCGGTAGATATCCAAAAGCCCCAAAGCATCAATTTGATTGTACTGATAACTGTTGATTCCAGCCTTCAGTTCCTCATCAACTTCTTTCAAGAGCGTCTTCTCAAAAAGTTCTACCTGCTCTTGGGAAGCTTGCACCAAGTCGAAAGCTCTTTCGATTTTGCCTTTCACGATTCTTTCCAAAGCTTGTTTTCTAGTCTCTGCAATCTGTAGGTTGGCTCTATTTTCCTGGATTTGCCCCTTGGGATTCCACCACCATAAGGGGAGAGTAATACCAACTCCGAAAGATGGAATATATCCCTGACCGCCTTCGCTTAGCATTCCTCCTGTCAGACTCAGGTCTGGTATGAAGCTGGATCTGGCCAGACTCAAGTTTTTGGCCTCCTTTTCCAGGGTTAATCTGGCGATCTTCAGGCTCTTGCTCTGTTGCGTCAATCTCGGGAGAGTTTGCTCCTTACTCTCTTGAAAGGGGACGAATATCAACTCATCGGTTAGATTGAGTTCTTCAGAGCCAAACCTACCCAAGATCAGGTTTAACTCAGTCTGATAGGTTTGTAATTCCTTTTTGGCTTCGAGGATTTCATTTTGGGTCTTGGCAATTTCAACTTTGGCCCTGATAACCTCGAAGTAGGGCAACTCCCCAGCCTGATATTTAAACAGGGTGGCGTCCCGAAACTGGTTCAGAAGCCCCAAGGTGAATTCCAGCGTTTCAACCAACCGCTCAAAGTACTTAACCTTGTAATAAGCACCCTTCACTCGGGCCGCTACCAATGATTTTATCCGGCCAAGATTTTCTAGGGCGATATCAAATTCTCTTTGCCCGACACCCCTTTTTAGAATGTACTTGCTTGGGAATTCTAGATTCTGACTTAGAGTTATATTCCTTTCCTTGGCTTTGGAAAGTGAACCGCCTGATTCAATACCTTCCCAGGCAAGATTCAGTTCAGGCTGCTCAGGCGAGATTGCTTGGAGCTTTCTGCCTTTGGCAGCCTCTATTTCCTTTTGAGCCATCAAAACATCAGGATTGTTTCTTAGGGCTTGGTCAATTGCCTCTGCTAGCGAATAGGTTTGCTTTTCTTGACCTATTCCAGTTGCTGATATCAACAATAGAGTTAGAAAAATGAAAACAAACTTAACGGCCATTAAGACCTCCAAATACTTCTGGTAAATGAGTTTTAGAAAAAAAGGGTTAAGAGGGAGGCTTAATTAAGCCTGCGGGGGACGAAAAATAGAGTCTGTGCGGGTTTGCTCGGCTAAATCCGAGTTAAATGCGAACAAAGGCAATGTAGGCAAGTCTACCAGGGTTGGAAACGAGTCTATAGCAAATGTGAAAGTTCCAAGGCCGCAGACACAATGACAACCGGCAGGAGTACTCTCTTTTGGGTTGTCCGGCGCTGAATTTGATAGATTCTCTGTCGTGGGTTCAGTGAATCCCGATGCCTTAGGTTGGTTAGCTATGTGGTCGGTGCAGCTAAGGCAGGCAACATAGTTGGCTAACAAGACGCCTAAGGCAAGCACGACGATTAGTTTTTTACACATTACAATTCATACGATAATCATGAATCTTCATTTGTCAACCGAATCTCTAATTGATTTGACCGTCTCAATTATTAGGGGTACAAAGACCTCATTTGATTGACTACAATAAATCCATATTTCAGAGTGGCTATCTGGTGACTGTGCTTCGACGTCTCTTGATTACTGAATATTAGGTCTTAACTAACGTGGCTACATAGAAGTGAATAGGCAATCTCCGATAAGCTCACTGGACAAATTGTCCCTTGCGTCCTAGACGCCCCCTAATTAACTTATTAATACATTTAATGATGCCGGAGTGGTGAAATTGGTAGACGCGCCGGACTCAAAATCCGGTGTCCGCGAGGACGTGCCGGTTCGACTCCGGCCTCCGGCACAAAACCCGGCCTAATCCAAAGAAGAGCCAGCCTGGTCTTTCTTCCACTTCCAGGAGAGCCTGGGCACAGAGATTCCCAGCACTTTTCTCCTGTCGGCTGCCATCAATCTAGTTCCTTTGGCCACCTTCAATCGTTTATCTCTCCAGTAAACCGTATCCGTAAGGAGGGGATAAAACCAGATGAGACCAATCAGGAGGTCTTTCAGCGGCACTAAAAGATAGGTCAGTAATCGCCGATTTTTTCCGGAAGTCAGGCCTTGAAAAGCGTCCAGTCCCGTTTTGAAAACCGTGGCGCCAACGAAGACTTGCCAGCCCGCCCGCGAAAATGAATCCACTATCAGATATACAATGGACCAAAAAATCGGATTGGCCAGAATTTCGGAGGGATAGGACCATCCGGCAATCCTCTTTCTGGCCTGAGCCCAGCGGCCGTGTCGGTTGACGAACTGTTGTAGGGTTCTGTTGCTGGTGACACAGGGCAGAATTGTCTCCGACACCTCACAGCCACCCGGCAATTTGGCTAGTTTCTGGGAGAGGACATAGTCCTCGGCAAAATAGTCTTTCAGCGCTTCGAAGCCTCCTACTGCTTCCAGGTCTTTCTTGCGAAAGAACATCGACTTTCCGAATCCGGCTTGTTTTCTGGTGTAAATGGTGAGGAAAGCCAGTCCGGATAGAATCAGGCTGTTGAGGTGCAAGTCTTCCAGAATCGATCCCAGGGCGATGTTTCCTCTGCCGTAAACCGGATTGACCAGAAGAGTGCAATTTTTCTCCCGAAATTCCGTGCTGATTCTTTTCAAGTAATCCTGCTCCGGGCGAATGTCGCTGTCGCTGGTCAAGATCATTTCGTTCTCTGCCAAGGTGAAGGCCCGAATCAGATTGCTGACTTTGGGATTGAAGCCGTGGAGGGTGGGTTCGGCTTTGATCTTTAGGCTCACTCGGGGGTGTTTGTTGATCAATTGTCGAACTACCGTTAAGGCCGGGTCGTTCATGTCTTCGCAGGCAAAGACCAGTTCGAACCTGGGATAATGCTGGGTAAAAAAAGCCTCCAGGTTTTTCTCCAGTTCGGGATCCTCTCCGCAGAGTGGTTTAAGCACCGAGATGGCAGGAAGTTCACTTTTTTTCAACTGAGCGAGCCGAGACCTCTTGCCAAAGGCGACTCTGGTCACAATTACCAGAAATAAGCCGGCGGCCCCGGCGAAGATAGTGATGCCTAACAGAATTTGCCTAATTGTCTCCACCAGACCTCCTCATATCCTCTCTCGGATAAAAGACAAAGGGCTCACCCCGCCAATATAGTCGGAGCGGCTGGGAGATAAAACTCAAAAAATTATTTGAAGTGAAAAACCGGGGAGGATTTCCAACCCAGAAGCAGTTTGCTTGATCAATCCCAGCAGCCGGCCAGGCTCCCGCACTGAGGGCAGAGGTCCAGGAGCCTGAAGTCCAATCGTGAGAGTTCGGTGCTCTTCTGAACTTCTTCTTCCAAACTCTGAGACGGGTTGGGATTCATGCCAAAAAATATGACTCCAGACTTGGATTTTACAAGCACTTTTTAAAAGTTTTGCGTCTGGGAACTGGCCCGCTGATTACTTACGAAAATCAAAAGTAACTCTTGGTCACAGTCAATGAAACAGGCGGTAGTAAACCGTCCCGGCCAGCCAGCCGATGATTACTGGAAATACAAGAGAGGAGCCGAATCGGACCATGGCAAAATGAGAGCCCAAGATCGGCAGCTCCCAGACGATGAATCTCTGCAGGCCCAAAAGAGCCCAGGCAGCCAAATAAGCGCTTATGGGACCGACTCCGGCTCCCTTGGAAAGAAAGGCCGCCAGGATGGGAAAATGCGTAAATGGTCCTCCCGGAGTTATGCATCCTGCCCCGGCTCCCAAAAGTAACCCTCTCCAACCTGAGTCCTGCCCCAGGTATTTGGCTATGACTTCAGAAGGGAGCAGTACCTGTAATAGACCGGCTAAAGTGAAACCCAAGAGTAGATTTGGTAAAACGTACAGAAACAGGCTTCCCCCCTGGCCCAGTCCTTCTGCTATCTTGCCGAATCCACCCTCATTATATGCAATTATGCCGAGAACAATGATTGCCGTACCTAATATTATCCATGAGACGTACATCATCTCTCCTTTGAAATTATTTCCCCGCCAATTACTCTTGATCATGCTCTGGTTTAAACCGATTTATCCGAGCCGCCTTGCAGCTCCCGCAGTACCTCGGAGATTTTCTCGAAATTGCGGGAGAACCCTTTAAATTCTTGTCCGAGTGTATTCAGCTCCTCCAGCTTTTCTTTCACTTCCTCGATTTCCGCCTCAACCCCGCCCATTCTTCCCTGCAGGTGTTTTAGATTGTTCAAGACCTCGGAGGCAAACTGGCTGAGGTGATTCAACTTTTGTTGAACTGACTGGAATTGCTCTTCTACTAACCGCCCCAGATTTTCCACCGCTTGGCCGACTTCAGCAATATCCTTTTTGCTGACTTCCATTTTATTATGAGATGGCTAGTTTATAATTCTGCGAGGTCCAGCGGATCAGTTTGTACATCTCCTGGAAGCGGAGGGTGTTGGAAGGAGCCCCCAGGAGAATGAAGGCGATTTTCTTGCCGTTGCGGTCTCCCACGCAGGTGGCCAGGCAGTATCCCGATCTGCGAATGAAACCGGTTTTCCCCCCCAGAATCTGCATATCGTCATGTGATAATAGTCGATTGGTGTTGTAGAGCGTAACCGGTCTTTTCTTAAGAGTGGAGCGGCAGCGATATTCCTTCTTGGTGCTAATCTGAGCAATGAGAGTGTCCTGCAATGCGGTCTCAATCAACTTGACGCAGTCCAGGGCACTGGAGACGTTCTCTTCCTTCAATCCGGTCGGATCGGCAAAGCGGGTGTCCCATAGCCCTAGTTGCGCCGCTTTGTCATTCATCCGGGAGACAAACTCTTCCACACTCAAACCGGTCGCGCGAGCCAGAGCCATGGCCGCGCGGTTGTCTGAAGCCATTAAGACCCCATGCAAAAGGTCAATCAGCCTGTAAGAGTTCCCTACTGGAAAATTGGAGGCAGTCGAAGTGCGGTCGTGGTTCTGGATGATGACAGGGTGATCCAAATCCACCGTCAATTCCCTGAACACCAAAACCGTCATCAGCTTGGTAATGCTGGCTACCGAGCGCTGCAGAGTAGGGTTCTTTTCATACAGTATTACCCGGTTCTCCATATCCACCACTACTGCGGCCGGTGACCTCAGACGAAGAGAATACGGGGATTTGTCTTTGGAGGCTAAACTCTTCTTGGTCGTTCTACCGGCAGTCACAGCCAGTAGAAGCAAAGCCAACAGGCACAGGGCCAAAATCTTACCGGATAGGTTTCTCATACCTTACTATTAAAAATCGACATAATCTACCTTTTTTTTACGCCTTGGTTACCTTGCTTTGGAACCGTACCCTGCCGCAGACCTGGCACACCCATTTTCTCTGTTTATGATAGCTTCGTCGTAATTCCCTCATTTGCCTTTTACATTTACGGCAGCGCATTAATTCAAGAATCCCAGCCAGTCTCCTAATAAGAATTGTATTCTTCCGATCAAAAGTGACAGTCTGGACATCACCGTATACCCGAAGGTGGCTCCGAAAAATATCATCAAGAAATAGGTGCCGATTCTGGCATAAGTTCCAAAGACACCCCTGTGCTCCTTGGAGAAGAAAAAATAAGCCAGAACCGAGGTCAACCCCAGCAGAATTACAATCCTTTCCAGAATATACAGCCAGCCAATCGAATTCTCCGGCGGGATAAAGGAGAACATGGTCGCCTTCATTTGGGTCAGAATCTGGGCTTGCAGGGTAGCCGGTATGGCCACACCGGCTCCGACGCCTATGACAACCGCCAACGCCAACTGTGACCACCGACTCCATTTCGGGATTAGACGGGCCAAAATCAAAGCCCCGGCCAAAAGAGGAACAATTACCGACCAGTCATTCTGTCTCAGCAACCGATCGGCAATCTTGGGGACCAAGACATTATCGATTGATATCACCAGAAAGTAACCCACTGATACCCCCACCAGCAGATGCTCGGCAAACTTATAAAAGGGATTGTCCCGGTACAAAAAGGAGAAGATGAACAAGCTCAGAATTGCGGCAACCGTCGTGCTGAAATCCATCTTAGATTTTCTTCCTGGTTCTCAGGTGGGCCAGATTGCCAATGATTATAAGTGCAATAATCATTAAATGCCCCAGCGACTGGGCCTCCATCCCCTTTGACCCCAACCCTGCTTTGCCGAGCAGAGTCTCGTACTCTGCCGCGCCCTTCAATCCTCCTACCAGCCCGGAAAATTGTCCGGAGGAAAGATAGGGATAATAGGAGGTGGCCATCACCGCCGTCACCGCGGCCGCTACCGGTTTTTGGAATCTGGTCTGGGCATAATCAACCCAGTACTGGGGCAAATCTCCGTCTGCCACACTGATAATCAGGCTGATTCCCTCATAGTTTCTTACTTTTTGGGTCAGTGACAGGTCCGATAGATTGTTTCTCAGATAATCTTGGGGGAATACTTTTGCAAAATCCTCACCCAATCCCAAGATTGTAGCCTGGTACTGGGGTCTGAAGCCTAAGAAAACGTAATCAGCTCCGTATTTTCTTCCAAATTCGTCTGCCACCTCTTTTAAGAATGAATGCCCCAGTCCGGTTCCTTCTGCCAGCATGGAAAGCGAAACTACAGAAATTCTTCTTGAGAACAAATGCCTCAGCACCGCCTGAGCCAGGGGCTTGGTTTCGGCTATGGTAGATGCTTCAAAATCGAACGAGACCATCACCGTCGATCCCGGCGGCAGATCCTCAATGGTTTGATAAAACTTCTCAACTTCGTCGGTCACCTGATGTTTTAGTCCCAGGGGGAGGAAGAGCGGAATCGTGAGCGCGGCCAGAATCAAAAGATATATATACTGTCTTTTCATCTTCCCAGGTAGGTCCTCTCAATCCCGAGCAGGACTCTTAAGGCCGTGGCCACCGTTCCCAGGCCTATTCCAATCAAGATTCCCCTTCTGGCTGCCATGGAAGGAAAGTTCAATATCCAATTGGCAAAATCGGGAATTAAACCCGAAATCAGATCCCCTATTGGCACTCTGCCTAACATCACTATGGCGGCTACCGACAATAAAACCAGAGCCTCTGTGCTTCTGGCCCTGAAGCCCCGATAGGCAGCCGAGGCCACAAAAAATGCCAAAAGTGAAAACATGCTGGCCTGCAGAGAAACCTGCACGTTTTTGAAGATCCAGTCAAAAACCGAACCGACTTCTTTCCCCTGTATCAGCCCGAAAAAGAGCATTATCACAATTCCGGACAGCGTGACCACTGAATAGGGAGCCTCTTTCTTGTGAGTTGACTTCTTCAGGTGGAGCTTGATCAGATTTATGGCCCCCACCCACAGTGTAAATAGATAGATTATCTGCACCCAGTCCAGAATTTCCTGGTAAGTGTGGTCCAGAAAAGGCGCCTCGACGAAAAACTGCACCAGCATGAACAGCCCAAAAACAGCCACAATTATGAGAGGGAGTTTCAGCAACATTTATTTTGGGCCGAAAAGGTTCTGCCAGAAATTCAAATTGGCGGTTGAGAGTATTACCCCTATCCCAATCAAGACGGTTATCAGAACTTTAAGCCAGTCCTGAGCCTTGATGCTGCCGGTTACTTTGGGGTCGCCGGAAAGGTATCCGGAGGCGGCAAAAAGTTCTTCGCCGATCAGAGTGTAATCACAGGCGACAATGAAGAAGGAGAGCTGGATAGTCGAGTCTGTTCCAGCAATCTGGATGGCTCCGATTGAGTTGCCGGTTTCGGCTAAAATCAGTGATTCGGCTTCAAAAGTTCCCAGAAACAGGTTGGCAGCCGGCTTTTCCCGCACCATGACTCCGTCCACCGCCGCTGCGTATCCGAACTGGCTTTGGGTCACATAGTAGATGTTATCAGAACGGTACGCTTCCGGCTTCCCCTCCCTGGCAAAACTCTCCTTCACGACTTCCTGAGCTACTGCCATCACCACCGGGTCGTAACAGGGAATAATCAAAGGTGTGCCGTAGGATGCTACCTTGCGGGCTACGTTTCCCAGAATATTCATAGAGGCGATTGTAGCTACTCTTTCCATCTTCCCTAATCCGGTAGTGTAAAGAACCGGCTTACCCATCTCGGTCGCCCTGCCCACCGCTTCATCAATGGCGCTCAACCCTGAAATCGGCCTCAAGTACAGTCCGCCTCTTCTCCCCTTCCAGATGAAATAGGCCACCAGCGCCCCGCAGATTAAAAGCGCAACCAGTACGTTCAGGCGGTTAGCGTTGAATGTGAGCAGTAGAATCGAATCGGGCATAATCATCTGCATCTGATAGAATTAGGTATCGTCAGCTTAATCCGGCACAAGAACTTCACTGTTTCAGCGCTCCGGCGGTAAGACCGGATACTATTTGTCTTTGGAAAAATAGAAAGATCGCCAGAATCGGCAGGGTTGATAGACCCGAGGCGGCAAAAAGATGGGGCCAGTCTATGGTTTGGTACCCCTGGTAAAGCGCCAGAGCTACCGGGACTGTCCGCATTGATTCGGAGCTGGTCAGAATAAAAGGAAACAAAAAACTGTTCCAGTTCTGCAGAAAAACCTGAATGGCCACTACCGCCAAAGCCGGCGTGCACAGGGGCATAACCACTCTGAAGAGAATCCTGAATTCACCTGCCCCGTCGATGCGCGCTGCTTCCTCCAGATCCTTGGGTAATACCTCTATGTACTGCCGCATCAAAAAAATCCCCACAGGATTAACCAGCCAGGGGATGATGAGAGCCCAGTAAGTATCGTACCACCCCAATCTGTTGATCAGAATGTAGAGTGGAATT
>Ga0154725_1100_pt1 | contig 15142 bp, 15 predicted proteins | sample Rifle2008BG16ft_FD_105733 | JGI IMG/M metagenome (GOLD analysis project Ga0154725, IMG submission 105733) | Deltaproteobacteria bacterium RBG_16_49_23 | reverse complement strand
TGTCCATCCCGTAAGCAGATGGGATTTTGTGATGGGGGTGATTGTAACCCTCATCCTCCTGGAGGCTTCGAGAAGGGTGATCGGGTGGGCGTTGCCGATAACCGCTGCTGTTTTCCTTCTTTTTGCCCTTTTCGGCAATTATCTTCCCGGATTGTTGCGACATACCGGATTCAACATGGAGACGATTATCGATCAGCTCTACTTAACCACAGAGGGCATCTTCGGAATACCGCTGGGAGTCTCTGCCACCTATGTAATTCTGTTTGTCATCTTTGGCGCCTTTCTGGAGGAATCGGGAACAGGACAGTTCTTTACCGATTTTGCAAGCTCGCTGGTGGGTGGAGCAAAAGGGGGACCCGGGAAAATCTCCGTTGTTTCGAGTGGTCTTTTTGGGACTATTTCAGGAAGTGCGGTAGCCAATGTGATGGTCGATGGATGGCTGACGATCCCCTTGATGAAGAGGGCAGGGTTTAAAAAGGATTTCGCTGCCGCTGTCGAAGCCACTGCATCGACCGGAGGCCAGATCATGCCCCCGGTCATGGGTGCGGCAGCCTTTGTCATGGCTGAATATACAGGGATATCCTATCTTCAAATCTGTGCTCATGCCGCCATCCCGGCCCTTCTTTACTATTTTGCCCTCTTTATGGCTATCCACTTTGAAGCGAGCAGAACAGGGCTTTTAGGTGTTCCAAAGGAAGAAAGGCCGATACTTCGATCGGTGATGATGACCAAGGGGCACCTTTTTGTTCCTCTGGCGGTCATCGTCTATTTCATGGTAGCGGGTTATACACCGATGTATGCATGTATCTATGCTACTCTCTCGGTCTTTGTGGTAGCTCTCCTGAGAGCAGGGACAAGAATGGGCCCGAAGAAGATCTTGAAGGCCTTGGAATTCGGGGCAAAGAACATGCTTCCTGTGGCAGCGGCCTGCGCTTGCGCTGGCGTGATCATCGGAGTAATTAATCTGACTGGATTGGGTCTCAAGTTCACCAGCCTCATCCTTTTTATTGCCGGAGATTCGCTCATCCCCGCCCTCATCTTCACTATGTTTGCAGGGATTGTTTTGGGGATGGGACTTCCCACGACAGCCGCCTATATTGTACAGGCGGCCCTGCTGATTCCGGCCCTGATCAAACTGGGTGTGCCGGTCATTGCGGCCCATATGTTCGTTTTTTACTTTGCCATCATCTCAGCCATCACGCCTCCAGTGGCGATGGCTGTCTATGCAGCCGCTGGGATCAGCGGATCGAATCTCTGGAGGACAGGACTGGAGGCCATGAGGATCGGAGCGACTGGTTTTATTATTCCTTTTATGTTCGTCTACGGCCCCTCCCTTCTCATGATCGGTTCTACCGGCACCATTGTCACCACGATCATCTCCTCCTCCATCGGTGTTGTTGCCCTCTCAGCAGGCTTAATGGGGTGGTTTTTAAAAGAGGCAACCCGGCTGGAAAGGTTGATACTCGTTGCTGCGGCTTTACTTCTTATCAAACCCGGCCTCTATACAGATGCCGTAGGATTGGTTTTGCTGATCATCGTTATCCTTCTCCAGAAGTATTGGCATCGTTCGGGTTGAGACCATATCCTTAATTAAGGCATACCCAAAAAACTCCTCTCCCTTGAAGGGCATAAACGCTAACTTAATATTCCCTCCCCTTCAAGGGGAGGGTGAGGGAGGGGATGGGGTAGATTGTGATCGGCCAGACAAAAAAGCAGATACGTTCGGGCAAACTGCAACGGGCGTTACGTAACAACGTGTCTGACGCGGAACAGGCTATGTGGCATTTTCTGCGAGGTCGTCAGATTTCCGGTTTAAAATTTCGTCGGCAGCATCCATTTGGTGATTATATCCTCGATTTTGTCTGCCTGGAATACAGACTGGTAATTGAGGTAGATGGGGGACAACATGGACAGCAGGCAGGGTATGACGAGAATCGCACACAAAAACTATAGGCGGCTGGTTTTCGTGTCCTCCGATTCTGGAACAACGAAGTTCTGAAGGAGATGGAGTCGGTAAGTGAGAAGATTTGGTTCGTAGTTCAGGAGCTGTAATCCCATCCCCCTCTCTCCGAGCCGGCGGCCCGGCCTCCCCCTTGAAGGGGGAAGAATTAAGAAAGGTCTCGCCCTATGATTCCATCCTCTTCAAGGGGAGGGTCAGGGAGGGAGGGGAATAGATGGGGGAATTTAAAATATCTTTGGAGAGGTACAGGAAAGGAGAAGCTTTTGAAGAAAGAATTGTTCATCAGTGCGGTTCGAACGCCCGTGGGTAGGTATATGGGAGCCCTGAAAGAGGTGCCCGCCTATGATCTCGGAGCCCTGGTATTGAATGAAGCCGTGAAGAGGGCCCGGGTTGATCCATCTCAAGTCGATGAGGTCATCCTGGGCCAATCCTACCAGAATGGTGAGTATGTCAACGTTGCGCGCATGTCGCTTCTGAAGGCCGGATGGCCCGACTCGATTCCCGGAATCACACTGGACCGGCGCTGTTGCACAGGACTGGATGCGATCTGTCATGCGGCTACGGCCATCCAGTCGGACCATGCGGAGATCGTTGTGGCAGGCGGGGTGGAGAGCATGAGCACGGCGGAGTTTTATCTCTCAGGTGACATCAAGTGGGGAATAGGGGGTAAGAAGGGAATGCCAAAAGGTCACGGCGATCTTTCAATATGGGGAGTTCCCTTTTATGACCGGATTCAGAGGGCGAGAGTGATGTCGCAGCCTGTCGAGAGGTATGGGATTCTGTCCTCCATGATGGAGTGGGCAGAGACTGCTGCGAGAGAAGAGAAGATCAATCGTGAGGACTGTGACCGATGGGCCCTGGGGAGTCACCAGAAGGCTTGTGAAGCCATGGAGTCCGGGAAATTTAGGGAGGAGATCGTAACGGTGCATGTTCCACAGGAGAAAGGCGGCACGGCCATAATGGACCGGGATGAAAACCCAAGAGCGGATACGACTCTCGAACAATTGGCAAAGCTTAAACCTGTTCTCGGGGGCGTTTGCACTGCAGGCAATTCATCCTCTGAAAACGATGGAGCGGCAGCCTGTGTCCTGGCCTCTGAAGAGAAGGTTAGGGAATTAGGATTGAAGCCTCTTGCCTCCCTCACGGACTTTGCTGTTACGGGTGTGGACCCAAGGCACACCTACCAGGCTGTCCCGGCGGCTGTGAAGAAGGTCCTGGACAGGAAAGGGCTGAAGATTGACCAGATGGACCTGATCGAAATCCAGGAGGCTTTTGCTGCCCAGGTATTGGCAGATCTTAAAATGATGAAGCTTACTGAAAAAGATTATCACAAGATTAATGTCAATGGTTCCGGTATCTCTCTGGGTCATCCCATTGCCTGCACGGGGACAAGGGTTCTGGTCACGCTTCTGCATGAAATGAAAAGGCGTGGCAGCCATTACGGCCTGGAGACCATCTGCGGAGGAGGGGGATTGGGCATCGCAGCCATCTTCGAATCATTCACATGAACAAAGTAACTCCCCCATCCCTCCTCTTCAGTAGTAGGGGCAACTAAACATTCCCTCCCCTTCAAGGGGAGGGTTAGGGTGGGGATGGGGCAAAGGAAGGGAAGGGGAGGGTGAGGGTGAGGGAGATTGAGCATGTCTTATAAGAATTTATTCTTTGAGACGGATGGAAATGTCGGCATCATCAAAATTAACCGGCCGGAAGTGAGGAATGTTTTCAACTGGGAGACCTGGATGGAATTCGAAATGGCGTTGAAGGAACTCCATGGCGCCCCTGAAGTGAGAGTGGGTGTGATTACAGGCGCGGGAGACGAAGCCTTCATCGCCGGAGCCGATCTTAACATGTTGAAGGTCAGAACGCCTGAGATGGCTGTCGATGCATCGAAAAAGGCAAATGAGATCCTCCTTTTTCTTGAGTCGATGGAAGAGCCGGTGATCGCCGCCATCAATGGCTGGGCATTGGGAGGAGGCTGTGAGATCGCACTAGCCTGCGATATCCGGATCGCCAGTGATCGAGCAAAGATCGGTCAGACAGAGGCGCGGGTGGGAATCATGCCCGGATACGGAGGAAATGTGAGGCTGATGAGGCTCATCGGCCCGGGCCGGGCAAAGGAGATGATCTATACGGGAAGAATCCTCGATGCCGAAGAAGCGGAGAGAGTGGGCCTGGTCAACCGGGTTGTACCCCATGAGAAATTAATGGAAGAGACAATGGCTCTGGCCAGAGAGATCGCAAAGGGCCCCAGGGCCATCCATATTGCCAAGAAGGCGATGTTTCAAATTGCCCAGCTTCCCTTTCTGGAAGGTCTTAAAGCGGACTCCGAGCTTTATGGCGAGGTCTATAAGACAGAAGACTTTAAAGAAGGGGTAACCGCCTTCCTTGAGAAGAGAAAACCTGTTTTTAAAAACAAATGATCAATACCCAATAGTCAATGACCAATGGCAAATTGACATTGAGCAATGCTCATTGGTAATTGACCATTGTTCATTGAATTAGGAGGCATGATGAATCATATTCTCCATATCACTCCCTTTGAAGGCAAGTCTCCTCAGTTTGATGAGACCGTATTTATCGATCCTTCGGCGAGGCTGATCGGAGACATTATCCTTGGCCCCATGGTGAGCATTTTCCCTTTTGCGCTTCTGCGGGCGGATAGCAATCGAATTATTGTAGGGGAGCGCTCCGTCATCCTGGATAAGGCGCTGATCGAATCTCCTGAGAATCATCCTGTGGTAATCGAAGAGAGGGTTCTGATCAGCCATGGCGCCATACTTCATGGATGCATAGTCAGAGCAGGGGCAATTGTTGGAATCGGGGCAATCGTCCTGGATGGAGCAGAAGTGGGGAAAAATTCGATTGTCGGAAGCGGAAGCCTTGTGGTTCCGGGGATGAAGATTCCGGAGGACTCACTGGTTATCGGCATCCCTGCAAAGGTGGTGAGGGCGCTCACCGATGATGAAAAAAAGAGATCAGCAGGTCAGTTAAACGAGGCCTATGAAAAGTCGAGAAAGTATCTAAAAATCTTTAAATCCTGAAGCGAAAACCATACCCCACCCCCACCCCGACCCTCCCCCCTGCCTTCGCCGAAGCGGCTTCGCGCAGGCAGGCTGAAGGGGAGGGTAATCATCACGCGCTTCGTGTGATTCCTCCCCCTTCAAGGGGGAGGTTAGGAGGGGGATGGGAGGTGAAGGAGAGAGGAAAGTGACCATCGATCGAATTAAAAGAGTGTTGGTTGTAGGGGCAGGGACCATGGGTCATTCGATTGCCATGGTCTTTGCACAGGGCGGGTATGAGGTCGACCTGGCGGATAATAATGAGGATAGCCTCAGGCAAAGCCTCAAGCTGATACGCTTCAATCTTCGGACCCTGAAAGATGCGAAGATGATCGATTCTGGATCGATTCCAAAGATTTTGGGTCGAATCCATACCTCCACTTCTCTCGATGCGGCAAAGGAGGCTGACCTGGTCATAGAGGCGATCTCAGAAATTCCGGAGGCTAAGAAAGAACTCTTTCGGGCTCTGGATCGCCTCTGCCCCGCCAGGACGATCTTTACCAGCAATACTTCCTATTTCAATATCTTCCAATTAGCGAAAAGAGTCCGTCCGGGAAAAATGTTGATCTGCCACTGGTACGCTCCTCCTCACCTTATCCCTCTGGTCGATCTAGTCAGGGGGCCCCGTACATCCGACATGACAATAAAAACGGTGAAAGGGATTCTCCTTAAATTGGGAAAGACGCCGGTTGAAATAAAGAAATTCATCGCCGGCTATATTGTGAATCGACTCCAGAGGGCCATGGCAAGGGAGATCTTCTACCTTCTGGACGAAGGCTATGCAACAGCTGAGGAGATCGACAGGGCGGTGAAAAGCAGTCTTGGGATCAGAATCCCTGTGGTCGGTGTGGTTCAACGATACGATTTCACAGGATTGGATTTATCCCTTACCATTGATAGAAATCCATCTATCCATCTGGTCTCAAAGGACCGGAGACCAAAGACCTTGACCCGATTGGTGGAAAAGGGATATCTGGGGGTGAAGTCGGGCAGGGGGTTCTACGACTACACATCCAAGAACATTGCGGATGTCTTAAAAGAGCGGGACAAGAAGTTAATCAAATTGCAAAAATTCTTAATAAAGGAGAAATTCTAATTAAAATTTTCATGATAGGTTCGTTACCCCCAAACCATGTAAATTAAAGGGATATTCCCTCCCCCTACGACGGGGGAGGGTTGGGGTGGGGGTGATTCATGAGTCCCCCCTCACCTCAATCCTCTCCCGCGAAGAGACTGTGTCGTAATTCGCCGTTCCCCCTTCGACACGCTCAGGGCGAACGGATAAGTAGTTGATTTTAAATGGGTGGTTTTCCGTTCGTGGTGAGCCTGTCGAACCATAAACGGACTTACGACACAGTCTCGAAGGGGAGAGGAAGTATTTTTAGACTTTATTTTCTAGGCAGTTTTTCTGGAACTTTATACTTTTTCCGTTGTCATTATAAAAGGGTAAATACGAATTCTTAATGGAGCATTCCCCCAAAGTTCAAAAAGAGGTGATTGAGGGTTGCAAGGCAGGAGACGAGAGCGCCTTTGCGGAGATTGTCCTTATGTACCAGAAGAAGGTGTTCAATATTGCCTTTCGGATGTTGGGAAACAGAGAGGAGGCAAAGGAGTTGTCCCAGGAAGTCTTTCTCTCCGTTCTGGAATCAATTAAGGATTTAAGAGAAGAGGCTAAATTTGAGCCCTGGCTGACACAGATTGCCTTGAACCATTGTCGAAATCGTTGGAAATATTTGAAGCGAAGACACTACTTCAAAACCGACTCGTTAAACGATCCGGTCGAAACAGAGGATGGAGAGATGGAGAGGCCGGTGTATGATCCCTCCGGTAATCCGGAAACCCTCTTCGAAAAGAAGATGATTCAGGAATTCGTGCAAAAGGGACTCATGAAATTGAAAGAGGATCAGAGAGAGATCATCGTGTTGAGGGACATCCAGGGATACTCTTACGAAGAGATAGGAAGGCTGTTTTCAATTCCCGAAGGGACGATCAAGTCAAGACTTCACAGGGCCAGAATGGATCTCAAAGAGATTCTGGAAAGATCCATGCATTAACAAAAATGAAAAATGATTCTTCCGGGTTTTGAATGGGTCCTGTCTTTATCCCTCCCCTTTAATAAAGGGGAGGTGAGGAGGGGTTAACACATAAGAGGGGGGTATACCCATACAAAAGCCGGAGGAACCTGAAAAATTAACTTGTAGGGCAAGACTTTAGACTTGCATAAATACCAGGGCAATGATTTGGCAATCCTGAAGGGTTGCCCTGTAATGAATGGGTAGGGTTGATGGAATGCAATGAGGTTCAAGACCGATTCTCCTCCCTGCTGGAGGGGGAACTAAAACCGCCGGAAGAGGAGAAAGTCAGAGAGCATCTGGCCTCCTGCGAGAGTTGCCAAAAGGATTGGGAGCAATTCAACCGGATGATCCACTGGCTTCACACGGTTGAAGAGGAGGAGGCGCCGGAAGGGTTTCTTTCTGAGATAGAGAAGAAACGGGAAGAACGAAAGGGTAAGGTAAAGCGGGGGGGGGATCGGTTCTTCCAGTCCATGAAGATCCCTGTCCAGGCTGCGGCCATGGTGTTGATTGTTTTTTTGGCCCTTTATCTCACCAAAATGGAGCCCTTTGAGATGCTTCAGAAGAGGGCTGTAGAAAAATCTGATGTTCCCTATTCGGCCTATTCGGAGAGAGAGAAGAAAGAGCTCATTTTAAAAGACGAAGAGAAGCAGAAGGTGACCTCGCCGCCCCCTGCATTATATCGGAAGGACTATCTTTCAGAAGCCAAACCCTCTGCTACGGATGAAATAGAAGGTGCCAAAGACGAGGTTGCTCAAAAAGTGAAAGAGAAGGACAAGAAACTGCCCGCTCCTCCTCTAAAGGAAGAGATGACAACGGCTGAACCCCTTCGCCCGAAAGAGATGGCAAAAGCAGAACTCCCTTCCTTGGAAGAGAAGAGGAGAGAAGGCGAAAGGGTTGGAAGAGTGATGATGCCTCTTGCCAAAAAAAGAATCCGTGAAATTACTTTGAAGATCAATGACCGGGAGAGAGCCATCTCCAGGCTTCAGGATTTGGCTAAACAGCTTGGGGGAGAAATGGTTCGAGAAGATGAGAATATGTTCCTGGCTTCGGTGCCTGCCTCCTCGTATGCCGAATTTGAGAAAGGGCTGGTCGAGGTCGGCTCTCCTCCGGCGGCTCCCCGAACCACAGCCCCAAAAGAGATGAAGGAGGATTTAAGCGTTGCTGCCGGAGCCAAGAACAAAGACCCCATTTTTATCCGCATCCACCTCCTCCTGGAATGATTCCGTTTGACTGTACCCCCTCAGTTACAGGTTCAAATAATACAAATAAACCATTATACCCCTCTTTGGCAAAGAGGGGGTGGGGGAGATTTTCTAAATGTGTTTTAAAATCCCCCTTTATCCCTTTTGCCAAAGGGGGATAAAACACCAGTAATTGAGGAGTTACTTTCGACTTCTAATTCCGTTTGACTTATCAGGATAATCCTTGTATATTTTTAAACTGTCTTATCCCGTAATCTAAAATAATCTTTGTAATCGGGTATAATCCGTATCTCAGGATTTTACCGAGGAGGGGATTCATGATAGGACGGTGGGGCTTTTCGGGGGTGATGCTGGTCGTCCTTTTTGTATTGGTTTGTCCTCAGAATGGATTAACAGAAGACCGCTATACGGTTAAACCGGGTGATTCTCTTTTTAAGATTTCCAGATCGTACGGGATTTCCGTAGAAATCTTAAAAGAGGCGAACGGCCTGGAAGGGGATCAACTCAAACCGAAACAGATTCTCCTCATCCCGGATCCAAAGAAGAAACCCACCGGGAAGGTTGCCCGGAGGGTTTCGCCCGAAACCGAATCCTACATCGTGAAGCAGGGAGACAATCTTTATACGATTTCGAAAAGAACGGGTCTTCCGGTTGAGGAGATCAAGAGGTTAAACCAGCTCCAGACGGACGTCCTCAAGGCAGGCCAACGGCTTACCCTGTTGAAACAGAAAGACAGGGGAGAGGAAGAGGCAGAAGAGATCGGTGATGCGGAGGAGGCCAAAGAGGTCCAGCAGGCCCAGGGCGAGAGCCAGGCGATCCAGGAGCCTCTGGGAAAATGGAAAAATCCAGAGGAGAGAAATCTCTTTGTAAGGGTGGTCAAGACCTTTTTGGGAGTTCCCTACCGGTTGGGTGGTTCCACACTCAAGGGGCTCGATTGTTCCGCCTTCGTGAAAAAGATTTTTGAAATTTTTGATGTGCGGCTTCCCAGGACGGCCCGGGAACAGTTACACATCGGTAAGAAAGTTGACAGAGGAGAGCTGGAGGAGGGCGATATCGTCTTTTTTAAGACACACCGGGCGAATAATGCCCATGTGGGAATCTATATCGGCAACAACGAATTCGTTCATGCCTCCTATAGAAGCAAAGAAGTGAGAGTGGACAACCTGGACACCCCTTATTTTAACCAGCGTTTCATCAATGGGGTGCGCATCATCGAGTTGGAGGTGGAGGGGTGAGATTATGATCCTTGCTATCAATCCTAAGAATCCGCAGTTGAGGCTGATCCGTAAAGTGATCGAAATCCTGGAGCAGGGCGGGGCGATCGGGTATCCCACCGACACGGTCTATGGGGTGGGGTGTGACCTCTTCAACCAGGAGGCCATCCGGAAGATTCATCGATTGAAGAAGATGGAGGGGAAAAAACCGCTCAGTTTTATCTGCTCCGACCTGAAGGACATCAGCCGCTATGCCTATGTTTCCAATTATGCCTACAAGATGATGAAGAGGCTGCTTCCCGGGCCCTATACCTTTATTTTAAAGGCAACCAAACTTGTTCCCAAGATTGCCATGACAAAACAGAATACCGTTGGCATTCGTATTCCGGACAATAAGATCTGCCTCAGCCTTGTCCGGGAGTTGGGCCACCCCATCATCAGCACCAGCGTTTACAAGCCTGACGAAGGCCTCTACAACGACCCTGCTGAGATTGAGGAACGCTTCGCCAGACAGCTCGATCTCGTCATCGACGGCGGAGTGATCGTTGCCGAGCATTCCAGTGTGATCGATCTCACCGATGAATCTCCCAAAGTCATAAGAAAAGGGAAAGGGGATGTGAGTCTTTTTCAGTAAACCCCGTTAGAAATTCCAGTCCCGCTATAGCGGGACTCGAAACCGAGCAGACCATTATTTCTAACGGGGTAAAAGCTAAGTCCCCTGGAGGAGGAGAGAAATGGGCCGAAAGAGCCTCGCACCTACGACCTTATTCTTTTCCACGCCGGTCGTCCTGGTCACCTGTACGGATGGAAATGGAAGACCCAACATCATTACGCTGGCCTGGGCAGGAGTGGTAAATTCTGGACCTCCCATGGTCGGCATTTCCATCAGGCCAGAACGATATTCCCATGATTGCATAAAAGGGGCGATGGAATTTGTGGTGAACCTTCCCTCAGAGGAGATGGTCAAGGGGGTCGATGCGTGCGGAATGGTTTCGGGGAGGGAGACAGATAAATTCAGCCTGACGGGATGGAAAACTGTTCCAGCAGAGAAGGTAAAAGCGCCATTGATTGACGAGTGCCCGGTTCAAATGGAGTGTAAAGTCAAACAGATCATCTCCCTGGGAAGCCACGATCTCTTCCTCGGTGAGATCATTGCCCTCCATGTGAAAGAGGAGGTGCAGAAGGAGAAAGGCCGGATCGATATATTAAAGGCCCTTCCTCTGGTTTACTGTCCGGGAGCTCGAGAGTACTGGAGCCTCGGCAAGCCCCTCGGCCATTATGGTTTTACCAAAGGGGAACCCTAAACAAAAATATTTAAAATATCCCCCCAATTCCCTCCCCCTTTTGACGGGGGAGGGTGGGGGTGGACAAGAGAGAGACCATAGTCATGATCATCGACTGTCATACCCATATCTTCCCTGATGAGATGAAAGAGAAGAGGGAAGCCTTCTGTCTAAGGGACAGAGGATTTTCTTCCATCTATAAAAACCCCAAGGCCAGGATCGTCAGGGCTGAGGAGTTGATTGCCTCGATGGACGGATCCGGGATCGAGCAATCCGTGATCTGCGGTTTTCCCTGGAGCGAACCAGAACTCTGCTCCTTTCATAATCAATACCTAATCGATGCCGTCTTACGCTATCCCAATCGATTGATTGTTTTCATCCTTCTCCTCTTTTCAGATCCGGAATGGTCTGCCAGGGAACTGGATCGTGGAATCAAGAACGGAGCAAAGGGAGTGGGAGAGATCGCCTTCTACGATCGGGAGATGACCGCCCAGGATATCGAATCGATGAGGCCCGTTTTCACGGAGATGGAGAAAAAGAGGATTCCCATTCTTCTCCACACCAACGAACATCTTGGGCACTCCTATCCCGGCAAGGGTAGAACCCCTCTTGAAGCCTTCTACCAGTTTGCTCTCGCCTTTCCATCTCTTTCGATTCTGCTGGCCCACTGGGGGGGAGGGCTTCCTTTCTATGAGTTAATGCCCGAGGTTGCGAAGGCCATGGCGAATGTCTATTATGATACGGCCGCCTCTCCCTTCCTTTACTCGAAGAAGATCTATAGTGTAGCGAAAGAGATCGTGGGCGCGGAGAGGATTCTCTTCGGATCGGACTTTCCGCTGGTTCGCCCCGGCAGATATTTTCAGGAACTGGAGGAATCGGGCCTTTCCGGAGAAGATCAAAAAAAAATCCTCGGCCTCAATCTGGCGCGACTCCTCAATCTGTGAAATAAATCCCTCCTACCCTTCCCGGTCTACCGATCCCGATTTCAACCGAAGACAATATAAAAAGAAGGCAACACTTTAGAACTTTGACTCCTCCCTTTGGCCGCCGGCCCATAAGGCCTCTGGCCCGGAGGGCAAAGGGAGGCGGGGAGGGATTTTATAAGACGATTTCAAACAGCTAAATTTATACAAAGAAAAACATCTCAAAGATGACGGAAAATAAGGGGAATTTTATGAGTGTTTTTAAAGTCAATGTCATCGCCATAAATCCTAAGAGTCCGGATAAGCTTACGCCGTCCATTGAGGTTATCGTAGACACAGGGACTGGAATGACCTGGTTGCCGAGAGATGTTCTCGTTCAAATAAGCATTGAACCTGTCAGGAAGCGGGCTTTTATAACAGCAACCAAACAAATCGTCCAGAGAGAGATAGGATATGCAATCCTTCGCTCAGAAGGATATGAGACAATTGACGAGGTAGCTTTCGCTGAGCCAGGGGATATGAATCTTCTGGGCGTTCGCACAATTGAAGGTTTTGGCGTCATGATCGACAACCTCTCCCACCGATTTGTTGCAATCACCACCCTCGCAGTTTAGGGAATCAACCCCTCCCCAATTTATAAGGAGTGAAACAATCGTTGTCTGCTCCTTGCTGGCACTCCTAACCTATGGCAATTATTCTGAGATGCTCTTAATAAAATCTGAAAGAGTGATGATGTCAGTATCTTTGAAATGCCTTAAGGAAAGGAGATGTTTATCACCTGTGACAATGAAATCGGCCATCGCTTCTTCGGCGCATTCAAGAATGCGATTGTCGGGTTTGTCAGATAATAGATGTTGAGATGATCGAGGTTTGACGATAATAGTTATATCTCGAATTGTTCTTAGAAACTGAATGATTTTGTTCTCTTCCCAACCGAACTTTTCCCTGAGCTTTTCTGCCGTCTCTGTGAGAATTGGAACCGATGTGTATAGGGTAAATCTCCCTCTCAACCCAAGAAGATAGGCTTCTTCGGCTCTACCCCCGGGGATAGCAAAAGCAGATATGAAGATATTGGTATCGAAGACGACTTTCAACCTCAACGACCCTCGAATACGATCCTCTCAACATCCTTTTCTGTTAAGACCCCTTTTCCTCTTGCCATCCTGACACCGTAGCGTTGAAGCTCAAAGAACTCTTTCTGACGGGCTTTTTCTTTATAGAGTAAGAACATGTCGCGGAAGAGTTGACTCTTATTTTTTGCCTCTTGTTCAGCAATCTTCCCGTAATCCTCAGCAATTTCGGGAGGAATAGAGAGAGTCATAGCAACCCGCTTTCTTTTCATGCTTTACCTCCTTTACTAAATTAATGTATGACAAAATAATACCAGCTTTTGACAAGATTGTCAATGAGTTCCCGGGCACATCAGAAAAATAGCCAAGGAACCGGAGGGCGAGACCGGAAATGATGGGAAGTTGAATGTATGCGGAAATGGCCTTCAGAGTTTTCCCTTTTCACCGGGGTATGATCCTTTCTCCCCATGGGATTATGAAGTCGGAATAGGAAGGCTCGGCGGATAGGCTTGCTGCCTTCATCTTTGTACAAAGGAATCCATTTTAAGAGGTTGACTGAAAAATTCAGTCAACCTCTTCGACTCTCTGCTGTAATTGTGGGGGCTTGCCCTTAGTCCAGATCGGCTCGACTGAGTTTGACGAAGTCTCAAGTCGAGGGTGTGCTCCTAATGGGTCAACTTCCAGCACCTGGTAAACTTGACAAGACAGAATTAAATTAACCCTCCACACAAATGTCTCCTTTGGCCAAGTATGCAATATAGTCTTTGACACGTTTTCCCATACGATGTATAATATGACCTAGTTAATGTGTTGAAGGAGGTAAGAGAGTATGTCTCGAATGGTCCGTAAGCAAATATATATTGAATCCCTCCAGGATAATAACCTAAAAAAGCAGGCACGTGATTTGGGTGTCACAGAAGCGGAAGTCATACGGCGGGCCATCGACCGTCAAATGACTTCTGTTCGATTTAGCATCCGAGATCTGAAAGCATGGGAAAGAGAAAGGGCATACATCACCAAACGCATGGCCAAAGGTCATGCCCCTGGCGGCCGTCAATGGAAACGGGAAGATGCCTATGAAGAAAGGTTGATGCGTTATGGCAGATAGAATCATGGTCGATACAAATGTATTGCTTTACGCTTATGACCGCGGTGAGCCATCGAAACAATCTCAAGCCTTAGCCGTACTGGATCATCTGGCAGTCAATCGCTTGGGTGTGTTGACATCACAAGTATTGGCTGAATTCTTCGTCAATGCAACCAGGAGACTGAAACCCCCTCTAACGACTGAAGAAGCTTATGGCTGTATTCAAAACTACCTTTTATCATGGGAGATATTGGACATAACTGGACCGATCGTCTTAGAAGCTGTCCGTGGGGTCCGTTCCTACCAGATGGCTTATTGGGACGCTCAAATTTGGGCGTCGGCTAAGATGAGCCAGATTCCAATTGTGTTTAGTGAAGATTTTGGTCAAAGAGCCATCATTGAAGGGGTGAGCTTTGTCAATCCTTTTGGGAGGAATTTCAATTTGGAGGCGTGGCTTCCTGGATCAAAAACATCATAGCAGAATATCCATACCCATTTCTACTGCTGTTTTCCTTTTTCTTCATCCGCATTCCATCTCTATCAAAGACAGGTGATTGCCGATTATCCGTCCTTTTTTCATTGTATAAATTTACAAATTATCCTAAATTATTAAATAATTAAGAGGAAAAAGATTTTACAAAAAGTGGTAAAATGCTTCCCAAAATAATTCTTGACAAATCTTTTTGGTTCATATTTAATTTACAAACTCCCCCAACATATTAAACAATTCCAATTGAATCTATATAGTTCGGTTTTCAAGTAGTGAATACTATACCCTTCGCTGGTTTCACGAAATTTAGGTTTCTGATTTTTTCGCCCAGCACCACCTGTCCTCCGTAGCAAGTTATTGCGAAGGACGGATGTCCTATGCCTGCCCGCCGAAGCTTTAGAGTAGGCAGGCGCTATGCGGGCTTTTGGTTAGGGGGGGAAGGGATGGAGAAAAATAATAGTCTGGTTTTTCACCGAAGTGAAACAGGTTTTTTTGTTTAAATTCATCCAAGGATGCAGAAGGGAAGAAACAAATTCAATCTTTAAGTCTGACCCCGATTTCTCACTGGATTACTATCACATCCGGCAGCAGTAGTTCCGGCTCCACAGTTACTTCCTATTCGGTTTCCTTTAATCCAGGTACCTCCCGGGTAGGTCATATCACATACGTTTATAATTTTGTTTGTTTTCCTCCAACAATTTGCCCCTACGGGGCAACCTTTACGGTGAACCAATCAGGAAACAGTCTTCCGATTGCAAACAATGAGTCTGTGACGACCA
>Ga0154725_1129_pt1 | contig 15419 bp, 14 predicted proteins | sample Rifle2008BG16ft_FD_105733 | JGI IMG/M metagenome (GOLD analysis project Ga0154725, IMG submission 105733) | Deltaproteobacteria bacterium RBG_16_49_23 | reverse complement strand
TGGCGTCGATTGGCACCTCTATCATCTCACATTCGAAGAAGGCATCGAATACGAACGTGCATTCGTAGTTACCCTCGATAGTGAAGATTCACTCGATGACGCCGCTCAAAAGCTAAGTATCCTCCACAAGCAATCGATACGGAAAGGAGAACTTGAAGATTTTTGGAAGAAAACTACTGCTCTATGTGCAGGTTCAATTGGCAAGGTTTTATTCAACGAGAGCGTTCTGAGGCTCATTCGCCGAGAGATCCGTCGTGAGACTGGGCTTCTTATTGATCCGGAAGATTTAGCAAAGTCACTTCATGATATGCTCTGTAAAGAGGCCCTTGAACAAATTGGTCCACTGCGTATTCGCAAGCGGCGACGCATTACCCGCAAATCAAGCAAAGAAGAGGGTCCAGAAGCTCTCCCTGCTGAAACACTTGTGATTGAAGACATAGACAAGGAGCCTGGTTCCGAAAATCCAGCCTAACCACGGCTTGCAGCGGATCGCTAAACGCTCCCGCTGAAGCCGGTCGTTAGGAATAAAAATTAAAAGAAAAAGGAGAAGTATAATGACAAAACTCACTATTCTTATTTACCTGCATGATGATCCACCAAATGACCTTGTTTCAAGAGTCCAATACGTTGAAGGAAAAGATCGTATATCGCTCTTGCGGCACGATGGCGTAACTCAGCTTTCAGTTAACGCCCTCTTGTTCGATCAAACCAAATCCCATGATGTATATGTTCGAGTGTGTCGAGAGTTAGTGTCGATAGGAAGACCTTATCTTGTCGTTGAATTGGAAGCAACCTCCGCCTTGGCGGTCGGACCGTGTTCCAAAGAAGTTGCAACCAATCTCTTAAAGTATGGCGTTCCTTTATGTCCATCATTACCAAACCCCTCCTAACAAGTCGCTTGACGGGAAACGGAACAAACCTCCGTCCCCGTCAGCTTATTCGTTGGAGGCATGGAGGAAAACATGAAACAGATAAAAGAGAAAATCCTCGAAATAGCAGAAATTGCCAAGTCCTGCCCGGAGAATTTGCAGCCTATATGCTTCGAGACGTTACTCAAATACTATCTGGCGGAGCTTGAACCCCCGTCTGACAAGGGGCGGAAGAATTTACTTACTGGGGCGCAGAAGCCGGGGGAATCCGAAGTTAAGAGCAGCAGCGTCAAGTCAGAAATCCAGGAAGGAGCCAAGCAAGAAGACATCAAGGAATCCGATCTTCACCTCAAAGTGAGGAAGTTTATGGAGAAGGAAGGGGTCACAATCGCTCAAATCAACAACTTGTTCTACAAACAGGGCGACCGCATCTTGCCGCTTTTCGATAACCTCAAGACAACGAAAATGGCCGAGAGCCAGGTGCGTGTCACGTTATTGCAATGTCTAATCAATGCACTCGCCGCTGGCGAGTTTCAGGCTCAACCGGATGCCGTTCGTAACGAATGCACACAGAGGAAGTGTTACGACGGGGCTAATTTTATGGCTAATTTCCGGAACAATAAAACGCTCTTCGACTCTGAAAAGATTGATCGGAAGACAACATCCCTAAGACTGTCTGAGGCTGGCAAGAAAGAATTGGCAAACGTCATCAAGGAACTTCAGTGATATAGTCATGCGCCAACATCTTAATCAATTTTTGGCCGAATTGAAGTCGCTTCGCAATGGCATCAAGAGTGACAGGGCAAAAACGGTCAATAAAATTGCAACCCGTAAGAAGGCTGAAGGCCTTGCAACCTCTTGGCTTTCGACCCATTCAAGTCAACTATTGTCTGCAGGGCAGATTTCGACAGATATGCTGGACAAGTATTCAGACCTATTCCGTCAACTACTGAAGATAACGGGCCCCAGTAACCTAAGTGCCAGTTACTTAAAGCTGCTCAATGCCATCATCAAGTCCTTCCGTGAGGATATCATCCTTGTCCTTCATGAGCAGCCCCCTACCTCCGCATCGCTTGCGCTTCTTACAACATTATTCAAGGGTCTTCCATCTGATGAGGATACCTACCTTAAGGAAGCAACTGGTTGCGCCCTCAAAGGATTTCTTCGCGCATCTGTAGTATTGGGCTGGTGTGCAGCCATTTCCCGCATTCACGCCAAGATTGAGGAAATCGGCTTTGCTACCTTCAACGTGACATCCGCACAGATGGCGAGTCAGCAGAAGGGAAGGTTCAAGAGGTTTAACAAGGTATTTAACCTTTCATCCATAGGGGATCTGAACGAAGTTTTTGACAATGACACTCTTTGGGTTCTGGAAGGAATGCAGATCATTGATTCGAATCAGCATACACGATTACATAGCTGCTTCGAGATGCGTTGCCAGAGCGCACACCCAGGCGAAGCGCCCATCACTGAATTTAACCTTCTTTCTTTTTTCTCCGACCTAAAGGAGATCGTCTTCGATAATCCGAAGCTCAGTAGAACTAGTAAAGCTCCAACAACAGCATCCACCGGACCCTGAACCTATTGGGGGTTCAGGGTCCGGTGATGCTTGGCGTTCGACCACTTTATCTGAAGAGGTAAACACATGCCAATAATGTTCAATACCATCTTACGTGAAGCTGGCTTGCCGCTGAATGATATTCGCTTAATTAGGCACAAGGATAAACGAGCAAAGCGGGGCTTTACACCTTATGAACTGTGGCGCGACAACCGCCCTCAATTTGAAAATTACCAGTCTACCCAAAGTATCTCGAATCGGCCCAAACTTAATGCACCCTACTGGGCGGTATTTGTCGTCAATCTTAGTGACGAAACGATGTTCGCAGGACTCTATTCAGTGAATTATCGGGGACTGTTGGAGAAAGATACACCTATGCCTCGCATGGATGGCATTGACAAGGCGGGTAGTTGCGATGTCTATGACCTCAAATTACAAGACAAACTGCAAGACCTTATCGGAAAGATTTTTATCGATTGGGGGCCGGGTGCCCTTGCGTGGGTGCAATACGCTGCCCGAAATGACAAGCCCATCACTGAATTACGCAGAGAATTCCGGGAGCCTGATTTTCCTGGTTTCCTAAATTTCATCCAGCCACTTTCTAAACTCGACAATCTTCCCAAGAGTTGGGTCGCCACGCTGAAGTCCTCTCGCGGGGTTTATTTGCTAACGTGCCCGAAGACTAAAGAACAGTATGTAGGCTCGGCGAGAGGTGGAGAAGGTTTTTGGGGTCGGTGGCAAAACTATGTCAGCACGGGTCACGGCGACAATGAGGGGCTCAAAAGCCGAGACCCAAGCGATTACCAGGTCTCGATCTTGGAGGTTGCAGGGTCATCTGCGACACCGGATGACATACTGGTTATGGAAACCCAGTGGAAATCAAAACTGCAAAGTCGGGAAATGGGCTTAAATAGGAATTAGACAAGGAATGAAGAAGGCCGAACGCCGCTCTTTCAGCGGATCGCAAAAAGCCGCGCCCGCTGAAGAGCGGCGTTAGGCAGTAAAGAAAGGAGTAGAAATGGATTGGGTGTTTTTATTGTTGATTGTTGCTGTGGTTGTTGCCGTCATCATTGCAATGAAAGCCAAGAGGCAAAGCGGCAAGTCCGATGAAGTTTGGCCTTTTTATGCCAAAAAGCCGCTTACACAGCCCGAGCAGATTTTGTACTTTCGGCTTCTCAATGCCTTGCCGGAGCACATAGTCCTTGCCCAAGTACAGCTTTCGAGATTTCTTGGCGTCAAAAAGGGCAACAATTTCCAAGCATGGAACAACCGGATTAACCGCATGAGTGCCGATTTCGTAGTGTGTAACAAAGATTCCAGCATCGTTGCCGTCATTGAACTGGACGATGAATCCCATGAAAGAGAATTCCGCAAGACAGCAGATGCAAAGAAAAATAAAGCTCTGAGTTCTGCCGGCATCCCAATTGTGCGCTGGCAAGCCAAGATGCTCCCGGATGAACCCAAAATCAAGGCATCAATACTGCCTAACCCGTCGCTCAAGGGGAACGCGCCAAAAGCGGCACGCCCCTGAATTCTGAATTGGGGTCAAACCCAAACTGTACACTTTACAAGGAGCAAATAAAGTTGGTGAACTCAGACTTGATTATTGAGTTTCAATAAAAAAACAACGCCTAACACTTATAAGGCCTCCCGTGTCAATAGGGAAAAGAAATCCACGACGAAAAGGTAATGATTTTCGTTCTAACAGAAAAAAAGCCTTTTGCCAGTTGGCAGTCGTTCCAACTTGATTTCTAATTGGGTGCAAGAAGAGGTCCTGCACCAAACACTTATAGAGGTTCAATCCCGTCTGAGACGGAACTGCAGAGAGAAAAGAATCCCTCTGCGACCTAGAAACGATGTTGTGCCCTCATGCCGTCCTATTCAACATGTCGGGGTAAGGTCCCCAGTTAGTTACGGGTTCGGGTGAGGGGCAGAACCTGACCAACATGGCATGGCTGATCAAAATATGAGGAGCGGGACGGACCGCCAATCAAATCATGGGCTACCGGGCAATATTGGCATACCATCGATTTGGCATTCTGAGATGCATGGGTTTTCTTGACCCTGATGGATGCAGGTGCATGCTCCTGCCCTGAGAGGTTCCAGTTAGGCGGCAGGCTGATCCATCCCCTCCAATATTTAGAGACCGAGGAGCTGTTTTTGGTTAAAAGGAGGCTTCGGGGTCAGGTCTCAACATTCAACAAGTTAAGTTTTTAAATACTGATCTCTGATCTCTGGTGTCATCCATAAAAAAGTCGGCCCAGTCGAGTTAAATTGTCTTTTCCTCCCCCTTTTTTGTTCCGCCTTTCTTTCCCTCTCCACCTTCCTAAAATATTTTGGCAGATAAAATAAATTAGTTCTCCCTGATCTTTACACTTCCAAAGATTCAAGGAAAGGTGTATGTTTCAAACCGTAATTGATGATTGATAACTTCCAATCCCCCTAATCGTCTGTAATAAAGCTCTATCAGGTTGCTGAAAAATGCCCATCTGCTGCGTTCCCCTCATCCTTCGTCGTTGTGGCGTACCTCCAAGTACGCCTCACTCCTCAGAATTTCGGGAGCCTTACATCTGGGCATTTTTGAGCAACCTATGAAAATTGACTTTTTCAGCAGCCTAATAGAGAGAGAATGAACGTGGAGACTAAATACCTAAGAATGATCCAAGGGATGAAGAGAAAGGGACGAAAGGATTGGACGGTCTATATCCTTCGCTGCGGGGACGGGTCGCTCTACACGGGGATAGCAAAAGATGTGCGGGCTCGGGTCAAGCAACATAGTGAGGGTCGGGGGGCAACCTACACCCGAACTCGCCTGCCCGTCAAGCTGTTATATCAACAAGAAGGCTTGACGCATTCCGAAGCTCTTGTTCGAGAAGCACAGATAAAAGCGATGCCTCGGTCCAAGAAAGAGGAAATCATCTTTAGTGAGAAATGAGGGACACTTCCCCATTTTCAATGTTCCGGGTTAGGCGGCAGCCCGGACTTTTCATGGTGGCTTTAGCAGGTATTTGTCGCGAAATCAGGAAGAAAGGAGACGAAGATGTCACTTACCCAAGAGTTGGAAGAGAGACGCGAGGCGTTAAGAAAACAGATTCCTCCAGACAAACTCGAGATCATGGATCGCGCCACACGGGATCTTAGGCAACCGGGCATACTGGATTCATGGGGCGCACTGGCGGGGGCGTAGTTAAATTATTTAAGAAACTTTACTTCGGGAGAAATGGGTGTCATCCGAAAAAAAGAAGGCGATGGGGTTATCCATTAAAAGGCGCCTGTCAAGAGAAAAAAGGGGAGCTCTCCTATTTTCTGCTTGACAAAGCTCTTTGGTTTTCATTATGGTGGGTCATCCTGGTGATGACAAAACCCTTTTTGAAAAGCTGATCCCATCGGGGCGGAGATGACCGGAATACTTCGCCTGCCTCTCATTCCCATCCTGATCGCTTATGCAATCGGGATCTATGGGGGTCATTTCAACCTCCCCTATTTTTCTCAAGGGCTGTTCCTTCTCCTCATCCTTCTGGCGCTCTGGGTCCTCCTGATGGTTCTGAAAAGAATCCGGTGGGCCTCCTGGGTTGCCCTCTCTTTCTTCTTTTTTCTCGGAATATTCTCGATGCAAAGTTATCTCCATCCGAAGCATTCTCCCTCTCATGTCTCCCGTTTCATTGGTCCTCAACGAATCCTGCTGGAGGGGACCATCGATCGTTCCCCGCAACGGACTCGGACCGGGACCCAGCTTTTGATCAAATCCCACAAGATGATCTCCGGAGACCGTCACATCCCTGTGGAAGGCCATCTCCTCCTTTTTATAAAGGGGGAGGGGGGGCCCCTCCATGTGGGGGACCGCCTCCGGTTTCTCTGCAGGCTCCAGCGCCCGCATGGATTTCATAATCCGGGTGTCTTCTCCTACGAACGGCGCCTCGCCTTTGAAAGAATTCATGCCATCGGATTCTTGTCCGATGAAAAGATGTGGGTCAAGGTGGGCGAGGGCTTTAAAAATCCCATACTTCTGAGAATCGAGAAATGGAGGGATCACCTCCGTAATTTTTTAGAAAAAGAAGGAACCTTGCCTTATTCTTCCCTCTTTCAGGCCCTGGTTCTGGGAGAGCAGGGAAACATCCCTGAAGACGTAAGAGAACATTTTATTGCCACCGGGATCGCCCACCTTCTTGCTATCTCGGGGGATCATCTCGGGATTGTCGCTTTCCTCTCTTTCTCTTTGATTCTCTGGCTCATGAAGCGTTCGGAGCTTCTACTCCTTTCCCTATCTGCCAGAAAATGGGCAGCCGCCATGACGATTCCCTGCCTTCTCCTCTACACCTTCATTGCCGGTGGAGGGATCTCCGTGATACGGGCAACGATTATGGTCATCCTCTTCTTTCTCTCCATTGTTTTCGATAGAGAGAGATATCTCCTCCACACCCTTGCCCTCGCGGCCTTACTGATTCTCCTCTTCTCTCCTCCATCCCTTTTTGATGTCTCCTTCCAGCTCTCCTTCCTGGCCGTCCTTTCGATTCTCTATCTCGTGCCGCGCCTTCTCCGGAATCTTAAACGAGAAGGAATGCCCATCCCCCCGGAAATCTCATGGAGACAGAAGATCTGGAAATATGTGACGCTCTCTCTCATAGTCACTGTTGTCGCCATCCTGGGAACCGCTCCCTTTGTTGCGCTCCATTTCAACCGGGTCTCTCTCATCGGATTTCTGGCCAACCTCTTTGCCGTTCCATGGGTGGGTTTTCTCATCGTCCCTATCAGCCTGATCGCTTCCCTCTTCTCCTTCTTCTTCTACCCCCTGGCCGGTCTTCTGATCACGGTGAATCAGTTCTTTGCGGCTCTTCTCCTCAAAATCGTGGCCTTCTTTGCCTCCATTCCCTATGCGTCCATCGATCTCTCCACTCCTACTCTCCTTGAGATCATCCTCTATTATCTCCTCCTTTTCTTAATGGTCCATCTCCGGAAAGGGAAAAAGATCAGATATCTCTTTGTCGGAATTTTCATCCTTCTTGCCGCCGATATAGCCTACTGGAACCTGAAGGATCTATTTCGTAAGGACCTCATCCTCACCTTCCTCGATGTGGGCCATGGGGACTCGATCCTGGTCGAATTTCCCGGGGGGAAGAGGATGTTGATCGATGGGGGGGGGCTCCATGAGGACCGGTTCGATATCGGAAAGAATGCGATCGCGCCTTTTCTCCGGAGCAAGAAGATTCGAAAGATTGACACCCTCGTCCTGACCCATCCTGACCCGGACCACCTGAAAGGCTTAAATTTCATTGCCTCCCGATTTTCAATCGGCCGGTTCCTGGACACCGGGCTTCGCACAGATTCAGAATCCTATTTCCAGTTGGAGAAGACGCTTCAGAGGAGAAAAATAGAAAGGGTCCCCCTGAACGAAGACATGAAATTTCAATCGATACAAGGAGTCGAAATCTCCATCCTCAATCCGCCGGCCGGAAGTCCCGGCCCTCTGAGCCATAGGAATCCCGCCTGGCTCAATAACCAGTCCCTGGTGATGAAACTGAGATTTAAGAATGTCATTCTTCTTCTGACGGGAGATGTGGAAAGAGAGGCAGAGGAACGGATGGTGAGAAAAGGCCATTCGCTCAGGGCTCATATCCTGAAAGTCCCCCATCACGGAAGTTCCTCATCAAGCAGTCCAGGCTTTCTTGAAAAAGTGAAGCCTGACTATGCCATTTTAAGTGTTGGAGAGCGCAACATAGGCCGGCTTCCTCACCCGGAGGTTATAGAGAGATATAAAAGATTGGGTTCAAAGATCTTCAGAACGGATAAACACGGAGCCATCACGGTTATGACGGACGGCGAAAGGGTTGAGATCAAAACCTATCTAAAAAGGGACAATTGATATGAGAGGCAGGATGATTAACTGTCTTATAATTTATAATTAAGAATACATTGATAAAATCCCTCCTAACCTCCCTTTGCCTGTCCTAGACAGGAAAAAGATTACCAAAGGGAGGAATAATTCCCCTCTTTGGTCTCCGACCCAGCCTCCGGCCCAGAAGAGCCTCTGGCTCGGAGAGAGCGGTCTCTGACCCGGAGGGCAAAGAGGGGTGAGCCTGCCTGCCGGACAGGCAGGGGGAGATTTTCAAGATTATGTTTTTTCAATTATGAGACGATCAATATTATGTTTAAAACTTCAAAAAAAATGTAGATTTCTTTTCTGCTTTCTCGGGAAAAAAATTCTATAAACCCTTTGAGTAATCTACATACCGACTCCACCTCCTTTTGTGCTTCTAACATTTATCATCATTTAATTGCGACAAAAAAGTCCATGTTTTAATTCGATTGACTTTTAGTCGTGGATTCAATAAATTTCACCATATGTCAAACCTGTCAATCCCAAGTGTTCAGAAAGTTCGGGAAGCGCTAAAGGCGCTCGGTTTTCCAAATGAGGTGATGGAATTACAATCCACCACACGAACCTCTGCTGAAGCCGCTCAGGCAGTCGGATGTCAGGTGGAGCAGATTGCCAAATCGATTGTCTTTCGATCTAAACACACGGACAAACCCATATTGGTCATTGCCAGTGGTCCAAACCGAATCAATGAGAAGAAGATTGAGGCATTGATCTCCGAACCGCTTGGCAAGGCAGATGCAAACTTCGTCCGCGAGAAGACTGGTTTTATCATCGGTGGTGTTCCCCCGGTGGGTCACCTTGAGAAGATCGAAATCTTTATCGATGAGGATCTTTTGAAATACGAAGAAATCTGGGCCGCGGCCGGCACGCCCAATGCGGTCTTCAAACTCACCCCTTCAGACCTTGTAAAGATGACAGAGGGGCGCGTTATCTCGATCAAATAGATTTGGGGTAACACTTTAGCGTTTTAAAAAAGGCTTCATAAAATCCCTCCCCACCTCCCTTTGCCAAAGGGAGGTGCAATACTTCCCCCTTTGAAAAAGGGGGATTGAGGGGGATTTGGAATATTACGATATCTTGATCATACCTTTTTTCCAAACAACTAAAGTGCTACGATTTGGATAAAAAGGGTTCGAGGAGTTAAGGGCAATCCTTTAAAAGGAGGAAAGAGATGGAACTGAAGACGGAACGAATAGAGATCCCCGAGGGGTGCAATGTGATCTTTGGACAGACACACTTTATCAAGACCGTTGAGGATCTCTTCGAAATCCTGGTGGGGGCTGTTCCCAACATTAAATTCGGCATCGGATTCTGCGAGGCTTCCGGTCATTGTCTTGTCCGTGGAGAGGGAAACGATGAGGTCCTGAAAGAGATGGCGATGAAAAATGCCTTCAGGATCGGAGCCGGCCATAGCTTCATCATCCTCCTGAAGGATGCCTTCCCGATCAACATCCTCAATGCGGTCAAGATGTGTCAGGAGGTCTGCACAGTCTACTGCGCCACAGCCAATCCCGTGGAGGTGATCCTCGCCCAGTCGGAACAGGGAAGAGGCGTCCTCGGCGTGATCGACGGCTTCTCTCCGAAAGGCATGGAAAAAGAGGACGGGGTGGCCTGGCGAAAAGAACTCCTGAGGAAATTTAAATATAAATTAGGATAAATAGGTCAACGATTGTTGTTTTAGATCCGAGGTTCCATTTACAGTCTGCCCCCCTTTATGCCTCATTTGGTTCATCCGGAAGTTGGGTTAAGTCAATAAGCATTTGAATTTATAAATTTATGGACGTCCCTCAAATACTTCCTCTGTCCCTCAAATACTTCCTCTCAAATACTTCCTTTTTCTGATATCTTTTCAACGATCCACGATTGCTTTTCTTTAACAAATCTCTCTACCTCCCGTTTCGGTAAGCGATGGGGAACGTGGGTGACTATTTTCCCATCCTCCTTGATTTGGAGAGAGATTGTCCTTCCCCTCTTTCTGCTTCTGATCGCCTGGTAGCTTAAAGTATCCATCTTTCTATTCTTTCAAAAGGATCCGTTCCAAAGAGATCTCGAATCGCCGATCATCTTCAGCCGTCCGCTTTTTTGGGCCTTTTGTTCTTCCTCCACTCCGGCGGAGTTTGCTCTTAACCTCGCGCTCTTCCAGTAAGAATTCGATCCGGTCGGAGTGGAATTCCCGGCCCGTCGGATTCAAACATTTAGCCCCTTTCCCCAGTACCACGGCTGCCAGTCCCCAATCCTGGGTTACGACAATATCCCCCTTCCCTGTCATATTGATGATTTTGAAGTCTGCTTCCTGGGGATCGGCCCCTACCGCCAGATGATGGTCTGATTCAATGCTGTGGTTAAAACTGGCTACTGTCCAGACTTGGATGCCATGTTTGCGTCCCACATGCATACAGATACGAAGAACAGATTTAGGGCATGCATCTGCGTCAACCAAAATTTTCATGGAATGCTTCTCTTTCCAAATTCAATCCATCATATTTCCACACTCTACCCAATGTCAAGAGAACCCCAGGGCTCTCCATATCAAGCACCCTCGCCATCCCCTGAACTGAGTTCCAAAACTATCTGAAATCCAAGATGAAAATTCGCTCTTCCGAAGTGAGTAATCATTGGGGGGGAGAGGTTTTGGAAAAGGATTCAGAAGGGGTGAGCGAAGACAGGAAAAGAGAGTGCTTGTCTACTTTAATCTGTTTTTCCGTATTTTATGGCAGTAAAACCAGCCCCTCAACCGGAATGTTGCTTTAGAACCATATCCCCTCTGTTGATTAGACCGAGGGTTGTGCAAATCAGGAATGATCGAATGGGGAATCCCTAATTCATCTTATTGCTTATGATTAACTTCCTTCCTTCACCAGACACTCGAGGGCCGTAATATATTCCTCGGTCATGCAGGTGGGGATTTTATGTTTCTGTAAACACTCGAAACATTTGCTCGGTTCATAAAGAGGAGTGCTCACATATTTTCCGCCCCCATCCGGGAAGACGGTGACGACCACGCCCCTGTCCAGCTCCACGGCCTTCTGTAAGGTCCCCCACATGGCCGCGCCCGAACTGATCCCGCAGAAGATTCCCTCCCGCAGGGTGAGGACCCGGGCCATTTCAAAGGCATCCTCATCCGTCACATTGATCTTCTCGTCCAAACGGCTTGGATCGTAGATCTCCGGGACATATTGAGAATCGAGGTTCTTTAATCCCTGAATCTTCGAATTGGGAAAGGGTTCCACACCAACAATTTTTATCTGTGGATTATACTCTTTCAGCCTTTTGGAAACCCCCATAAGCGTCCCGGTCGTCCCGAGACCCGCCACAAACATCCTGATCTTCCCTTTGGTCGCTCTCCAGATCTCCACCCCCGTTGTCTCATAATGGGCCAGAACATTATACTTGTTCTCAAACTGGTGAGGCATATAATATTTAGGATCTTTCGCCATCTCCTCGGTCAGGTCGATCGCGCCATCCATTCCCCTGGCGCCCTCGCTGAGGATGATTTTGGCTCCGTAGGCTGTGAGAATCTTTCGCCTCTCCATGCTCATCGTCTCCGGCATCACCAGCTCCAGGCGGTAGCCTTTCACAGCACAGACCATCGCCAGGGCAATCCCGGTGTTTCCGCTGGTGGGCTCGATGACGATCTTATCCTTGGTCAGGAGGCCTTCCTTTTCGCCATATTCGATCATGTACTGTGCAATCCGGTCTTTGACCGAACCTGCCGGGTTATACCGCTCCAGCTTCGCATAGACCTTTACTCTCTTGTTCGGAACGATATGATTGATCTTCACCAGAGGGGTGAACCCTACCAAATCGACCATATTCTGAGCTACCCGGTACATTATTTCTTCTGCCTCCTTAAAAGCCAATGGTCTAACCCCTCCACACCTCCCCAATCTTAACGCCCCCGGCTCCGCCGCCCCCTCTTAATCTAAGAGGGGGAAAGGGGGAGTTATGAGGGGAGGCTGGGTGGGGTTATTTCATCGTTTATGTCAAAGTATGCTTAGGATTTCTGCTTTTCCGTCGGTGATTGCAATGGAATGTTCAAAATGAGCCGAGCGCTTCCCGTCGGCTGTTACCACAGTCCAGCCATCGGAGAGGATTCTCACCTCATAGGATCCCTCGTTAACCATTGGTTCCAGGGCAAAGACCATTCCCTTCTCCAGCCTCGGCCCCTGGCCGGGAGATCCGAAATTCGGAACTTGCGGTTCTTCGTGAAGGCTTTTGCCAATGCCGTGCCCCACAAAGTCCTTGACCACTGAAAAACCTTTTGACTCCACCCAGTTCTGGATAGCATGGGAGATGTCATAGAGGCGATTCCCCACCCTTGCCATCTCAATCCCGATATGGAGCGCCTTCTCTGTCACCTCCAGAAGTCTCTTTGCCCCTTGATCCGCCTCGCCGACAGGAAGGGTTATGGCCGCATCTCCGAAATAGCCATGGAGATTGACCCCTACATCAAGGCTTACAATATCTCCCTCTTTTAGCTTCATCGGTCCGGGAATGCCGTGGACCACCTCTTCATTGATCGAGACGCAGAGGGAGGCGGGAAAATTCCGGTAACCCTTGAAGGCGGGAACCGCCCCTCTCTTTAGGATCATCTCTTCCGTAATCCGGTCCAGTTCCTGGGTGGTCACCCCCGGAGAAACCGCCCTTCTCAGTTCCCGGAAGACCTCTGCCACGATGATGTTTGATCTCTTTAACTGTTCGATCTCGCGGGGAGATTTGATAATAATCATTCGATTAGTATGCATTTCAAGCTTATAGATTGTCAATATTAATCAATCAACGGGCAAGGACTTTGTATAGAAAAATAAAGTCGTTGGTTTGAGGGCTCAGGCTAAGATGCCGGTTTTGTTAATGCCTGCCTGTGGGAGGCAGGGGTTAGGTCATTGGTCTTTAAGATTTCACTTTACCCCTTCACTTTGCCCAAACCGGCTTCCTCACCATAGCTTCAACCTAAAATAATTTCATTGTTCGTCGAGGAATTGAGGGTTGACTTTATTGCTCCAACCAGTAAAATGGGGTTATACATAAATAAAGGAGTGTATAATGATTCCACGCTATACCCGGCCGGAGATGGCAAGGATCTGGACGGAAGAGAGAAAATTTGAGACCTGGCTTGAGATCGAACTCGTCGTCTGTGAAGCCCTTGCAAACCTTGGAGAAATCCCTTTGGAAGCCGCCAGGGAGATCAGGGGAAAGGCCGCTTTTAATGTCGACCGGGTCAATGAGCTGGAGAAGGTGACGAAGCACGATGTGATTGCCTTTCTCACCAACGTAGGGGAATCGATCGGCCCTCTTTCCCGGTACCTTCACTACGGTCTCACCTCCTCCGACATCCTCGACACCTCCCTTGCCCTGCTGCTCAAAGAGGCTTCTGACCTCATCCTCCAGGACATTCAGCGGCTTCTCGGGGTTTTAAAAGAAAAAGCCTTCAACTATAAGGACACCTTGATGATCGGCCGGTCCCATGGAATCCATGCCGAACCCATCACCTTCGGCCTCAAAATGGCCCTCTGGTATGATGAGATGAAGCGGAATCTCCTCCGGATGGAGAGGGCCAGGGAGGCGGTCCGTTTCGGAAAAATTTCAGGCGCGGTGGGAACTTTTGCCCACATCCCGCCCTCGGTCGAGGAGACGGTCTGCAAGCGACTCGGGTTGAAGCCCGCTTCCATCTCCACCCAGATTGTCCAGAGGGACCACCATGCCGAATTTTTCACCACCCTGGGAATCATCGCCTCCTCCATCGAAAAATTCTCTGTGGAGCTCAGGCACCTCCAGCGGACGGAAGTCCTTGAAGCTGAAGAATTCTTCTCGAAGGGGCAGAAGGGATCCTCTGCCATGCCGCACAAGCGCAATCCCATCTCCGCAGAGAATCTCTCCGGACTGGCGCGCCTGATCCGGTCGTATAGCCTGGCGGCCATGGAGAATATTCCCCTCTGGCATGAGCGGGATATCAGCCACTCCTCGGTCGAGCGGGTGATCGCCCCCGATGCAACTATTCTGATGGACTATATGCTCAACCGCCTCGCCTCCCTCATTGAAAATCTCATTGTCTACCCGGAGAATATGAAGACCAACCTTGAGAAGATGGGGGGGCTCATCCATTCGGAGGCGATCCTTCTCCTTCTCGCCAAAAAAGGCCTCTCCAGGGAAGAGGCTTATGGAGTGGTCCAGAGGAACGCCATGCAGGTCTGGGAAAAGGGAGCCGATTTCAAAACCCTTCTCTCTCAGGATGAAACGATCAAACGGTTTATGAACCATGAGGAACTGGAACGTCTCCTCGATGTCCGGAGCCATCTCCGGCATGTGGACGAAATCTTTCGAAGGGTATTCGGAGAACTTCAATGAAGAAAGACCAAAAATCTCCACTCAATATCAGAGAACTTCTTAAACTCAAAGAGCCATCCGATCGAGGAGGAAAGAAACCCCTCTTTAAAAAAACGAACTTTACGATCTGGTACTTTGTCATTGCCTTTCTTATCATCCTTCTTGTCCAGAATTATTTCGTCTCGAAGGGATCGGAGGATGTCATTTCTTATAGCGAACTCAAAGAATCCATCAGGGCGGGCAGAATCAAAGAATTGACCATCACCCCGGAAACGATTTCCGGCGAGTGGACAACGGAAAAGGGAATACGAAGGTTTCAGACCGTCCGGGTGGAGGATCCCGATCTGGTGAAGGAACTGGAATCCCTGAAGGTGAAATATACAGGCAAGATCGAAAGCAAGTGGGTGACCAATATTCTCTCCTGGATCATCCCCCTCATCTTCTTCATCCTCATCTGGAGATTTCTCTTTTCTCGAATTGGGCCGGAGACGAGCGTCATGTCCTTTGGAAAAAGCCGTGCGAAGATTGTTGCGGAGAAGGATAAGAAGGTGACCTTTGTCGATGTGGCTGGAATCGACGAGGCAAAGGAGGAATTGAAGGAGGTCGTTGAATTTTTAAAGAATCCTGGAAAGTTTCAACGTCTCGGTGGAAAGATTCCAAAGGGAGTGCTTCTCGTGGGGGTGCCCGGAACAGGGAAGACCCTCCTTGCCAAAGCAGTGGCTGGGGAGGCAAATGTTCCCTTCTTCTCTATCAGCGGCTCCAATTTTGTGGAGATGTTTGTCGGCGTGGGAGC
>Ga0154725_1120_pt1 | contig 15521 bp, 9 predicted proteins | sample Rifle2008BG16ft_FD_105733 | JGI IMG/M metagenome (GOLD analysis project Ga0154725, IMG submission 105733) | Deltaproteobacteria bacterium RBG_16_49_23 | reverse complement strand
GATACGTATACCTTCAATTGATACTATCTCTACAGTTATGCCTTCACGTATAATATCGGCGTAATCGCTAAAGGCAATCCAATCTGAACCGCGGTATACAATAGCCCCCTCACCCCCTACCGGTATTGTTCTTATAACTTTAACCTTCTTGCCCATGTAATCGGGTTTAACGTCATTAGTACCCGCAAAAAGTCTCCTTGCCGTTTTTCTGAGTAAAAACATCATCAATATGGACGAAATAGCAAAAACAGCAAGCTGACTATTTATCCCAGGAGTCAAGCTGCTCCACGTGGTCAAAGATACAATAATCGCTGCTACTCCTAAGAAGCTCAGAATAAAAGTAAAAGTAGCCAACTCAATAATCACAAGAACAACTCCAATAATTGCCCAGACTAATGCTGGAGAAATAGTTATTCCAAACATTTAAGTTCCTCCATTCTGCCCGTTTACCTTAATACTTCTTGCTCACTAACTTTTCTGATGTATCACAGAATAAACCTTTCTTTGCGTGGGTCCTCGGCTTTTTTAATATTTGGCAAGAACTTGCTTTGGGATGGGTTGAATGTATTAAAATAAAAATTGAATGTCAAGATCAAAAATACCATCAAGAAGACCATCAATGATTACCGATTAAAATCAAGCATGCTTGGCTAAAATGGCCCCTCGTGGATTTCAGGAAGTACTAATGTTTGGGGATGAAACGAGGCAGAATTATCTAATTTTCTTATCTTGTGTAATTTTTTGAGGTGCTTTCACTTATCTTTTCTGGGCTGCGTTGAGCGGATGCAGCCTGACACCTCACTATCCCTCTCTTCAAGACTTCCTTCCTTGAATCCATTGAATATCATTCTCAACCATGCTATTGAGAACCATGGTGAAAAAAGTTCAGGTTCCGATTGAATCTGTAGCATTTAAAGGATATGGAGTAGGCCGGACCCACGGTAAAGTGGTTTTTGTCCCCTACGCTGTGACTGGTGATTATGCATGGATCGAGATTGTCGAAGAGAAGAAGAAATACTCCATGGGAAGATTAATCCAGGTCATCGAACCCTCTTCCTGGAGAGTCGACCCTCCCTGTTCATACTTTGGCCTGTGCGGGGGATGCCATTGGCAACACATCCGTTATGCCATCCAGGGAGAATTGAAGAAAGAGATCCTGAAGGAGATCATGGGGCGATTGGGAGGATGGCGGGAAATTCCCTCTATCTCTGTTCTCCCTTCCCCGGATCCTTTTGGCTACCGGGTCAGAGTCCAGTTGAAAGTAGGAGGAGGATCCCTCGGTTTCTATCAGGAGAGATCGCACCGCATCATCGACATCGAGGGCTGCCCGGTCTCTCACCCTCTCATCAATGAGACGATTCAAACGCTTCGAAAGGAAAAGACGCTTTTTGAGGAGTTCGGGGAGATTGAAATAAACATCTCTCCGGAAGAAAAAAGAGGAATTCTCATCCTTCCTTATCATCCCCGCCACCGGAGAACGGAAGAGCGGCTGAAAACTTTCCTTCAAGCCGATCCCATCATCAAAGGCTTCGCCTTGAAGGGAAAGAAAAAGTGGCTTTCCTTTGGAAATCCTCATCTAAACTTCGCCCTCTTCTTGAAAAATTTAAAAAGAAAAGAACCTCTCCACCTTCGGAGCTCTCCGGAAAGTTTCTTCCAGGTCAATCTTAACCAGAATCAAAAACTGATCGATACGGTGGTCGAATTCTCCGGTGGTGGGGAGAATGAGAAGGTTCTCGACCTCTATGCCGGTGTGGGGAATCTCACCCTCCCTCTGGCCATTCATGCCGGAGAGGTCTGGGGAATTGAAGAGAACAGGGCGGCTGTTGAAGATGCAACATTCAATGCCGAGAGAAACGGGATTCGAAATGCTCGTTTCATTGAGGGAAAGGTGGAGGAAGTTTTAAAGGACTGGAAAAGGGGAAGGCCTGATCAGATGATCCTTGATCCTCCGAGGGCAGGCTGCAAGAAGGTCGTCGATCTTATTGCAGGATTGGGACCGAAAAAAATTGTCTATGTTTCCTGCGAACCGACCATCCTCTCCCGTGACCTCCGTCTTTTCTCGGAGAAGGGATATTTCCTTCAAAAGCTCTGCCTCATCGACATGTTCCCCCAGACCTACCACATGGAAGTCGTGGCCTTGCTCACGCAATCGCAGGTTTAGGTTAAGGTTGAGGTTACCGATCAGTCCATAATTGGATGGACACTGGCAACCAAATCCCTCCTCACCTCCCCTACCTTCACCGGAGCCCTGCCCACCGCACGAGGCTTCGGCAGGCGGGGCTTCGTGCAGGCAGGCTTTATAAAAAGAGGGGGATCACCCCTCCCTTTGGTCTCCGGCCCATAGGACCTCTGGCCCGGAGGGTAAAGCCTGCCTGCCCCGCCCTCGGTCGGGACCGGGGCCGGTAGGCAGGGAAGGTTGGGAGGGATTTAAAAAAATCATTTTCAAAATGATATGTCTTCTCAATGATGGACTCCATTTAACTCCATTTAACTATCTTGACCCTTCTATCTTTTTTTGATAATGTTTTATCATTGCAAGATGGCTTGTTAACCGTTAGATGTTAAAATAAATTTGTATGAGTCCAACAATCTTCAGGGAAAAAGGGTATAGATTTTACTTCCTTTCAAATGAAGAGGAGCGAATCCATATCCATGTAACAAGGGAGGAAGGCGAGGCTAAATTTTGGATTGAACCCATTGTGTCGTTAGCCGTTTATCATGGATTAAACCCAAAAAGGTTAAACGAAATTCAAAAAATTGTTGAGGAGCATAAAAATGAAATTATTGAAGCGTGGCAAAGACATTTCAGTAAGCGTTGAAAATATAACCCCTTTTGGCATATGGATTTTTGTAAAAGAAAAGGAATACTTGCTGAGTTATAAGGTTTATCCTTATTTTAAGGATCAAACGTTGGGTTCCATACAAAATGTTCAGTTGCTTCATGGTTATCATTTATATTGGCCAGAATTGGATGTTGATTTAGAAATTGACAACCTCGAAAACCCTCAAAAATATCCTCTGAAATCAACTATAATAAAGAAGCCTCTCACGAGCCATTCAACAGGACGGCGAATAGCCGCCCGTTAATTTAATCGTTAGACCAAAACCTCAATCAAATGCACGCCGGAGGAACTTATAGAAGTTTAAGATGAAGACTGATCCAATCGTGGAGTACGTCCGTCAAGTGCGGAAACAGATCGAAGACGAGACCCAGCATGATCCTGAATGCTTCGCGGAAGCATTCGCAAAGCGGTAATCCCAAATCGAAAATCAGATGACTTTATTGAGGGGATACTCGATAATCCCCACAGCGCCCCGTTTCAACAATTTCGGGATGAGTTCCCGCACGACCTTTTCGGAGACCATGACTTCCAGGGCGAACCAGTCGCTCTGAAAGAGGTTGGAAATCGTTGGACCGGTGATGCTGGGGAGGATCTCCATGACGCTCTTGAGGTCATTCGCCGAAACATTCATCTTCAGCCCCACCATCCCCTCGGCCCGGAGCGCCCCTTGTAGGAGGAGCGATATCTGTTCGATTTTCTCCCTTTTCCATGGATCTTGATAGGCTTTACGATTGGCAATCAACTGCGTATTGGTCTGCATCAGCTCTTCGACAATGCGAAGGCCGTTTGCCCGCAATGTGCTTCCGGTCTCCGTCACCTCCACAATGGCATCGCACAATCCTTCGATCACCTTGCCTTCGGTGGCTCCCCACGAGAACTCCACATCCACCTTGACACCCCTTTCGGTAAAATAGCGCCGGGTGAAATTGACCAGTTCCGTAAAAATCTTCTTTCCCTCCAAATCCTTGATGGTACGGATGGAAGAATCTTCCGCAACCACCAGCACCCATCGGGCAGGAGCCGTACTCGTTTTAGAATAGACCAGATCCTGAACAACGTCGACATCAGAGCCATTTTCCAGGATCCAATCCCTTCCCGTCAGCCCTACATCCAGCGTGCCCGCCTCCACAAACTTCGACATCTCCTGGGCCCGGACCAGAGTACAGCGAATCTCCTCATCATCCACCATAGGGAAGTAGCTCCGTGAACTCACCACAATCTTCCAGCCTGATTTCCTGAAGAGTTCGATCGTGGCGCTCTCAAGGCTGCCTTTGGGAACTCCTAATTTCAGTATGCTCACTTTCCGTATACCTCCTTCGGGTCAAAGATTCTCTCCCCTGAAATTTTCCACTCCCCATCCTCAAACCGGTGATGGAAACAGCTTCGAAAACCCGTGTGACAGGCCGCCTCGCCGATCTGATCGACCCTAATTAAAAGGGTATCCCCATCGCAATCGAGCAGGATCTCCTTCACCTCCTGAAAATGGCCCGACGTCTCCCCTTTCAGCCATAATTTTTTCCGTGACCTTGACCAGAAGGTCACCCTCTTTGACCGGAGCGTCTCCTCCCAGGCCTCCTGATTCATATAACCCAGCATCAGAACCTGGTGGGTCGAAGCGTCCTGAATAACGACCGGGATGAACCCATCCCCTTTCTTAAAGTCAATCTCAATCACCGTACCTCCTTTGGGCCAATGGCTGATGGCTTATGGCTAATAGTCATTATCTTATGCCATTAGCTATATGCTATTCGCTATCTGCTAATTGTGCTCTACGAGCAGCCGGGCCATCTGGGCCGCATTCTTGGCTGCGGAACCGGCATGGCAGTTATTAAAGAAGACCAGCGTCTTTGCCGTCTTCCGGGAAATGTCCTGGATATCCGGGACGAACTCTTTCAACTCTCCTTCGCTGTAAAGGTAGTCATACCTCACCGAGGTGGGAACATTGAACCATTGGGGATTTCTTCCATGGAACCGGAAATAACCGATCTCCGAAGTGGCCCTGGGAAGATAGGGCATCAGTTTGGAAAGTTTGGGCTCGTCCACGATGCAAAACCCAACGCCGTTCTTCGTCAAGAATTCAAAGGTTACTTCCTTCATCCATGTCTGGTTCCGGAATTCAAAGACAAGGGGGATAGCCCCCATCTCCTCTCTGAACCTTTCGAGGTAGCCCAAATTCTCCCGGTTTGGAAAGAAACCATAAGGGAACTGGGCGAGGATGGCGGCGAGCTTCCCGTCTTCGATAAGCGGGAGGAGGCTGTATTTAAACTTTTTAAATACCTCCTGATTGTCGATCATCTCGCCTGTCTCTTTGTTCCGGATCTCATGGGTCATTCCTTTATAAGACTTCACGACAAATTTGAAATCCCCCGAGGTCTTTTTCGACATGGCCTCAAAACTCTTCTGGGAGGGAAGGGTATAGTAGGTGAAGTTCACCTCCAGGGCTTTAAATCCCAGTTCCTTTTCATAAAAAGACAACATCTCCCTCTCGGGGAGACCAGGGGGATAGACCGTCCCCTTCCAGTCCGCAAAAGAGAAGCCGCTTGTCCCGACCTTGATCATCACACCTTTGTCTCTATTTTTGTATAGGTATCCGAATAGGAAGGGACTTGTCAAGTTTCACCCGAAAGAGAATGAAGGGGTTAAAACAGGCAACACATTCTTGAAGGCAAAGGGGTATGGGATTAACTCCCATACCCCTTTGGGTGGTTCATTCTATGGTTGGGTGATAGAGATCTGATTGCCGACAAAGGAGTTATTATTCTCGTTCGACTCAGTGACCACTTTGTTGCTGTCCGCAATGGCTCCGATGTAATAAGTGCCGGCGAGGTTGGCGGGAACCGTGCCATAGAGTGTGCGTATTTTCTCGCTGCCGATGCCCATGCTGGAACAATATCCTGAACCGATCTGCACACTATTTGAAGTGAGCTCGGCCCCAGATGAAAGGTGAAGGGAAATATAGAAACTGCGTGAATTTGCATTGCCCCGGTTCTTGACGATAACAGTAACCTCGATCTGTTGTCCCGCGATTGCGGTCCCGGGGCCGGTAATCGAAGTAATGACGAGGTCAGGCCCTCCTCCCGTAATGAGGATTGGGTTTCCAAGAAATGCATTGTTTCCTTCGCTCACCTCAGCAACACCATTGGAGCTGTCCGCTATTGCTCCAAGGTAATACGTTCCGCCGAAAGTGGAAGGAAGAGCGCCGTTGACTGTGACCGACTGCTGCCCGCCTGCAGGAAGCGGACCCACATAAACATATCCGATGGAAACATCGTTGGGTGTTATCACCGTGTCCATGGAGAGGTAGGCAGTGAGATAGAAGCCGGATGAACCACAGCTTCCCTGGTTCTTCACCGTCACGGACACGGGTACTTGTTGACCTGCATTGCCGTTTGTCGGACCGGACACCGAAGCGATAACCAGATCAGAGCACCCCCCTGCGATGACAATCTGATTGCCGTGAAGTGCGTTATTATTCTCATTGGACTCCGGGACTATTTTCTCACCATCCGCAATGGCTCCGAGGTAGTAACTCCCCGTCAGGTTGACCGGAATCGTGCCATTGACAATGACCACCTGCTCAGCGCCTGAAGCGAGGCCGTTTACATAAGCCTGGCCTATGGCAATATCACCTCCTCCCCCATCATCCCATCCTGTGATGGTTGAATCCGTGGAGAGATAGAGGGTGATATAAAAACCACCGGAACCGCCGCCCCCTTGATTTCTCACTGTGGCGGATATCGCAATTTGTTGGCCTGCGTTTGCGTTTAAAGGCCCGGATACCGAGGTGAAAATAAGGTCAGCCCTGGTGATAGAGATTAGATTGCCGGCCAGAGCGTTATTGTTCTCATTCGACTCGGCCACCGCCCCTCTGCCGTCCGCGATCGTTCCGATGTAATAAGTGCCCGATAGGGAAACAGGAAGTGGGACATCGATAGTGACCGTCTTCTGACCGCCCCCCTCGAGTGAGCTCACATGCCCGGAGCGTATTTCGATGTCGTCGCTTGTTATGGTCGAGTCCATAGAAAGATATAAGGTCACATAAAATTCACCCGCATTGCCGCTTCCCTGATTCTTCACTGTGGAAGTAACAGTAATCTGCTGGCCCATGCCTGCCGAAGAAGGAGCTGAGACCGAAGTGATGATAAGATCGACTTCGGAAATGATCGAAATTGGATTGCCCGCAAGGGAATTATTCCCCTCATTCAACTCAGCCACTCGGTTGCCCGTATCTGCAATCACTCCGAGATAGTAAGCGCCCGGGGCAAGGGTCGCAGGAATCGTTGCATAAATGGTGAGCGCCCGCTGTTCCCCTGTACCCAATGAACCCGCATATTTTGTACCGATGGCGAGATCATTGGTGTTGATGGCAGAGTCCACAGAGAGGTAAACAGATACGTAGAACCCGGCCGAGCTGCCACTGCCTTGATTCTTAACGGTGGTGGTAATGGCAATTTGCTGCCCCAGACTTCCGGCGGCGGGACCGGAGATCGAGGTCATGACCAGATCGATATCTTTAACCGTTATTGAAAAGGGCTTTGTCACAAATGCGTCTTGTGAATCAGCGACCTTGAGAGTGAAAGACCAGGCGCCTGTGGCTGATGGAATCCCCGAAATCTCACCCGTTGCGCCGTTAAGATTCAATCCTCCCGGAAGACTGCCGGAATGCACAGACCAGGTATAAGGAGGGGTTCCACCCGAAACTGCCAGGGTTTGGCTGTAAGCGGTGTTCAGTAAACCAGAAGGAAGTAAATTGGTTAATATAGAAGGAGCAGGGACAATCTCTCTCCCGGCCGGTGAAGAAAAAGTGAGAAATGAGAAGGGAGCTGAGGGTATCCAGGAGGCCGAAAATATTCCGTCTCTTTCGGCAAGGTCGGGGGCGATGCCATCATCCATTAATGCGATGACTTCTCCCGATGAAACCGTGACCGTCACCGGCCCCAGAGGCGAACCGCAGTTGATGCTCAATGCTGCAAGCGTGGTGACTTCCCCAACCTGTGAGGCGTCCGTGTATTTTAAGGCGAAAAAGAGAGGCCTGTTGGCACAGGTCAAGGATTCATAAGCATTAATCCGGCCTGCAATGGTTGTTCCGTAAAAATTGATGGATTCTTCAGCGCCCGAGAGAATGAGGTTCTTTATTCCCTGCCAATCGTTGTTCAGATTGTGAGACTTGATCAGGGCAGCAAGCCCGGTGACATGAGGGGTCGCCATGCTTGTGCCGCTTGCCCTGTAATATTGAGCCCCCGGATCTCCCGAAGGGATGAAATGCTGGCCGTCCCCGTACATGTCCGTTTCGCTTGCCCGGAGTGATACGATATCCATTCCGGGCGCTCCGACATGAACCGTTTTCCTCCCGTAGTTCGAAAACCATGCCTTGCGGTCGTTCAAGTCCGTAGCAGCCACTGAAAGGAGGTTCGGGAGAGAGTAACTGGCCGGATAGAAATCAAATTGATCATTATCAATATTGTCATTTCCGGCAGCCGCAATAAAGAGAATGCCGCTTCTCCTTTGGGCATCAATCGCATCATAGAGGGTTTGGGAATATCCTCCTCCACCCCAGCTGTTATTTGTGGCGACAAGATTGACTCCCCCGTCTTTCAACATTCGCATGTATTCCAGGCATTCCACGGCTCCATCGGTATAGCCATAGCCGTCCCGGTTGAGAAACTTGCAGGAAACGATCCGGACGCGCCAGTTCACCCCAGCCACGCCGATGCCATTATTTCCGGCGGCGCCGATCGTCCCGGCAACATGGGTTCCATGCCCATGATCATCCATCACATCAAAACCATCCTCATAAGCATTGATTCCATAAATGTCATCCATATATCCATTACTGTCGTCGTCACCTCCTGCCGTGCCCTGGTATTCGGCCAGGTTCGTCCAGAGGTTTTCCTGCAGGTCGGGGTGGAAATAGTCCACGCCGGTGTCGATGACTCCCACTACGACATCATGACTCCCGATGGAAATATCCCATGCGCGGGAGGCATCTATATCTGCGCCTGGAGTTCCTCCCGTCTGGCCTGCGTTAGAGAGGCCCCATAGATAGGGGAAGTAAGCGTCATTGGGAAAGGCGACGATGGTAAGAAGATAGTTCGGCTCGGCATATTCAATCTCTGGCTCAACCTGATAGAGGACTATTGCCTCTTCAATGCTCATGTTCTTTTTAACTTTTATATGGTGGATATTTAAAGACTGAAACTTTTTAATTTTTTCTGACCCATGCCGGATATGGATCTTATCCTGAATTTCCTTTAAAACACCGGACTTAAACTTAATTAAGAGTTCTCCTTTTTTATAACTTTCCTCCGGGTGTCCTTGGTTCCCTAACTTGAAGTTTTGTGCATGCCCCTGGGCAAAAAAGATTAAAATCCATGCGGTAAAGGTTAACAAACTTACAAGACACCGGATAAATACGCTTCTCTTCCCCTTTCTTTCAGCCCCCATAATCTCCCCCCCTTTCCTAGTCTCGAGAATGGGATTCTTCATAGAGGAATTCTTCCTGACTGATTGTCCCCGGCCAATTGTGCAACGATCCCATTTTCGAGCTGTTAGTTCTCTGTCAGATAAAGGATTTTATGCCCATGAGACCTTCTGATAAGTTCCAATATGATTAAGCGCTACCACCCCCTTTGCTGAGTACTATTCGATCCCTCAACTGCGTAAAAATCCGCAGTCAGTGCGGATTTTTACGCAGAAAGCTGCCTGATTTTCTTGATGAGGGATTTCTGGGTTTGTTAATTTCTTTTTTAAATCTGTTTAACATTTTGAATTTACTATATTTTTTTATGTTCCGAGAATCATATTGTGTTAGATAAAAAAAGAATCTTTTTGGAACATTAATTGCTTTCTAAAAAGAAAAGCCGTCTTAACCCCAGGGTAGTCGCGAGAAACGTGGCTTTCAGCATGGTTTCTCTTCCCAGAGTCAAGACGGCAAAAAGATAAAGGTATACGTTTAGGTAAAAAAATAACCACGTTTTACCTCGCGACTAGGTTTATCTATGCACGGTCGCTGTAAAATGTCAAGATTTTTTTTGCGTATTTTTGTTTTTGCAGTAACCCTTCATTTACCACGCTCTTAAATCTGCCGATTTAACTTCTGAAAAAAGACACTCCATCATAAAGACCCTGTTTGACAAATTTTGGAAAATCAAATTATAAGTAGGGTGTTCTCCATGGCCGTCCTATCAATACCAATGAAAAGATATAAAGCAAATCTGACCTTGTTTTCTTTTTGCCTTCTCACTCTCTGCTTGCCCGTCGATGCCAGCCAATGCCAGGTAAAAATCGACAGGGAGAAGATTGTTTCGTCGATGAGTGGAAGGATCCCAAAAGAATGGGGAGAGAGAGTGAGCGGGGTGAAAACCAGACTCGCTGCAGACCGAAAAATCATCGCCCTCACTTTTGATGCCTGTGGAGGCCGGAGGAGCTCAAGCTATGATGCAAAATTGATCGGGTATCTGGAGGAAGAAAAGATTCCTGCGACCCTCTTTATCAGCGGCGGGTGGATCGATGTCAATCTCGAAATATTTAAAAAATTAGCCAGGAATCCGTTATTCGATATCGGAAATCATGGTTTAAATCATAAACCCTGTTCATCGATGGGCCGTTCTGCCTATGGCATTGAGGGGACAAAAAATGTGGACGAAATGTTCGATGAGATCGAGCAGAATGCCATAAAAATAGAGACCCTCACTGGACGCAGGCCAAAATATTACCGGCCCGCAACAGGTCACAGTGATGAGATCTGTGTCGAAATGGCCAATGCCTTAGGGTATGAGGTCGTCAATTTCAGTCTTTCCGGAGATGCAGGCGCCACCTTTAAGAAGAGCCAGGTAAAAGAAGCTCTGCTCAATGTCCCTCCCTCCTCCATCATCCTTCTCCATATGAATCGGCCTGAGGGCGGAACCGCAGAGGGTGTGATGGAAGCGATCCCGGAATTTAAAAAACGTGGAATCGGATTTGTTAAGCTGTCAGATACCTCTCTACGTTGAAACTGGATCCGGTCATTCCTGCATTTGAAAGATCGTAATACCCAAATCCCCCTCAATCCCCCTTTGCCAAACTAACTGTGTCCCATAAGTCGGGGGGCTGGACACAAGGAGGGAACGTACGACTGGTGCAATTGAGGTTTTGGCATACCCCACCCCTGCCTGCGCCGAGGCTTCGGCAGGCAGGCCAACCCTCCCCCTGCCTTCGCCGAAGCGGCTTCGCGCAGGCAGGCTGAAGGGGAGGGTAATCGCTATGGTCCTCCTAATGAAAGGGAAGGTAATCCCCACGTTCCTCCCCCTTCAAGGGGGAGGTCAGGAGGGGGATGGGGAATTTATCATGGTGCCCCTTGTGTCCAGCAACCCAGGTTATGGGTAAGGATCAGTTTGCCAAAGGGGGAAGTATTTCACCTCCCTTTTTCAAATGGAGGAGTCCCGCGTTTCGCGGGATTCCCCCATTAAATTAAGGGGGGATGAAGGGGGGTTATATGATTTTTCTTGAGTCCTTCAACAGATTAGCCTATATTAATAGCCATGAAGAATGCTGCGGTGATGGAATTCCACATCTCCCGTAAGGCACGGGACCTCTATCAGTTTGACGAGTCCTTATTTACCCTCAGCGGAAATGTCATCTTTCCGAACTTCCGTGCGGTCAGATTATTCGTCCAGAGGATGAATGAAAAAAGGGATCTCGTCAACTTTCCGGAGCAGGCCATTCACCCCGGTCAGATGAACGCAATGGGGCTCATCGATGAGATTCTCCACTACATCACCGGTCTCTATGGGGAGGAGAAAAACTCTCGGGTGATGAAAGAGGCGATCGATTCGCTCTATGAAACATTCGGCGAATTCAGAGTGGATGAGACCTTGCGAAAATTTGCAGAAGAGTTTCCGGCCGTAACCGTCTACCGGCAAGGGATACCGCCCGAAGTTTATCTGGAAGGTGAAACAGAGGGAGTGGCCAACCGCCAGATTCTGTTAGAAGAGATGCTCATGTTCTGGATGGCCAATAGGAACCCCGCCTTCTCTCCTTTCATCGAGCTTTTCGGCGACGCCACTCTTGAGAAAGAGACCCTCTACCTCCGGATCATGGGCCAACTTCACCTCTTCTTCAATGCACAGCCTCCCTTTGGCCCTGACCATCAAAATCTCATCGATATGCTTCGGAGTCCTGCCATTGCTGTTCCCCATTCGCTCTCAGGACAACTCGAATACATCCGGGAGAGGTGGGGATTCCTGTTGGGCAGGTACCTCCCCCTTCTCCTCAGCAGCCTGGATCTCATCAAAGAAGAAGAGCTTGCGGGGATGCGAAGAATGGCCCTCTGGAGCCGTGCCCCTGCTCCTGTGTATGAATTCACCGGAATGGAGGGAGAACCGGAGCATTTCAGCCCGGACCTGGAATGGATGCCAAGATTGGTGCTACTGGCAAAAAATATCTATGTGTGGATTCATCAGCTTTCAAGAAAGTATCACCGCTCCATCTACCGGCTTGATCAGATTCCTGACGAAGAGTTGGATCGATTAGCCCACTGGGGCTTCACCGGACTCTGGCTCATTGGCCTGTGGGAACGGAGTCTCGCATCAAAAAGAATCAAGGAGCTTTTAGGCAGTCCTGATGCAGTGGCTTCTGCCTACTCCCTTTTCGACTATCAGATCGCAGGCGACCTCGGCGGTGAAGAGGCCTTTCAGAATCTAAAAGACCGTGCGTGGAGGCGCGGGATTCGTCTGGCAAGTGATATGGTGCCCAACCATATGGGGATCGATTCGAGATGGGTCATTGAGCATCCGGACTGGTTCGTCTCGTCAGGTGAGAGTCCTTTCCCTGCCTATCGTTTCAGCGGGCCGGACCTCTCCTGGCACGAAGAGGTGGGAATCCATCTTGAGGATCACTATTTCGATCAGAGCGATGCCGCTGTTGTCTTCAAGCGGGTGGATCATAGAACAGGCGGGGAACAGTATATCTACCACGGGAATGATGGCACCCGAATGCCCTGGAATGATACGGCCCAACTCAATTTCCTGAAGGAAGAAATCCGTGAGGCAGTCATTCAGAACATCCTCCATGTCGCCCGTAATTTTACCGTCATCCGTTTCGATGCGGCCATGACCCTGACAAAGAAGCATTTTCAGCGCCTCTGGTTTCCCGAGCCAGGCACCGGAGGCGCCATCCCCTCCCGGGCAGAGCACGGGATGACCCGGGAAGAGTTTCATCGTCATATGCCTGAAGAATTCTGGCGTCAGGTTGTGGATCGTGTGGCCCGAGAGGCGCCTGGAACTTTGCTCCTCGCTGAGGCCTTCTGGCTGCTGGAGGGATACTTTGTCCGGACGCTGGGAATGCACCGGGTCTATAACAGCGCCTTCATGAATATGCTCAAAGATGAGGAAAACGCCAAATACCGCTCCGTGATGAAGAACACCCTCGAATTTAATCCCGAGATCCTCAAGCGATTCGTCAATTTTATGAGCAACCCGGATGAAGAAACCGCCGTAGCCCAGTTCGGTAAGGAAGATAAGTATTTTGGTGTATGTACCCTGATAGTCACCCTCCCCGGCCTTCCCATGTTTGCCCATGGCCAGATTGAAGGATTCACGGAAAAATACGGAATGGAGTACCGGTACGCCAAATGGGATGAGCAGCCGGACCAGGGATTGGTTCAGCGTCATGAAAGGGAAATCTTTCCGTTGATGAAGCGACGCTCTCTTTTTTCCGGAGTGGATCATTTTCTTTTATATGACTTCTTCACACTGGAAGGACAGGTCAATGAAAATGTCTTTGCCTACTCCAATCGCTTTGGAGAGCAACGCTCCCTTGTTATTTACCACAACAGGTATGAGGATGCTCGCGGATGGGTTCGGACATCAGTCGCCTATTCTGGCTCGGCTGGAGGAGGAGGGGATCGGAAGTTGATCCAAAAAGATCTGGGAGAAGGTTTAGGATTGCACAACAACCCTGACTACTTCTGCATTTTTCGGGATCATGTGGCGGGCCTTGAGTACCTCCGGAACAGCCAGGAATTGTGCGATCAAGGTCTCTATGTCGAACTGGGCGCTTATAAATATCATGTATTCTTAGATTTTCGGGAGATTCAGGATAATCCGTGGCATCACTATGCCCGGATCGCCAATTCCTTGAATGGCTCCGGGGTGCCCAGCATTGAAGAGGCGTTTAAAGAAATGCTGTTGCAACCCCTTCAGGATGCTTTTAAGGAGCTGGTCAGGACAGAACTGTTCCATCGTTTGATGGACGCGCGCATCACTCAACCCCAGGCCCAACTGGACCCGAAACTGATGGAAGAGATAACAAGGGAAATAGTCGCCCTCCTCCGGGAGGCAAAATACCTCAGTCAGGGGAGAGAAGACGAGGTGGTCATTGCCCGTGAATTAAGGAATAAACTGGAGGCCATCCTATATCTGCCGATCATCGCCAGCCATTTTCAGCGTCTACAGCCGGGAAGAATCAAAGGAGCCGCAGAATATCTCCATCATCGACTGACCGATTCAAATTACATCTGGGGAACCCTTTTCAGTTGGTTGTTTGTCCACGCTCTTGGCCAGGTGGTCCATCCAGAAGATTTCGCAGAAAAGAGCCGCCTTTGGATAGATGACTGGAGATTAGACAAGACGATTCTCGATGTTCTAAAGGAATTGGGATTGGACGAGGCAACGACCCGGAGAGCAGTCGCTCTGGTCAAACTGCTTACCAGCCGCCAAAGATGGTTTGAGACAACATCCTCTGACACTCCTCAAGCTTATGCCATCACGGAATCGTTGTTCAAGGACAGGGAGGTTGCCGAATTTTTACGGGTGAACCAGTATCATGATCTCTGGTGGTTCCACAAAGAGTCATTTGAGGAGATGCTCTGGTGGCTGATGATCGTGGCGGCGCTGGAAATCGGCTCCGACCCTCTCCGCCCCGTCAATGCGGTGGTCAAAGAATTACAGGGATGTTATTCGATGATCCAAACATGGCAACAGGCTGAAGAGCAGTCCGACTATCAGGTCGAAAAATTGCTGGAATTATTAAAGAAGTAAGGGCAACCTTTTTATCTTGTTATAAACTACATAACCATCCACACAAGGGATGCAACTTGATCTGCATTGGTCAAATTGGCAGCATTGCTTAATGTCCCGTCTTCTAATTGGCGCCAGATTTCTTCTGCCATGCTGTTTTCAATTGCTGCACCAACAAAAAATATATAGGGTGATGACTTGCTATCAGAGAATGCTTTTTGTATACGGGCTAAGGATGTTCTTGCAGTTTTCCAGTGTTCATCTGCTCCGGCCGGATCAATACCACCCTTTAGTTCTCCAAGAGCAATGTAACGAGATGGAATAGTAAAAGCGTCATTGAGATCTTTAGGATTACAATTAAGAAGGCATAAATCAATGTTTTTCCTTATAAAGGGTACTCTACGGTTATAAATCATGGTGCGGTTCCGGCCTTTGTATGACCAACTAAGTGCGGCAAGATAAAGTTCTACATCAGCATCATCATTTTTTCCGCCTATCCATTCTTTGCTGCCAGAGCGACGCCATTGATAAGGAATTCCCGCAAGTGCAAGATTCGCAAGAGTTGCACGAGTCAGCTTACGCTCTCCCATGATCCCGCCTATATTTCGCATTGAACCCCCAAGTGTGTCTCCCCTCGTTAACAGAAATCTAAAAACTAATTCTTCAACAAAGGCAGGCCCAG
>Ga0154725_1070_pt1 | contig 15635 bp, 14 predicted proteins | sample Rifle2008BG16ft_FD_105733 | JGI IMG/M metagenome (GOLD analysis project Ga0154725, IMG submission 105733) | Deltaproteobacteria bacterium RBG_16_49_23 | reverse complement strand
AGATCCTTTTCGTTCTTCTTCGGAAGGATGATCGTCCTGATCCCTGCCCGCATTCCGGCCAGGACCTTCTCTTTGATCCCTCCGACGGGAAGGACGAGGCCTCTCAGGGTGATTTCTCCGGTCAGGGCCACATCGTTGCGGACAGGTTTGTTTGTCAAAAGAGAGGTCAGAGCGATAAACATGGTGATTCCGGCCGAGGGCCCGTCTTTTGGAATAGCGCCCGCAGGGACATGGATGTGAATGTCATGCTTCTCAAAGAAGTCTTCTTCAATCCCAAGATCTTTTGCTTTCGATCGCACATAGGCCAGCGCCGCCTGGGCAGACTCTTTCATCACATCGCCCAGCTGACCGGTCAATGTCAATCCCTTCTCCCCTCTCATCTTCGTCGCCTCCACAAAGATGATATCCCCTCCGGTGGGCGTCCAGGCCAGCCCTGTGGCCACACCCGGCTCAGAGGTTCGCTCCGCCAATTCAGGGAAAAACTTGACCGGCCCGAGAAATTTGTGGAGGAGCTCAGGAGTGACGATCACCTTCTCCTTATTATTCCCGGAGGCCACATCTTTGGCCACCCCGCGGCAGATGGCGGCAATCTCCCTCTCCAGGTTTCTCACCCCTGCCTCACGGGTATAGGAGCTGATGATCACCTGGAGGGCCGCATCCTGAAGTTCGATGTACTCTGAAGTCAACCCGTGTTCGGTGATCTGCTTCAGGATTAGAAATTCCTTCGCTATCATCATCTTCTGGTCTTCGCTGTAACCCGGAAGCTCCAGGGTCTCCATCCGGTCTCGAAGGGCCGGAGGAATGGTGTCGAGCACATTGGCTGTGGTGATGAACATCACCTTCGAAAGATCGAAGGGGAGATCGATATAGTGATCCGAAAAGGAGAAGTTTTGTTCCGGATCCAGGACCTCGAGAAGGGCAGAGGAAGGATCGCCACGGAAGTCCATTCCAATCTTATCCACTTCATCCAGCATGAAGACCGGATTATTCGACCCTGCTTTCTTGACCCCCTGGATGATACGGCCGGGCAGAGCGCCCACATAGGTTCTACGATGTCCCCGGATTTCCGCTTCATCCCTTACCCCGCCCAAAGAGAGCCTCATGAATTTCCGTCCCATGGCCCTGGCGATCGATTTGCCAAGAGAGGTCTTTCCAACCCCTGGCGGACCCACAAAACAGAGGATCGGTCCCTTCATATCGGACTTCAGTTTCCTGACGGCCAGGTATTCCAGAATCCTCTTCTTCACCTTTTCCAGATCGTAATGATCTTCATCCAGTGTCTTCTGGGCATTCTGAATTTCGAGATTATCCTCGGTGGTTTCCGACCATGGGAGTTCCACCAACCAGTCGAGATAGGTTCTGGAAACCGTATATTCCGCTGAAGCAGGAGGAATTTTAGACAGACGATCCAGCTCCTTCTCCGCCGCCGTGACCACCTCGGGCGGCATCTTGGCTTTCTTGATCTTCTCCCTCAGCTCCTTGATTTCGCTGGAGTGATCATCCATCTCTCCCAACTCTTTTTTGATGGCTTTCAACTGCTCACGGAGGTAGTACTCCCTCTGGGTCCGATCCATATCTTCCTTCACCTGGGATTGGATCTTATTGCCCAGCTCCAGAACCTGAACCTCCTTATTCAGGATGAGGTGGACTTTGGTCAACCGCTCCCGGACATCGATCGTCTCCAGGATTCCCTGTTTTTCAGGGGTGGAGATATTGAGATTGGAAGCGATCAGGTCGGCGAGAATGGGAGGCGATTTGATGTTACTGACCATCGAGCCAAGCTCAGTCGTGAGATAGGGGGCCAGTTCAACCGCCCTCTGAAAAAGATTTTTCAAATTCATCATGAGGGCTTCTATCTCCACGCCCAGCGCAAATCCTTCTTCAATGGTATCCGTTCGCGCCCTGAAATAAGGCTCCCTCTGAATATATTCCCTCACCCTGATTCTTGAAACGCCCTGGACGATGACCCGCTGGCTTCCATCCAGTTCCCGGATCATCCTGAGAATCAGTGCGGCCACTCCAACGGAATAGAGATCGGTCTCCTTCGGGTCTTCGGTTTCGGATCGCTTTTGAGTGACAATGCCGATGATCCGGTTCGAATCCATAGCATCATCGATTAATTTGACAGACCTCTTTCTGCCCACCATGATGGGAAGAATCAAATCAGGGTAAAGCACCGTTCCCCGCAAGGGAAGGATGGGAAGCTCAGGAGGGATGACTATCTTTTCATCCTTTCCCTTCTCGTCTTTATCCGCGCCGCTCTTTGGTAAAAAAATCATGGTCACCTCCTAAGATAACTATCAAACTTGTTCCCTCAACTTAACATAATCATTGCCACCCCGACTGTCAATACAACCCCTTCCCCCCCGGTCACCTCCCTTTCTCCAGAGGGGGATAATCCCCCTCTTTGCCCTCCGGCCCATAGGGCCTCTGGCCCGGAGGGCAAAGAGGGGATAGGGGTTATGTTTTTTCCGTGCTGGGTTTCCCGCAGATTTTACAGACCCCTGTCTCATTGATGACACCAATGCAGCTTCCGTCACTGCATAACATCCTATTCGAAAAATCGCTCTCCTCTTCCTTCGTCAGGACGGGTTTTCCACACCAGCAGCAGAAAAGGCTTCTCTCCGGTATCCCTTCCCCGCATGCCTGACATAGAATAGAGGACAATGTTTCCTCGCAACGGGGGCACTTCATCTATTCCTCCTCAGGATTGAGACTTTTAATAAACCGGTCAATATCCCTTTTGTTTCGCTTCAGTTCATGGAGAAGTTTCTTTGTTTCTTCATCAGGAAAGAGGCGATTAAGATCATAATTCTTTCCGGGAAAGAGAGTGTTGAGATCCACTTCCCGTCTTTTCTCCTCCTCCGGTTTTGCTTCCTGAGGCAGTCCCTCTTTCTCCTCCATTATTCTCCTGTAACCAGTTAAAACGATGAGGCTTTTCAAGTCATTGAGATCCGAATTTGATATCCGGACCTCTCATCCTCACTCTTTATAGGACACCGCTCCTCATTTTGTCAAATCTAATGCAGTGTCTCAACAATCACCTTAAAATCGGTTCGTGGTGAGCCCTTCGACTCACCGTTCGCCCTGAGGCTCTCGAAGGGACGAATGGTTCCCTCAGGATAGGCCCTGTCGAACCATGAACAGAATCCCTCGATCTGGTTCACCCTTCGACAAGCCAGGGTGAACGGAGTATGTAAAGAAACGATAGAGACATTCCACTAACTCTTCAGTTTGGAGGCTGGGGCTTAATTGTGTTGTAATTTTACGGACTTTGAATCATTAACAGTGAGATGATATGACTACAAGACTACATGACTATTCGACTATTGACGCCGAACTGCAATTGATAGAGTCTGTAGTAAAGTCCTTTCTTCGCCATCAATTCCCCATGAGTCCCGGTCTCCCGGACCCTTCCCTTATGGAGAACAACGATCCGGTTCGCATGCTGGATCGTGGAGAGGCGGTGGGCAATGACGATGGCTGTCCTTTCTTTGAGTAACTGTTTCAGACCCTCCTGAATGAATCGCTCTGTTTCCGGATCGACATGGGAGGTAGCCTCGTCAAGAATGAGGATCTTCGGGTTGGCATAGAGGGCCCTTGCAAAGGCGAGAAGCTGTCTCTGTCCGGCGGATAAAACTTCCCCTCCTTCTCCTACCCTGGTTTGATATCGATTCGTCAACCGCTGAATAAATGGATCGGCATTCACCACCCGGGCTGCTTCCTTCACTCTTGCTCCATCGGTTTTCTGATCTCCCAGCCGGATATTCTCCTCAATATCTCCTGCGAAGAGAAATGTATCCTGCATCACCAGGCCGATCCCGGACCGGAGATCGGAGATTTCCCTCTCCCGGATATCGACTCCGTCAACCAGGATCTTCCCTTCCTCCGGATCGTAAAAACGTTCGAGAAGATAGAGGAGCGAGGTCTTTCCGGCTCCAGTCGCTCCCACAATCGCAACCGTCTCTCCCTTGCGGACGGAAAAGGAAACTTCGTTGAGGACACGGTCCTCTCCATTATAAGAGAAGGAGACCCGCTGAAATTCGATATTTCCCTTAATCTCACTTCGGACCGGTGAAAGAGGCGGGGAAATCTTTTCCGGCTCGTCGAGTAACCCGAAAATTCTCTCCAGGGAAGCCATGGCCGACTGCATGATATTATACTTTTCGGAGAGGTCCCGGATGGGCTGGAAGAACATCCGGATATAAGAGAGAAAGGCGACGAGAACGCCAAGGCTCATGGCCTCCTGAATCACCTTGCCTCCTCCAAACCAGATGAGAAGAGCAGTGGCTCCTGAGCTTAGGATTTCGACAAATGGAACGAAGAAGGCATAGATGGAGATCTGCTTCATATTGGCCAGGTAATGAGCCTTGTTGATCTTCCGGAATCGCTTCCAATTCTCCTCTTCCCTCCTGAAGAGTTGAACCACCCGGATCCCTGCAAAATTCTCCTGGAGAAAACCATTCATCTGGGCGACCTTGAAACGGATCTCGCGAAACGCATCCCTGGCGCGGCGGCTGAAGAAAAGAGTGGTGATGAAGATCAGGGGAAGGACGGAGAAAGAGATCAGGGCCATCTCCCGATGGAGGTGGAGAAGGATGACGATGATTCCAATCAAAAGGAGGATATCCCTGAGAAGGTTGATGAGAACCGAGGTGAACATTTCATGGACATTCTGAATATCATTGGTGAGCCGGGTGACCAGCCTTCCCACAGGATTCCGGTCGAAGAAGGAGACCGGAAGATTCTGGAGATGGGAAAAGACCTTCATCCGGAGGTCATGCATCATCTTCTGGCCGGCCAACTCCATGGCATAGACCTGAATAAAATTCAGACCGAAATGGACAGCCAGGATGAAAACAATGAGGAGGGCGAGGTGAAAAACTCCCTCTATATCCTTTCCTCTCAATCTAAGGCGATCTTCTCTTTCCAGGTCTCTAACCCGGTCGAAAGAGATGAAGCAGGCGGGGCCGCTTATTTCAAAAGAGTTTGGATATTTTTTGAGCAAGGCCTCCTCTTCCGGCTTCCGGGGAAAAAAGAGGTAGTATCGATTTTCGGAGAGCAAGCCGGCCTTTTGAAAGAGGGCCGCCTCCCTGCGGTCCATGGATCTTAGCGCATCCGGCGGGAGGAGAAATCTTCCCTCCTCTTTCATGGGGATGAGATCCTTTTCAAATTGCCGGAGGAGCCTCTTCTCTTCCGGTGACCCGTCCCTGCGGAGAATCACCTCCCTTGCAGAGTTGACAATGTAGCGGTCAATCGCCTCTTTGGTCAGGTAGGGAATGACCAGGTCAAGGACCGCCATCACCAGGACGAAAAAGAGGGAAAGGCTCATCAGAAACCAGTAACGCCTGAGAAAAGCGCCCAGCCGGACCATCAGCTTCAGGTCGTAGGGCTTCCCCAGCTTCCCTTCTTCCATATATCCGAAATCAGCGTACATCACTCAACCCTTGAATAGTCCTAATTTTCGGGAATCAAATTTCTTCCTCGGTAATTCACTCTCCCATCTCATGGAATGTTGGAATATTGGAATCATGGGAAAATCTGTTTCTGGTTTTAAACTGATAACTGTTTGTTTTCTCCAATATTCCATCGTTCCATTATTCCATTATTCCAGCGTTATTCTCTTTCCAGTTCTTCCTCCATCTGTCTTTCCCAGTAAAGCTTCGTATAGATTCCCCCTTTTGAGAGAAGGCTCTGGTGGTCGCCCTCCTCAGCCACCCTCCCGTTCTCCAGGACGATGATCCGCTCCGCCCTCCGGAGGGGAGCGATTCGATGGGTGACGAGGATGCTCGTCTTGCCTTTCAGGAATTTCTCCAACCCCTCGAGAATTCGTTCCTCGGTCTGTATGTCCACGGAAGAGAGCGAATCGTCCAGAATGAAAATGGGCGGGCTCATCAACATGGCTCTTGCAATTGCTACCCGTTGCCTCTGTCCCCCGGAGAGGGTAATGCCCTTCTCTCCGATCACAGTATTCATTCCCGCAGGGAATCCCATGATCTCATCGTAAATCTGTGCAATACGCGCCGCCTCTTCAATCTCCTCCTCGCGGGCATGGAGCTTTCCGAAGGCGATATTCTCTCTGATCGTATCCGAGAAGAGAAAGGTATCCTGAGGGACATAGCCAATGGATCCTCTCAATACCCTGAGAGGAATACGATGGATTTCGGTTTCGTCGATGCGGATAGAGCCTTGGGGAGGTTCCAGGATTCGAACCAGCAGATGACATAAGACGGTCTTCCCGGCCCCGGTTCTTCCGACGACAACAAGCTTTTCCCCTTCACGGATATCTAAATGGATGTCCTCCAGAAGCGGAGATCCTCCATTTCCTGACGGGAGGGTCAAGCCCCTGATCTCGATCCTCCCTTTCAGCGGGCCGGAGACAGTCAGTCCGGGAGCGTCGGAAATCTCAGGCGCTTCTCCAAATATTCTGTTTAAACGGCCCATCGAGGCCGCTCCCCGTTGAATCATGTTGATCGCCCATCCCAGAGCCATCATCGGCCAGGCGAGCATCCCCAGATAGCTCATGAAGGCCACAAAATCACCCGTAGAGATCGATTGAAGGATGGTCAGCTTTCCGCCCAGGTAGAGGACAAGAGCCATGGAAAGGTTGGATAGAAAGAGGAGGAGAGGGAAAAACATGCCCCATATCCTGGTGATGCCCACGTTTTGCTTAATATAATCCCGGCTCAGGCGGGATAGCTTCTCTCTCTCCACCTCTTCCTGAACATAGGCCTTGACAACACGGATGCCGGCGATGGACTCCCTTACCCTTTCCGTAAGCTGGGAAAAGGTTTTCTGGAGCGCTTCGTAGCGGCCATGAATCGTCCGGCTGAATACGAGTGTGATCACTGTGACCAACGGCATGGGGAGGACGGCATAGAGGGTTAACAGGGGGTGGATATAGACCATGAAAAAGATCGTCAGAATTCCCAGGATGATTGTATCGACGATGAACACCAGGCCCAGAGCCATTGCCATCCGGACCGACTCAATATCATTGATGGCATGGGCCATCAGGTCGCCTGTCTTTGTCCGGGAGAAGTAGGAAGAAGAAAGGGTTTGAAGATGAAGGAAGAAGCGGTCTCTTAGGGCTTTCTCCATCCGGCGCGAGGCCCCAAGCAGAAGATATCTCCAGACGTACCGGAATCCGCCGATGCCCAGGGCCAGGACGAGGATCTCGATTCCGTAAATGAGGAGACGGGAAGAAGAAACCTCTCCTGCGGTAAAATCATCGATGGCATGCTTCACCACTCTCGGGATGAGGAGTTGAAGGACATCGACGATGAGAAGGGCGGCCAGTCCAATCAGGATTCGCCATCGGTTCTTGATCAGGTCTTCTTTGAGGGTTTTGAAAGATTTCATCCTGACTGCTTTCCCGGTCTCTAAATTTAATCGACCCTTCTCTAAAAATCAACGAAACAGCTCTCATTCGGCTCATGATAATAGCAGTGGGACCGGACGCATTATCTTCGGGTTGCCAGAAAGACCCCTCCAAGAGTCATTCCTCCCCCCATCAGAGTGACCCATCGGATTTCTTCACCCAGCAGAAGATAAGCTCCGATAAATGTGGCAAAGGGTTCCAGATAAAGATAGATTCCAACGGCTCCGGAATCCCTCTTTTCAAGCGCCGAATACCAGAAAAAATAACCCAGGCCGGAGCAGAAGATCCCCAGAAAAAAGATGCCCACCCAGGCAATGAAAGACAAATGGATGAGGTTCCCCCACTCCCCCTTTAAAATGGTCAGGGGAAGAACGGTCAGACAACCCGATATCATAATAACGGTAACAGTGGCCAGCGGCGGAAACCGTGAGATGAAACCTTTTCCTCCGATCGTAAAAGCGGTCCAGGTGAGGGCGCTGGCAAGCACCAGCAAATCTCCATAGGTGGAGGTCATCCGGAACAGGGAAAAGGAAAATATCCCCTTGGAGATGATGAGAAAGATTCCGCAAAAACCTAAGAAGATCCCCAGAATTTTTCTGGGTGTAATCACTTCACCAAGGAAAAAACGGGCGGAGAGGGTAATCAGGATGGGATTGATCGCAATAATCCATCCCGTATGGATGGCCGTGGTGTAAAGGAGGCCGTAGGCTTGAAGGAGGCCGAGCCCCGAAACCCCCACGGCTGCGAGGATAAAAATATAAATCCAGTCCCGGCAGGAGAATATTTTAAAAAAAGCTCTGTCCCGGTTGATCTGGATAGAAAGAAGGAGAAAGGCGCCAATCGCATAACGGAGTGCCAGAAGGGTGAAGGGATGCACTTCTCTCAGGGCTGCTTTGGTGGCAATAAACGAAAATCCCCAGAAGATGACTGCGGCCAGCGCCTGCCAGGACAACTTTTTCTCCCTAACGTTAATTTGTAATCATTCTTACCATAAGTGACATCATTTTTCACTATCACAAATTGAATCTTATTTGAATATCCTGGTTTCGATTCTTTCTAATAAAAAAGAGAAGGATTATGTTTTTTCCAATAGTGCGAAGGTGGATAATGAAGGGGGAGTCGCTAAAAATACCTGTAACCTGAAAATGAAAGGCAACAATCATTTCGAAGGGAAATCATTTTCAGAATATAGTCAGAGTGGAATTACTTTTAGCTGGGGATTCGATATTGAATTGAAGAGATAGGTGGGATGGGGGGCGGAGTTTGCCTTTTGCATCAGTTTGGGAGAAACAAACCCCGACCCCTTTCGTTTAGTTGCTTTTCTCTTTTGACTTCTCCATCTGTTTCTGCAACTCCTCGAGAGCCTTGGTTGCTTCTTCGGTAGCCTTCTGCATCTCCTTGGAGGCTTCTTCCGTAGCCTTCTGCAACTCCTTGGTTGCCCCTTCCACCTGCTTCTGCATTTCTTTGGTGGTCTGCTCCATCTGCTTCTGGAGTTTGCCCGCCTCTCTCATCATTCTTCTTGAGCTGATCTCTCCGGTGATGGTCAATAGAATCAATAGGGCTCCGATAATGCCGAAAACAAGCCACGCTTTTTGAGAGGGAATCCGGTGAACTTCGACGGTCGCTATGATGGTGAAGTACATCATCAGGGCGATTCCCACCGCTCCTCCGATATACGGAACAATCCCGAGCACGCAGGTGATGGGCGTCAGTACTGATACATAGGCAGCGCACCGGTAGGCTGTCTCATATTCTTCCTGAGAGCCCATCAGCCTCCATATCAAATACAGGATAGCTGCACCGACAAAACCGAATATCCCTACGACAATCGGGACCAGAATAATCGAGGCCACACCCATCGCCAGTCCTGTGGCAACCTTCAGACCAATAATGCTGAATAGACTCTGGATCAGGCCCCCGATGACACCCATCACAATCATAAAGATCAACGGTTGAACATATCCCCCTGTCTTAGGCATCTCTTTAAAAAAGGCCTGGGGTGAGGTTAATACTTTGATTGCAGCCTCTTTGATCTCATTAAAATCAATAGTCTCCTTCTCCATGTTCCCTCCTTTCAGCAGATGATCAAATCGTTTCTAAAATTTTTGAAATTTTATAACAAATGCACAATATTTCAAGTAAACCCCGTTAGAAATTCCAGTCATTGTGACCCGAAACCGAGCAGGGTATGAAACCCCACCGGAATTATTCTAAATGGGTCATTATTTCTAACGGGGTAAAAAATAGATCAATAGAGTGAAAAACCCTGGTCCTGAAAATCGGGATCAAAGGCTAAGACTTTTTTTACCCCTTTTTTTCTCATCACAATGAAACTCGTGCAATCCACTAAACTGATTCCCCGCTTTTCAATCCTTTCCAGTTCTTTTTCAGCCTCCTCATGCAAGTCTGGATCAATCCATTCCATCTCAAACGACTTGGCATTTTTTAAGAAGAGAGCGGCTGATTGAAATCCCAGCCTTGCTTGTAATAGAGCAGCGCTTTCTACCAAGATATAATTGTGGACAAGAAATGTTTCTCCGGATTTTAAAGCAAGATCGAAATTTTTATAGGCGTTGGCATGGTTGGGGTCGTTTGGGTCGGCTAATGCATAGATCGCTGAAGTATCCAGGAAGATCACTTTTGAAAGACCTCTTCTAATGCTTCGTCATGCCTCTCAGATACTGGCTTTAGAGAACCTTGCTTAGACCGACTTGCACCAATAAATGTAAAATCCTTGACTGAAGAGTTCCGCTGACGATCAGATTTGGAAACATCCTTTTTCACGATCTCCCGAATCACGCCTGCGATCGACTTTTTCTCCCTGAATGCCCGATGCCTCAAAAGCTCATACACCTCTTCCTCTATCTGGATTTGAGCCCGTTTCATAATGAACGCCTCCCTCTTTTTCATTATAAATTTAACATTATGCTGTAATGCTGTCAAGCATTAATTTTAAATTTTATTTTGTTTAGGATTAGTATTTTCTTCAAATTTCAGGTTACTCAATGACAGATCAATTCCGTGCTAAATATTTTCTATTAATTCAAGTACTTAAAATCTTTTCTTGTTTTGACTTAGATCAAGGAAAAAGCTTTTAAAGTAGGCTACCTTTAAGTTAAAATAACGGTCAGGAGGTTACCACATGGCAACGAGAAAGATTGTAAGGATTGATGAGGAGAGATGTAATGGTTGCGGTCTCTGTATTCCCAACTGCGCTGAGGGAGCGATTCAGATTGTTGATGGAAAAGCAAGACTAATAACAGACAAGTTCTGCGATGGTCTGGGCGCCTGTCTCGGACATTGTCCTGAGGATGCCATCACCATCATTGACCGGGAAGCGGATGATTTTGATGAAAAGGCAGTAGAAATTCATCTTCACAAGAAACAGGAGGCTCCCCTTCGGCTTCATCCTCAACCTCAGCCTAAACCTCAACCTGAATTTACCGGGTGTCCCTCTTCGAGGGTATTGCAATTCCAGGTTCCCAAACCCAGGGCTGAATCCGGTCCGAAGGAATCAACGGTTTCCCAGCTCTCTCAATGGCCTGTGCAACTGAAATTAGTGCCTGTCGCTGCCCCCTATTTTCAGGATGCGGATCTCCTGGTGGCTGCAGACTGTGTCCCTTTTGCTTACCCTGACTTCCATCAGGATTTTCTCAGAGGGAAGGCCCTGGTTGTGGGTTGTCCAAAACTGGATGATATCCAACTTTACAGAGAAAAATTGACGGAGATCTTCAAGACGAATTCCATTAAGAGCGTGACCTTACCTTTTATGGAAGTCCCCTGCTGTTTCGGTCTGGTCAAAGCAACCGAGGATGCGATTGCTGCCTCGGGGAAGGATATTCCTTTAAAAAAGGTAAAGATAGGAATCCGGGGAGAGATCAAACCGGAGGAACAGGCAGGGGCCACACAACGTCCCCGCACTTTCGCTCACTCGCATTAGTTATTAATAGTAAAGACATCGATTTGTAAAATCCCTCCTGACCTCCCTTTTTCTAAGGGAGGGATTACCCCTCTTTGGCAAAGAGGGGTGAGGGGAGATTTTTCCAATGTTTATGTCAATTCAATTTTGAGACTGTTAATAACATGATTCCGTGGGGCAATGGAAAGAATCAACTATTTGGGATCGGCCGAATATGATGCACTTCCAGCTCAACCAGCTTTGGTTTTGACAACGGATTAGTTCCGAAAAGCAGAGGCAGTGCACGCCGTTTCGTCGGCGCCTTGATCCCGCCGAAGGTGCGGTATTCCTCGCACAGGTGTGCGGCGTGCGCCCAGCCGCCGACAACCTCTGCCGTATAATCAAGGCGTCGAATCAGGCGTTGATCATCGAAATAGAAGATCTGTTTTCGGGAGTGTGTCGGAATATCGTCTGGGAACATTACCTCTACTCGGGTAAGCGGCGCCAAAGCCCCTGGTAGTGGTTCGAGCCCTTTGAAGACAAAACCCTTACGCATGAGTAAGAAAGGCGCTGTCAGATAATTCCAGGTGGCATAGCCTCCAAAGTAGGTAAAATCCAGGTCATCCCAGGAAAATAATCGCCGGAGTCCATGAAAAGCCGCCCGGGGGTTTTCCCTCTGAGCGATTATTGTGCCTTCGCTGTCAAGAATGCGGACTTCGGTCTTCCCGATGAGTTCGGCGGTCTGTCCGGGTTTCGGGAAGTCAAAGAAAGAAAATCTCGGCTCATGAGCGGCAGCCCGCATGCGAACGTGACGCAGAACAGGGCGGCGTTTCGCCGTGAACAGGAATCCGCCAGCCGAAATTTCTGCCTCAAGCGCTTCGAGGCTGTTCCAATAATCCAGCCCGCCGTGGGCTTCGACGCTCTCATGCACAATCTTTATCGCATCCATCGCAGCATAGTTCCTACAATCCAACCTTCGATTTCGCTAAACGGGCCACAACTGGCGAGATGAGGCTGCCAATGTACAAGAACTCTTTGGTTTCTGTGAGGCTGGTGTTTTGCGGATAGCCAGTCTTTGGGTCCTGCAGGTCCTTCAGAACCTTGCCGTTCCCGTCGATTGCAATGATGTGACCATAGGCTGTTGCCTTAGGCCGAATGAACTTAGGCATGCGCTGGATCATTTTGCGTAGGAAGGGCTTTTCTGAAAGATCGTCGACCAATTTGTTACGGGGTGATATCAACGCCACCCAGAATCGACCTCCAAGGCCGGTAGAAATGTTGTCTGGAAAACCAGGCAGGTTCTCGATAATAGGCTCGGACTTTCCTCTATTGGGTCCGGCTACCCAGTACCGTATGACCCGGTAGCTTCCTGTTTCATTTACCAGCACATAAGTCTGGTCATGACTCACAGCTACGCCGTTGGCAAAATTCAACCCTCTCAGCAGCGTCTTTGTCTGACGAGTGGCCGGATCATAGACGAGCAATCTCCCATGGCCTCCATGTTCCATGATATCCAGCAGGCTGCCCTCCATGGTCCCCCCAGACTCCTTAGCTCCAAATTTCGTGGACGCGTCCGAGAAATAGATCTTTCCATCAGCCGCGCAATCGACATCGTCGGCATAGCGGATTGGCATACCATCGGCAATGGTTGCCAGTTCGATGATCTTACCTTCCGGAGAAATGGACAAAAGACCTCTAAAAGCGTCCGCCACGATCAAATTCCCTGCATTATCAAAGTCAATGCCGAGTGGTCTGCCGTTTGTGTTCACCCAGTTTTCGGATTTCGTCCCGTCTGGTTGAAGACGAACGATTACTCCTTCGTGAGTAGCGAGATAGATGCGGCCTTGATCGTCAATGGCCACATCTTCGGGACCATGATTAGTTCCGATTTTCAGAAACTCGATGGCTTTGAGCAGATCGTTCCGGGCAAATGGGCCGGTATATCCAGGGTTAGTCGGAGCTTTCCATGCCACCGGCTCTATAGGAACCGGCCATGCAAGGAAATAAAGAACGATCAAAAGCAATATGATAAGAAGCGCAAACAAACCTTTTCTTAGCATGATTTTCCTCCCTTCCCACGTGGTTCATAACTGAAATATCACAGCAATTAGTTCTCATCCCAGACAACCGAAATAACCTGGTAGTCAAGGCTCTGCCGGGGATATATCTTCCAGTCTTACTCTGTGACGCCTGATGATGTGGCGCTAACGATTTGGGTAACCAGCGCCGCCACGATGTTGAGTTAAGATACTCACGTTTCTCGGCGTCTGGTTGACCCGGTTGTTAGACACATCTCTAGGATAATCGCTTAATGATTCTTTTAGCGAGGCCATCTTCAATTTCTTTGTGCCTTGGAATAGGTTGAGTCCTACCCGTTTGAGGATTTTTGTGCCAATCATGGTTACCACCATGACGCACAAAAACACAACCAATTGAATTGATGATTCTAAGTAGTTCTTCTCTTTTCAAATTGCTACTTCCAATATCTGAAAAGGTTCTGCATCGGGCACTAAACCTTTCCTAATATCATCATAGATTTCTATTAAATTGGCTTTTAATTCCTCCAAAGTCTCCCCTTGGCTTTCATAGTCGGGATATTCCTGAATATGTCCCACAAACCATCCTTTTTCTTTTTTATATACAATATTTATTTTCATAAAGTTCTCCCTTCCATATTTGAGTCCTTATGTCTAACAATTATTGAACTGCAGGGTGTAATTTCTTCAATGCTATACTTGCTAATCAATTTTGTCAAACAAATTAGGAATCCAGAAAAGTTCCTTTATGAAGAAAACAGCCATAACTAATTTACTCAGACCGATAAGCCATCTAACCCCACCCCCACCCTAGCCCTCCCCCTGAAGGGGAGGGAAATCTTTATGTTCCTCCCCCTTCAAGGGGGAGGTGAGGAGAGGGATGGGGTATCTGTGGAAATTCCGCCCAGGTTGGATTAATGTTACCAAACTGTAAAATAAATTGAGCCATTAAAATCTCTGCTTACGCGGGAATGACAACGTTATGCGTTTCTACTATTTTGATTATTTCTTGGGAAAGCCTTTAGGGCATGGGGGAATTCAACCTCCAAAAAGTTGAATCAAACATACGGATGGGTTAATGGAATCTTGTGCAACTGCCGCTTCAGATAACCGACCATGTCACTCTCCTGGGAAGTGAGCTCTTTAACCTCTACCTGGTCAGGGGGGAGACCAATGCTATTATCGAGGGCGGGGTCAGCGCGGTCGCGTGGCCTTTTCTGAACCAACTGAACCAACTCAATGTCCCCCCTGAATCCATCTCCCACCTCATCATTCTCCACTCCCATTTCGACCATATGATGGTCTTTCCTCTTCTAAAGGAAAGATATCCCTGGATGAAGGTCGTTTCTTCTGTTCTAAATCGAACCATCTTTTCAAAGGAGCGAGTTATGGGGAAGATTTTTGATTCCGACAGAAACATGACCCTGGCTTTAATGGAGAAAGGTTTGATTTCAGAGGCCCCAACGCTCAACCCCCTATCCTCATTTTCGCTCGATATCTCCCTGGAGGAAGGCTCGATCCTCGACCTTGGAAAGGGTGCCAGAATAAGGTTTATCGAGGCGCCCGGCCACGCCCCTGACTGCCTCTGTGCTTACCTGGAAAAAGAAGAGACGCTCTTCTGCACCGATGCGGCCGGTTTTTACACGCCTCCTGATTTCTTCAGGCCCAATTACTGGTACCGTCTTGATGACGCAGAAAAATCGCTGGATAAGATGAAAGCCATCGATCCCCGAACCTTGTGCCGGGGCCATTATGGAGCCATCTCAGGGAGAGAAGAGGTGAGGAAACATCTGAAGATGGGACGACAGGCCATTGAGGACTTTAAGGCCTTTGTGCTGGAGAGGATTCAAGAAGGCTGGTCAATGGATGAGATAACGGAAGAGGTGACAGAGCGGTTTTCAAAGGGATTCCTCCAGCTCTTTCCTCCCGAGGATAATCTTCGGCTCTGGAGGTTGCTGGTCCAGAGGACCCTTGAGCATCTCAATATCGGTTCTAACTCTTTCTTGACGTCTTCGCCTGAAAAGGGGTAATAAGCTGCTCCGGTTTCTTTCCCCCGCACTTCGGACACTTTGCCTTGCCCGCATCATGGTCTTTTATGCTAAGAATAAGAGAAAATTTCTTTTTACATGTTGAGCAACGATAGTCATAGGTCGGCATTTCTTCTTCCTCCCTTTTCGATGAAGTCTAACGGGTTTCCCGCATTCCTTTTGATTCCATAGTATAAAAATCCAGGCCTCCCCTGTCAAGAGGCAATTTTAGAGAGGGTCTGCGACAAATTTATGGGTAGATTTGACAGATCTTTTTATTTGGCCTATAATCT
>Ga0154725_1029_pt1 | contig 15718 bp, 18 predicted proteins | sample Rifle2008BG16ft_FD_105733 | JGI IMG/M metagenome (GOLD analysis project Ga0154725, IMG submission 105733) | Deltaproteobacteria bacterium RBG_16_49_23 | reverse complement strand
CCCTCGGACATTCCGCTTTTCTGGCGATGGGAGCATATACCTGTACGCTACTGATGCTTCAACTTCATATCCCCTACCCTATTGCTATGATCATGGGGGGAATTGTCGGCGGCTTATGGTCTGTCCTGTTTGGCCTCCCCTCTGCCCGGGTGAAGGGATTCTATCTTATTATGACCACGATGGCCGCTCAATTTCTCACAGTGGAATTTTTCATCACCCAGTATGTCAGCCAGATTGGCGGAAGGGGGGTTGCCTTCTCCATTCCACCGGGAGCTGTAACAATCGGTCCATGGGTGATCAAGAATGATAAAGATGTCTATTACCTCATGGCGATACTGGTTGTCATATGCACTGTTGTCATGGCAAATCTGGTGCGTTCAAAGATCGGCCGAGCCTGGATTGCCATTCGGGACAATGATATCGCCGCAGAAACAATGGGCGTTAATATCGTTTTGTATAAACTTTTAGCCTTTTTTGTGGCAGGGTTCTTTGGCGGAATTGCCGGCGCCTTTTGGGTAACCTCTCTTTCTGCTGTCAGCCCCGAACACTTCCATTTCGGCTGGTCTCTCTGGCTCGTAGGTGTCATCCTCATCGGAGGAGTGGGAAGCATCCACGGAACGATCTTCGGCGCCTTATTTATGACACTTATCCCTGAAGGGCTCAAATTCCTTATCTTCGTTCTCACCCAGAATCCTGTCTTTGTAAATATTATGCCCTTTTTGCCCCTTTTGTTGGAGAAATTTCTCTATGTGAAAGAGGCCGCCTTCGGTCTGGCCATCGCCCTCTTTCTCATCTATGAACCGAATGGAATTTCTTATCGTTGGTGGCAGATAAAGAACTATTTTAACCTCTGGCCGTTTTCATATTAGCGTGGATCGTGGTTCGTGCCTGCACGCTGAAGTGCCAGCGTTCTGGCACGCAGGCGTGACTCGTGTTGAAGAAGATCGTAGCGCCCTCATTTACTGAGGGCGAAAGAATTCCGTCGGCAGTAAATGCCGACGCTACAAATTTGCGAATCACGATTTACCAATCACTAAAGAGGGAGGTGATGCGACGTCATCGGATGGTGGGAGGCAACATAAATCAAATCATTTTCTTAACTTTTAACAGGAGGTGTCAAATGAGAATTAAAATGATCATCATGTGTTTTATTCTATGCTTCATTACTTCCTGGGCCATAGGACAAGAGGTGAAACTTGGGGCCCTCCAGGATACAACAGGCGCCACATCCGATGTGGGCAAGGATGAAGCATTGGGGGTTCGGGAAGCCACCCAGTATTACAATGATATGGGAGGGATTAATGGTAAAAAGATCCGGCTGTTTCAATATGACTATGGTTACCGAGTTCCTGAAGCCATCACGACTTACAAACGCTTTCGGGATTATGATAAGGTGGCCATGGTTTTAGGATGGGGAACAGGTGATACCGAAGCCCTCTCTCCAACAATCAACGCTGACAAGATGCCCTACCTCTCCAGTTCTTTCTCCGGTCATCTGTGCGATCCGAAGAAAACCCCTTACAACTTCGTTTATGGAACGGACTATTCAACCAATGCGAGGGGAGCCATTACCTATTGGTTTGAAGAGGTCTGGAAGAAAGACCCCAAATGGAAGGAATTACGAGATAAAGGCGCCAAACCCAAGTTTGTCTGCTTTATGGATACTTCCTCGCCTTATGCTACCGCTCCCATTAAGGCCATTAAAGAACAGGCAACCATTCTTGGTTTTGAGATCGGTCCGGACAATAATATCGGTTTAACCGCCCTGGATACTAAAAGCCAGGTGATTGCAGCTAAAGGCTTTGGAGCAAATCTGGTTTGGCATGGCAACACCACCATGTCTGTATCCGCCGCCATGAAAGATGCTTATGCCCTTGGATTGGGAGCTGATCATATTGTCAATAACTGGGGATTTGATGAAAACCTTCCGAAACTGGCTGGTCCTGCGGCTGAGGGCGCTATGGGCCTTCTCGGATGCGCTCTTTTCATTGATGAATACCCGGGAAAGAAAAAAGTATTAGACTACGCCAAGAAACTAAACCCGGGTGTCCCGCTTGAAAACCGATTGATCCGAACGGTTCAGGGATGGGTAAAAGTCGGCATGGCTGTTGAAGCCATGAAAAGGGCTGATAAGGCAGGAAAACTAAACGGCCCAGGAATCAAAGAGGCTTTCGAGACTTTTAAAGACTGGCCAGGCTTGAAGGAATTTGGCGGCCAATTAGTTACGCTTACTCCCACAGACCATCGTTACAGCTCCATTGTCAGGGTTGCAAGAGTAATCAAGGGAAAACCCCAAACTGTGGCCGAATTAGATATGCGAGCTAAGTTTCCTGATAGGTGGGCGGGCTGGCTCGGTTGGTAAGGAGGATAAATTGAATAATGGAACGATCCTGAAACTTAACAACATCGAGGTCATGTATCACGAAGTTATTCTGGTGTTAAAAGGAGTCTCCATTGATGTTCCCCAGGGAGGGATTGTTGCCCTTCTTGGGGCGAATGGAGCTGGGAAATCAACCACCCTCAAATCGATCTCTGGCCTGTTGAAGCATGAGGATGGTGAAGTGACGGATGGATCAATCGAGTTTATGGGAGAGAAGATCCACCATCTCTCTGCTGAAGAGATTGCCAAAAAGGGAATTTTCCAGATTATCGAAGGAAGGCGGGTCTTCGAACACCTCACGGTTGAAGAAAACCTCAGGGTCGGAGCTCATCTCAGGGGAACAGGTTCAGCCTCGAAAGAAAGGCTGGAGATGGTTTATCGCTATTTCCCAAGGCTGGTGGATAGGAAGAATGTTTTAGCAGGTTTCATCAGTGGCGGGGAGCAGCAGATGACCGTGATCGGCAGGGCTATGATGGCCCAACCGAAACTGATGCTTCTGGACGAACCCTCCATGGGGCTGGCCCCTCTTCTGATTAAGGAAATCTTCGAGATCATCAAAAAATTGAACAAGGAAGAGAAGATACCGCTCCTCCTGGTGGAACAGAATGTCAAGTTAGCCCTCACGGTAGCTCCTTATGCCTATGTGCTGGAGAACGGCAGGCTCGTGATGCATGACACCTCAGAGAAGCTGAAGGAGAATCCGGACATCCGGGATTTCTACTTGGGGCTCTCTGATATCGGTGAGCGAAAGAGTTTCAGACAGGTGAAGCATTATAAAAGAAGAAAAAGATGGCTCACTTAATACCGTAAGTCGTGAGGCGCAAGTCGTGAAGTGTTTAGAAAAAAAATAAACGGCAAATTATTTAAACCCCTCGCGACTTACCCCTAACGACTAACGAAATAAAAGGAGGTTCATTATGCGAAAGCCATTGTTAATGCTGTTGATCATGATCTTTGGAATATCAGGGGTGATGGGTTGCGCAGGTCTTCGCCCAACGGATGATGCAGGAAAGCCTAAGATTACATTGGAACGTGTCGAGATAGCAAGCATGTTTCCCTGGGTTGATCTTCCAGCCAGAACTCCACTTGGTCTCGGTTTTGTATTAAATGTCGATAACCCGAGTGGATACAATATCATGCTCGATAATATTAAATTCACAGTCTCTTTCGAAGCCGCTCCCGGCAAATACATCGAAATTGCCACCCCCACGGTCTATGACCGTATTTACTTTCCTCCAAAAACAACAAGTCAGTATAGAGTTGTAAGTATTATGGATTCAGGTACTATCCGACTGACCCTATTGGTTGCCCAGGCTCCGAAGGTTCAGGAGTTAAAGTTGAACGCAGGCGATCTCATTAAAGACTGGTATGCAAAAGTCGGTGATTTTAAGTTTGGAATCAAAGTCCACGAAGGAATGGCCGTCTTTTCAACAGAGAAGGGTGATGTCTTCGTCCCCTTTGAAGGAACGTTTCCAAAGAAATAACAGACGGTGCGCTTGGGGACCTTGCCGTACCGTGAGAAGGGGAGGTAAGGTCGGGTCCCCGAGCAAACCACAGAATAGGTCAATTCTCGATAATCATTTGCCATTTTAATGAGTTCTTCACCGATCGTCCTCCATTGACCATTGTTAGGCAAAATATTGGCCTTGATTTTTTTCAGCAAGGATACAATGAAAAGTCTCAATGCGAATAATCTATTGAAGGAAAGTGTCATTATTAAAAAGGAATTATTTACAGTTTTGATGGCCATCTTTTTGACAACCGGCTTACTCACTACCTTTGCCTTATCTGAAGATATCCCAATGATGACAAAGGATGAGCTAAAGACAATGCTTGAGAACCCTGATTTGGTTATCGTGGATGTGCGTCTTATTGGTGACTATATGTCCGGTGATTTGAAGATTAAGGGAGCTGTTCGAGCAATGGGGGGTACCATTGGGGTGTTTATGCAGACTTACCCAAAAGGGAGAACCTTTGTCTTTTAATGTGCTTCACCAAATGAAGAGACCAGTGCTATGTTGGCAAAAGGGGCCCGTTTATCATATGGATTTACCAAAGTATATGTCCTCAAGGGGGGCTGGGAAGAATGGCTTAAAGCTAATTATCCCACAGAAAAAAAATAAGGACTCCAAAAATAAAGATATCGGTCTGCCCTTGAGATATGACAAAATTATTATTGGATCAGCCTAACACTGCAGCGGATGGCTGATAGCCACCGCTGATATTAGTTGTTAACTGTGTTCATAGCTAATTGACCATTGTTCATCTTGGAGGAGTTCTCCCATGCCAAAACAGGATCCCATGGACCGAACCAAAGGCTTCCTTAAGAAGAATCTCGAAACCCTACCCCACAAAAAGCGCCTCGAATATCTCAATCAAAAACTGAGAGGCATTATCCAATATGCTTATAAGCATTCCATCGCATTTAAAAACAAAATGGATGCCGTGAGATTGAAGCCCAAGGATATTCAGACCATCAAGGATCTGGAAAAGATTCCCATTACAAAAAAAGCCGATCTGGTGGAACTCCAGAAAAAGAATCCTCCCTTCGGCGGGTTTGAAGGGATCCCGATCTCTGAGTTGAAAAGAATCTACGTCTCTCCGGGACCCATTTGCGAACCGGGCGAGATGGAGTATAACGAACTGGGTTGGGCCCAGGGAATGTATGCCGGAGGGTTTCGTCCAGGGGACATCGTCATTAACACGTTCAGCTACCACATGGTCCCCTTTGCCCTGCATATGGTGGACAACTCCCTCCATCGGAACGGCTGCGTCGTGATCCCTACCGGTGTTGGAAATACGGAACAGCAGGTCAATATCTTAAAGACCTTTAAGGCCACCGGGTTTTGCGGAACCCCCAGTTTTCTTCTTAACATTGCAGAGAAGGCAGAGGAGATGGGATTCGATCTAAAAAAAGATCTCAACCTCCGGGTCGGTTTTGTGGCTGCGGAGATGCTTCCCGAATCTCTTCGTGCGAAATTGGAAGAAAAATTTGGGATGGTCGTCCGTCAGACCTATGGCACTGCTGATATCGGATGCCTGGGTTATGAGTGCCTGGGAAAGAACGGGATGCATATCCCGGATGACAAAATAGTTGAGATTGTTGACCCGGATACGGGCAAACAATTGGGACCCGGAAAGACCGGAGAGATTGTTGCCACCAGTTTTAATAAGATCTATCCAATGATTCGTTTTGGAACAGGAGACCTCTCCATTGTGACCGAAACGCCCTGCCTCTGCGGGAGGACCTCCCCCCGGTTAATCAAGATCCTGGGCAGGGTCGACCAGGTGACCAAGGTCAGGGGGCTCTTTGTCCATCCCGGCCAGGCGGAGGAGGTCGCATCAAGATATCCCCAGATTGAAAAATACCAGGTGGTGGTCACGCGTAAGGAACATAAGGATGAGATGACTTTCCGAATTGAACTGAAAGAAGGGATCCCTCAACCTGAAGGGTTAAAGGAAGAGATTGAGAAATCGATCCGGGATGTGATCAAGGTGAGGGGTAATGTGGAATTTGCCCCCAGAGGAGCTATTCCTGAGGGAGCGCGAAAGATCGATGACCAACGCAGTTGGGAGTAAGGGGTTTAGTAACATTTTAGCGCTTTGAAAAAACTGATCTAATCCCCCTTCATCCCCTTTTGCCCGCTGCGCCAGCGCGGGCGCGGCGAGTCAAAAGGGGGAAATGTTTCTCCTCCCTTTGGTCTCCGACCCGGAGGGAAAAGGGAGGTTGCCTGCCTGCGCGAAACCGCTTCGGCGAAGGCAGGGGAGGGATTTTACAAGACGATTTCAAACATCTAAATTGATACATTAATTTTAAATTTGACGCGAGTTACTAATTGTGGTAAAAAAAATCAACTTAAAGGAAAGGAGAGGAAACTATGAAGATCCACTACGCGGGATTCATGAGGGAGAAGATACGAAGGAACCCAATTACGATTAATCCTGACGCCAATTTTTTTGAAGCCCGGAGCCTCATCCATGACAAAGGAGTCCGTCATCTTCCTGTCGTTGATAAGGACAATCACCTCATTGGAATCGTCACGGACCGGGATATCCGGGAAGCCGCTCCCTCTGACGCAACCCTGCTCAGTATCCAGGAGCTCAATTATCTCCTGGGAAAACTGAAGGTTTCAGCCTTTATGACACCCAAAGAAAAACTGATTACCATCAATCCGGACACATTGATCGAAGAGGCTGTCAAACTGATGCGTGATCATAAGATCGGATGCCTCCCTTTAGTGGAAGGAGGAAAACTCTATGGAATTTTTACAGAGACGGATGCCCTGGATCACCTGGTGGACATATTCGGCACCAATCAGAGAGGTTCCCGTTTAACCGTCGCCTTCGAAGATAAGCCCGGAACCATGCTCGGAATCCTCGAAGTGTTTAAAAAACATAATATCAATCTCATCAGTATTGTCACCCCCTCTTTTATGGTGGAGGGCAAGAGGATTGCGGCCATTCGAATTCAAACAGAAGACTGTCAACCGGCAATCAATGATCTGGAGAAAGCCGGCTATGCCGTTCTCTCCGTAGGTAAATGGCCTTCCGTATAGGGCAAGAGGGGAATGTTGGAATGTTGGAATGATAGAGGATAGAATAGACTTTTTTGGAATAGTGGAAAGTTGGAATGATGGAATAATGGGAAAAACATCTATTTTTTATCAAAACCCAATATTCCAATATTCCAGTGTTCCATTCTTCCGATAATTCCCTATCATTCCGATATTCCATGATTCCATTTTTTTGGACGTTGATTTCACAGTTTACGTTAAGTGGGTAATTGGCTTTATGGAAATCGACGGGTTAAAATATTATCAGATCGGTGAGATGGCCAGCCTGATAGACTTGAGTCCGCGAACAATCCGTTATTATGAGGAAATCGGCCTCCTCAATTCGGTAAAAAGGATCGAAGGTGGAAAAAGAGTCTATACAGAGATGGACTTCCAGCGTCTCAAATTTATCCGGAGGCTCAAGTATCTTGGTCTTACCCTATCAGAGATGCTTGAGCTCGAGGATATCTATCAGATTCACCGGACCAATAAAAAGGTCCTTTCCAGACTCTTGGAATTACTGGATAGTCATACGGGTAAGATCGAGGAACGGATCAATAGTCTCCTCAAATTAAAAGTCGAGATCCAGACCTACCAAGGGAAAGTCCGCCAGAAAATAAATTTCGAAGAGGCGGCTCAGAAAGGAGAAGAACTTGATAAGAGAAGTGGTAATCACCAGCGCCGTCCGGACAGCCATCGGTAACTTCTTCGGTGCATTGAGTTCTTTCAGCGCCACCGAACTTGGAGGAAAGGTTATCGAAGAGGCCGTCAAACGCTCGAATATCCGGAAGGAGGATGTGGATGAAGTGATCATGGGCAATGTCCTTCCCTTCGGGCTGGGACAGAACCCTGCCCGCCAAGCCATGATCAAAGCCGGACTCCCGATGGCCGGAGGAGGTCTCACAATCAATAAAGTCTGCGGGTCGGGTTTGAAGGCAGTCATGCTTGCCGCCCAGGTCATCCAGGCTGGCGATGCGGAGGTAGTCGTTGCAGGCGGAATGGAGAGTATGAGTCGTGTCCCTTATTATCTCGAAAATGCAAGAACGGGGTACAGGCTCTGGGACGGAAAACTGGTCGATGGAATGGTGCGTGATGGCCTCTGGGATGTGGTCAATGACTACCATATGGGATTTACGGCTGAGATTCAATCGGTCAAGTTCAATATCAGTCGCGAGGAGCAGGACCAGTTTGGCCACGAATCGAATCTCAAGGCGATGAAAGCAATCCAGGAGGGAAGATTTAAAGAAGAGATTCTTCCCATTCCCCTCCCTTCAAAGAAAGGAGAACCAACCCTTTTTGATACGGATGAGGGCCCCCGGGACACAGACCTTCAGGCTCTTGCCAGGTTGAAATCTTTTTTCAAAGAGGGCGGTGTTGTTACCGCAGGAAATTCTTCCAAGATCAGTGACGGGGCAAGCGCGCTTGTGCTCATGTCCCGTGAGAAGGCCCAGGCGTTGGGCGTGAAGCCATTGGCAAAGGTGGGAGCACAGGCTGCTGCCGGCGTGGAATTAGAGGATGTGCTGGTTGCCCCGATCCTGTCGATTCCGAAAGCGCTTAAAAAGGCAGGACTCACCCTCAAGGAGATTGACCTTTTTGAGATCAATGAGGCTTTTTCAGCCACAACCGTTGCCATCTTCAAAACATTAGGCATTGATAGAGAAAAGGTAAATGTAAACGGTGGGGCTGTGGCCCTGGGCCATCCCATCGGCGCCAGCGGCGCAAGAGTTCTGACCACATTACTCTATGCCATGAAAGACAGGGGAGCGAAGAGAGGAATGGCCTCTCTCTGCCTGGGAGGCGCAGAAGCCGTCAGCCTCATCGTTGAACGAATCTGAAAGAACAATTGCCAATGGTCAATGGTCAATGAACAATGATCAATGGGAGGAGTTTTATTTTAAAGTCTCTCACTGATAATTGACTATTGAAAATTGATCATTGAGAATTGGGGGCCTTATGGAAATTAAAACGATTGGTGTCGTGGGAGCCGGACAGATGGGAAATGGAATTGCCCAGGTGGCTGCCCATTCCGGGCTTCAGGTGGTGATGAGTGATATTGCCGATGCATTTGTTCAGAAAGGGTTGACAACCATTTCCAAGAATCTGGACCGGATGGCAGAGAAAGGAAAGATCTCTTCTCAGAAGAAGGATGAAATCATGGGAAGAATTAAAGGGACGGTCCAGGTGAAGGAGATGGCAGAAGTTGATTTTGCGGTGGAGGCTGCAACCGAAAACGAAACCCTCAAATTAAACATCTTCAAAGAACTCGACCAGATCTGCCGAAAAGAGATCATCCTTTCGAGCAATACCTCTTCTATCTCCATCACGAAAATTGCATCGGCAACCCAGCGGCCTTCTCGGGTCATCGGAATGCATTTCATGAACCCGGTGCCTGTAATGCAACTGGTAGAGATCATCCGGGGTCTTCAAACCTCCCAGGAGACGTTTGATACGGTGAAGTCCCTCTCCGTTGGCATGGGGAAAACACCTGTGGAAGCCAATGACTTTCCGGGATTCATCTCGAACCGGATTTTGATGCCCATGATCAATGAAGCCATCACCGCCCTCTTCGAAGGAGTGGGAACACCGGAGGCCATTGATACCGTGATGAAATTGGGCATGAATCATCCGATGGGCCCTCTGGCCCTGGCCGATCTCATCGGTCTTGATACCTGCCTGGCCATCATGGAGGTGCTCTACAAAGGTTTTAGTGATTCAAAATATCGCCCCTGCCCTCTTCTCAAGAAGTATGTCGACGCAGGCTACCTGGGCAGAAAAACAGGCAGAGGGTTCTATACCTATTAGCATATAGCGAATAGCATATAGCGAATGGAAGATAATAATAAACCATCGGTTCTTCGCCATTAGCCATCAGCTATCAGCCATTAGCCGAAGGGAAACTATGGATTTCAAGCTCACGCCGGAACAAGAGATGATACGGGACATGGTGAGGGACTTTACGGAGAAGAGCATCAAGCCCGTAGCCGCCCTCCATGACGAGGAGAAACATTTCCCTTATCAAAACATCAAGAGGATGGCGGACCTGGGCCTGATGGGAATGAATATCTCCGTCGAATACGGTGGGTCGGAGGTCGGGGTGATCGCCTATAGTCTTGCCATCACCGAAATCGCAAAAGGATGCGCCTCTCACGCGGTCACCACTTCCGTCTCCAACATGGTGGCCGAAGTGATTTGCGAATTTGGGAAGGAGGAGATCAAAAGAAAGCATCTTCCGAAGATATGCAGTGGAGAATATCCCGCCGGCTCATTTGCGCTCACCGAACCCCACGCAGGATCGGATGCCGCCAATATACGGACCTCCGCTGTCCGAAAGAACGACAATTATATCCTCAATGGATCTAAGACCCTGATCACCAGCGGAGATGTTTCAGGGGTAACTATCGTCTGGGCCGTGACGGAAAGGAATGCGAAAAAAGGGAAAGGGATCACCACGTTTGCCGTGGAAAAGGGAACGCCCGGCTTTATTGTGGGAAAGGCGGAGGAGAAGATGGGACACCGCGCTTCCTCCACCACAGAGTTGAGCTTTGACAATTGTATTGTGCCGGCAGACTGCGTCCTGGGCAAGGAGGGCGAGGGTTTCAAAATCGCCATGATGGAACTCGATGGGGGACGGATTGGCATCGGATCGCTTGCGGTCGGCGTGGGATTTTCGGCTATTGATTTCGCCGTCCAATATGTAAAGGAAAGGGAGGCATTCGGGAAACCCCTCACAAGTTTTGAGGCCATTCAATGGATGATCGCTGATTCCTATACGGGACTGGAAGCGGCTCAGCTCCTGGTCCTCCGTGCGGCCTATCTCAAGGAGAATAAACTTCCCTTCACCAAAGAAGCCTCCATGGCAAAGCTCTTTGCCACGGAGACTGCACGAAATGCGGCCCTTCACGCAATTCAAATGCTGGGAGGGTACGGATATACCAGGGACTACCCGGTGGAACGCTACCTCCGGGATATCATCGGAACCACCCTCTATGAAGGGACCTCCGAGGTTCAACGGATCGTCATCTCAAGGGAGATACTTCAAGGATAGAAAAGTAATGAAAGATTAATATATTTTTTGTTAGAAATAAGATTGTGAATAATATCGCAATTAGATCTTGAAGGAGTTAACCAGATGGAGTCATCGGAACAATCATTCGCTTCAAAGTTTGATCTCTATGGCTGCTATCAATGCGGAAAATGCACGGGGGGATGCCCTGTCTCCCTGAAATCGAAATTGAATATCCGACGGTTGATGATCGAGGGCTTATTAGGAAAGGACCTCGACCGGATCGGAGAGAAAGAAGAGCTCTGGGACTGCACCACCTGCAAGACCTGCACCCTGAGATGTCCGAGAGGACTGAAGCCGATGGACCTGATCATCGGGATGAGAGGGACATTGGTCGAAGAGGGTCATATTCCCAAGACGATCATCGAGGCCATGGAGAATGCCTACAAACATGGGAACCCCTGGGGAACACCGAAGAACAAGAGGACGGAGTGGCTCAAGAGCCTTCCTGAAGGTCTCAACGTCAGAGATTTCTCCCAGGGCGACCGTGCCGAATACCTTTACTTTGTAGGATGTACCGCCGCCTCAGACCCTCGCATTCAGGAGATTGCCAAATCGATGGTATTTCTCTTTCAACAGACAGGAGTCGATTTCGCCATTCTTGGAAATGAGGAACAATGCTGCGGCAATGAAATTCGCAGAATGGGAGAAGCCGGCCTCTTTGAAGAATTGATGGACGGAAATGTCCAGCGCTTCGAATCCTATGGGATCGATCATATTTTCACCGCATGCCCTCACGGCTTTAATGTTTTTAAAAACGAGTACCCCCAGGGGAAATTCGAAGTTCTCCATGCCACCCAGATCCTGGCGAAACGGTTGGAGGAAGGCAAGCTCTCTCTCACCCGGGAGATTAAAAAGGTCGTCACCTATCACGACCCCTGTTTCCTCGGAAAACAGAACAATATCTTTGATGAACCCCGTGCGCTTCTGACGGCCATCCCCGGTCTCACCTTCAAAGAGATGGATCGTTCCCGTGAAAAAAGTCTCTGTTGCGAGGGGGGCGGCGGCAAGATGTGGGCGGAATCTTCTTCGGATACAGGCCAGCGATTGGCTGAGATTCGTGTTCAGGACGCAGTGGAACTGGGTGCGGACATCCTGGCGACCACCTGTCCTCTCTGCGTGCTCACCCTTGAAGATGCCGTCAAAACATCCGGACAGGAAGAGAAGATCCGCGTCATGGATGTGATGGAATTATTAGCGGAGGCCATTGACTGAGATGACACTCAGTGATATTCGAAGGATCCTTGACGCCGAAGTGATCGCTGGAAACGAAAGCCTGGACAGGGAGATTGGTCATGCCTTCGCAGCAGACCTCCTCAGCGATGTCCTGGCCATTGCCAGAAGAGGAGCCGATGGCGCTCTGCTCATTACTGGGAATATCACCCATCAGGTGATCTATACTGCGGATGTCGTTGATCTGGGCGCCATCCTTTTTGTCCGGGGAAAAAGGCCGAGCGACTCCATGATTCAGCTGGCCAATCAGATGCAGATTCCCCTTCTGATGACTTCCTATATCATGTTTGAAACCTGTGGCCGTTTATATGAACAGGGATTGAAAGGGTGCATCGAAAAAGCAGGAGATGGATCAGACTGAGAGAGCGACTCCCTTTCACAAGATATTCCGCATCGAAGGAGGCAATTTTACACATGCCGGCTCGATCTCAAGCCGGGTGAAAAGGGTTTTAAAGGAAGCCGGATTCCAGAGCAAGGTGATTCGCAGAATGTCGATTGCCACATTTGAAGCCGAGATGAATGTCATCTGTTATGCCCGTCACGGAACCCTAACCCTGTTCGTGTTCCCCGATTTCTTAAAAGTGGTAGTGGACGATGAAGGAGTCGGCATCAAAGATGTGCATCAGGCCATGAGAGAAGGGTTTTCCACTGCGGACGAAAAGATCCGGGAGCTCGGGTTCGGGGCAGGGATGGGGTTATCGAATATTAAGAATGTGACCGATAAGATGGTTCTGACCTCGGAGGTGAACCGTGGAACCCATCTCGAATTTATGGTTAATGTTCACCCCGTTAGAAATTCCTGCGAGGCACTAAACCCCGCCGGAATTAATCTGAAATGTAATCCCGCCACAGGTGGAACTGCTGAGCAGCACGGCATTATTTCTAACGGGGTGAAGGATGGGGCGGAGAAATAGTCGAAGAAAGTTTGCATAGATGGAGCAGGATTTTTTCATGAAAGTGGAAAAACTGGTCCAATCCTTAGGACTGGAAGTAAAGGCAGGCAACGATCAACTCCATCAGGAAGTGACCGGAGGCTATGCGGGAGATCTTCTCAGCGATGTCATCGCTCACAGCGCCAGAGGGAATGTCTGGGTCACCATCCAGACCCATCCCAATATCGTTGCAGTGGCCGGCATGAAAGAACTGGCCGCCATTATTCTCGCAGGAGGAAGGGAACCCGATCCGGAAACCCTGCAAAAGGCCGGGGAGGAAGGGATTCCTCTTCTGATCTCCCTTCTCCCTGCTTTTGAACTGGTAGGAAGGCTTTATCAGGCAGGAGTCACAGGAATCGTTTCATGCTAAAGCGATTTCGTGCTGACCTCCACATTCACTCCTGCCTTTCTCCGTGCGGGAGTGAGGAGATGAAGCCGAAGGCTGTAGTGGACCGGGCTATGACCGTTGGATTGGATATGATTGCCATCTGTGATCACAATTCTGCAGAGAACCTCATTGCCTTTATCGAGGCCGGGAAGAAGGAGGGGCTTGCCGTTCTTCCGGGAATGGAGGTCACTTCCAGGGAGGAAATTCACCTTCTTGCCATTTTTAACCGCCCCGAGGACTGCTTAACCCTTCAGAGCTGGGTTTATCAACATCTTCCCGGCAAGAATGAAGAGGACGTCTTCGGAACCCAGATCCTGGTCAATGAGAAGTCGGAAACGATAGGGCGTAATGATAAGATGTTGATCGGAGCGACCCTTCTCTCACTTGAGCAGATCGTCTCCTTCGTGGAAACCCTGCAGGGAGTCACCATCGCTTCCCATATCGACCGGCAGGCATTCAGTCTTCTTGGCCAATTGGGCTTTATTCCCGAAGGGGTATCACTGGATGGGCTGGAGATCTCTCCCCGCACTTCGCTGGAAAAGGCCCGGAGTCAATTCGGCTCGTATCAAGAGTTTGCCTTTGTCCGTTTTTCGGATGCTCATTCTCTTGAAGAGATCGGAAAAGCATCGACCCGGTTTCTTCTTGAGGAGAGGACATCAAGTGAGATCAAAATGGCCCTTCATTCACAGGAAGGCCGCAGGATCGCGGAGAGTTAGGAGACTGTTGGAGACCGGATTTGGAAGACCTCTCTCTCCATATTCTCGATATTGTAGAAAATGCCATTGCTGCAAAAGCCAGGAGGATCGAGGTTTCAGTGGTGGAAGAACCCGGTGAAGACCGGCTGACGATTGAAATCAAGGATGATGGATTCGGAATGGATGAAGAAGTCCGGCAGAAGGCTGTGGACCCTTTTTTTACGACCCGCGCCTCGCGGAAAGTGGGCTTGGGCCTCTCGCTTCTTGCCCAGGCAGCCCGTGAGGCAGGGGGAAAACTGGAAATCGACTCCCGGCCAGGAGACGGTACAACGGTGAGGGTCACCTTTCAATACGGGCATATCGACCGGAAGCCGATTGGGAACATGGCAGAAACGATGGCCATGCTCTTTCTTGGAAATCTCGACATCGATTTCCATTATACTCATGTGAAAGGAGAAAGATCCTATACCCTGAAAAGTGAATGGATGAGGGAGAAGTTCCATGATCAGGCTTCTGTGGCTCCGGAGACCATTCGGTGGTTAAAAAAACATCTCCAGGAAGGACTGGCAGGGATAGGGGTAAACCCCGTTAGAAAGTAGGAAATTTTCTAACGGGAAGGCTCACACGGGGCATTAAACCCGTGTTCGCTGAAAAAGGGGCAGCCATCATCCCCGCTGCGAGCCCCGTTAGAAGTAGGTTACCAAAGGGGATTCTTGGCTAATAACGAAAAATTTCTAACGGGGCGAGCGGGGCTTTCTAACGGGGTAAAAGGATGAGGTGGGCAGAAGAGATCTCACGTGAAGAATGGGAGAGAATTGACCTGGTCATTAGCAAATATAAAAACCGACATGGAGCCCTGATCCCGGTGCTTAAAGAAGTTCAGGATGTCTGCGGATACCTTCCCAAAAAAGTCCAGCATCGGATTGCTGACCGGCTTCATCTCCCCACTTCGCAGGTCTTCGGAGTGGTCTCCTTCTATGCCTTCTTTACAATCGTTCCCAGGGGGCGAAATATCATCCGGGTCTGCATGGGGACCGCCTGTTATGTGAGGGGATCGAAAGAGATTCTTGACACCCTCCAGAGGGAGTTAGGGGTTCATGTTGGAGAGATCACGAGGGACCGAAAATTTACACTCGAAGCGGTTCGCTGCGTTGGAGCCTGCGGCCTGGCTCCCGTGGTCGTGGTGAGTCAGGACACCTATGGCATGGTCACCCCGGGGAGGGCGGTCCAGATCCTGGGGAACTACACCTGATAAGGAAGCCAGGAAGGCAGGAAAAACTCAAATTCTAAACCCCAAATTCTTTATTCATGTTTTCCTGGGTTCCTAATGAGAAGATTCCTAATAAGGTCGGACAATGACGAAGCTCACAATTGAGGATTTAAAAAGGATTAAAGAGGAGGTGCGATCCTCGACCCTCCTGAGGGAGGGAGGATTCCGGGCAAAGATCACCATCCATATGGGAACCTGCGGCAT
>Ga0154725_1045_pt1 | contig 15888 bp, 15 predicted proteins | sample Rifle2008BG16ft_FD_105733 | JGI IMG/M metagenome (GOLD analysis project Ga0154725, IMG submission 105733) | Deltaproteobacteria bacterium RBG_16_49_23 | reverse complement strand
ATATTGTGCATGGACATTCCTCGCATCATGTTAAAGGATTTGAGGTCTATCATGACAGGCTCATCCTTTACGGTTGCGGCGATTTTCTGAATGATTATGAATGCATCGGAGGTTATGAGTATTACAGGGCCGATCTGGGCCTCATGTATTTTGCGAGCGTGGATCCATCAACGGGAAAGCTTGTCCGATTACAAATGACTCCCACCCAGATCAAATACTTCAAGGTGAACCGGGCATCGCGAGACGATGCGCTCCGGTTGGCCGATATCTTGAACAGAGAAGGGAAACAGTTCGGAACCAGGGTGAGTTGGAGTAAAACCAATGTCCTGACGCTCCTTTGGGGTCATCACCCCCAGGAGTCATGAAGCCCCGTACACTGAGCGATTTATTATCTCACATGTAACTATAGTGAACGACTTAAGTAATGTGACATTCTTATAGCTGTCATTCTGAGCGAAGCGAAGAATCTCAAAGCTGCGAGACCCTTCGCGAGTGCTCAGGGTGACAACTTTTTTAAGTCGTTCACTATACAACCATTATTCAACCAATCCTCTCTTGCAGGGATGCTCCTCAAAATAGGCGGATTCAAAACACCTTCTGTGAACGATTTTTGTGAGACCCTCATCGAGGAATTCCATCTCCCTCTTTTTTTTGCCATATCTAAATTCCCGAATAGAAACAAATGTTTCGTTTTTCATTTCTTTTTCGGTAATCTTTTTGCCGCAATAAGCGCATATCATTTTTTTGTCCTCTCCATAAATCCAGTCAGAGATTCGAGTCGTAGTGAGTCATTGCAACAGCTTATGCCCTAATCCATTATTCATTTACCAGTTTCCAGAGTCCAGTAAGGGGCCCCTGATTCTCTCTCGCCATGTCCTTTGCGATCCTTTGGGGACTTTCATCCTCGCTGTGACCATTCTCAGCAGAAAGCTGTCTTAATTTCTCGACCTGGCATCCCTGACCCATGATTTCGGAGACACAAAAAAGGATGGATTGGTACTCCAAAAGGAAGGGACATGATCCCCCTAACACACAATTCTTTTCCTTCTGATAAAACGCCATCTTCAAAAGATTGGCCTTTGCCATTCGCCTCAATTCCGCCCTGGCCTGAAAGATTTCTTCAGCAGTCATTTAAACCAGTTTTGACGTGTCTCTTTTGAAGAGAAGGGTGATCAGCCAATCGGCTACGATTTGAAACCTATTCTTCATCCATGGGAGCATTCCCAATTTAAAGGCTTTCCAGATGATCCATGCGGGCAAACCTTTAAACTTCCACCCATAGACCTCAGCCACCCCGAACATGAATTCCAAAGAAGCCATGTCTCCCCTGTAACGGAACCGAAAAGGCGGGGGCTCCTTCTTCTGAGAATGGAGTAGAATATTCTGCGCAATATACTTTGCTTCCTGAACAGCCACTGACGCAGTGGGTGGTAAAGGAATCCCATCGTTGACGAATAGCGCTCCATCTCCTATGAGGTAAACCCCACGATATCCGGGAATTTCAAGATGTTCATCCACGGTAATACGATTGTTCGGATCTCGCTTCTGTTCAGGGATAAGCGGGAGGTGTCGGGCTTTCACTCCCGCTGCCCAGACAAGTGTCCCGTTTGAAATTTTCCCATCTTTGATGTCGATGTAATCCCTATTCACATTTTGAATCGGGGAGTTCAAAAGAACCTCAACGCCCATCTTTCTCAATCTTTCAGCGGCAACGTCGGATAGGTGTCTCGGGAAGGATGCTAGAATCCTGTCCATGGCTTCGATCAAAATAATTCTGACTTCGGACCGGTTGATCTCAGGATAGTCTTTGCGAAGAATGATTCTGATAAACTGAGCGATCTCAGCCACCAACTCCACCCCGGTGCATCCTCCTCCCGCAACGGCAATGGTGAGCAGACTTCTCCTCTTTTCCTCATCCCTTTCAAGAGCGGCCTTCTCCAGCAGGCCCGTGAGGCTGTTTCTCAACCTGATCGCATCTTCAACGGATTTAAACGTGATCGAGTTTTCCTGGAGCTTCGGAAAGCAATAGAAATTCGGCTCGCTTCCTGGCGCGAGGACGAGATGATCGAATTTAAATTCTCCGGACGGGCTCTCAACAGCCCTTTTCTCAAGGTCGACTCGGGTCACCTCTTCACACCGGATATGGACTTCCTTGGGGTTCACGACCTTCCGTATGGGAATGACAGCATGTCTCGCGTTGACCGTTCCGGTAGCCATCTCATGGAGGACAGGGGTATAGAGAAAATAGTTGTTCTTATCGAATAGTGTTGCGTCTATCCCCTGAGGGAAGAATTTTCTGAGGAAGAATACCGTATAGAGACCAGCAAAGCCTCCACCAAGGATTCCTATTCTGGGGGTTGAAAACATAGGTATTCCACTCCAGGCCACGAACTTTACTCTTTTGCAATGAATGTCGAAGGCGTTTTACTGATGAAAAGTGAAATGGATTTAAGACGTTCTCCGGCTGAGAGGGATATGGACTTCTGGCATGAAGTATGCCTCGTGTTGCTTCAACTCAGCAAGAACTTGCCTGGATTTCATGGGTCTTGCTCCGGCCGGGATCATACGCCGAACCCCCGTCTCTTGGGCCCTGGCGTTCAAGTCCCCGCCGGCATCTATAACCATGTATACCTCATACCCTGACTTGAGGGTTACGCCGAACCAAAAGACCCGGTGATTCCGGTCTTGTTCAGGGCCTCTATACCCCAAAGCTTTTTTAATTTGAAATCATAATTTGAAATCATAATTTGAAATCATATTACAAAAAAAATATCGGGCAAGCAATCAGGTGGAGGCAGTATTTCGCCGGAATAAATGCTGTATTTTTTGTAAATTTGGCAAAGTACGAATTCACGGTCATTTTTTCTTATCGCATTCGGGCGTTCGTAATGAGAGAATGGAGATATGCCGCCAGAAAAGAAACCTTCATATTCATCCTGAAGCCGAACTCCAAAGACACTTCTAGGAATTCTTCCTTACATTTCCCTGGTCCTGCCGGGCCCAACCCTGGTTTATCCTATTGAAATCATAAATGAATCCTGTATATAAATTTGTTTAAAAAAATGTTAAAATTCGATTGTGAGGTACATTCATGTACAGGGGCGTAAAGATTATTTTACTCGTTTTGGTTTTCTTTTGGTCGTCGGTCATGGCCTATGGAGAATTAGTGTACGTAAAGGAGACTGGTCCCATAATGCAGGTGCCTGTTCTCCTCTATCATCGTTTCGGGCCTGCTATCCCTGCTATCAATGATATGACGGTTACAACAGATGTCTTCGAGTCTCATTTGAAGTACCTTAAGGACCGCGGTTACAAAGTGATACCGCTCAGGGACTTTGTCGAATATCTTCTCAAAGGAAGACTTATTCCAGGGAACCGGTCAGTAATAATCACGGCGGATGACGGTCACAGATCGATCTATTCAACCATGTTCCCCATCGTGAAAAGATACCACGTCCCGGTGACACTGTTTCTCTATCCATCGGCCATCTCCAATGCATCTTATACCATGACGTGGGACCAGCTAAGAGAAATGGAAGAAACAGGACTTTTCGATTTCCAGTCTCACACTTACTGGCATCCTAACTTCAAAATAGAGAAGAAGAGACTGAAACCCGAAGAATACAAAAAGTTTGTGAAAATGCAGTTCAAGAAATCGAAAGACAAATTAGAGAAGGAACTTGACGTTAATGTAACGACACTGGCATGGCCATTCGGTATCTATAACGATGAGCTTGTCGAAAAAGCAGCCGAGGCTGGATATGTGGCAGGCTTTACCATGGAGCGTCGACATGCAAGCCCGTCCGATAACAGGATGGCCCTTCCCCGATATCTCATGGTCAATAGTAACAACCCGGAAAGATATCTGGGAAGAATCCTCGCAAGGAGCTCAGCTCAAGGGTTTACCCCGTTAGAAGGTCATCTACTTTCTAACGGGGTAAACGAAGAGGGTGATGAATAGAATGAATAGAAAATATAGACTCGTTGTGCTTGCGGCGCTTCTATTGGTCATTTCCGGCTATACCATTGCGAATATTACCGGAAGAGTCATCGATTTTTTTACAGGCAAGCCGATCCAGGGAGTTATTGTCACTTCGAACGGTGGGGTTGTACAAACCGATGAATATCGTATCTTCCATTTCAAAACAAATGGAAATAGAATAGCAGTAAGAGCATACGGGTATTTAAAGGCCGAGGCCGTTTCTTCTTCTCAAGAGATAAAGGTCGTTCCTTTCAGACCCAAAGCCCTCTATCTTTCCTTTTATGGGATTGGGGACAAAACCTTGAGGGAATCTGCACTCAATCTCATCGAGGAGACCGAGCTCAATGCCCTCGTCATCGACGTCAAAGGGGACAGGGGCCTGATCCCCTATAAGAGTTCGGTCCCCCTTGCTTCCGAGGTCGGCGCTCAGCGGATCATAACGATAAAAGATATAAATGACCTGATGAAATCGCTCAAGGCGAGGAGCATATACACGATTGCGAGAATCGTCGTCTTTAAAGATAATCCTCTCGCCCTCGCACGTCATGATTTGGCAGTAAAGACTCGCAGCGGAGAGATATGGCATGACAGGGAGGGGCTTGCCTGGGTAGATCCGTTCCAAAAAGAGGTATGGGACTACAACACTGAAATCGCAGCCGAAGCGGCCCGGCATGGATTTGATGAGATCCAGTTCGATTATGTCCGATTCCCTGATGCAACGGGCCTCCAATTCTCCCTGCCAAATACGGAAGAGAACAGAGTTAAAGCAATTTCCGGTTTTCTCACGGAAGCGAGAAGGAGGCTTGTGCCTTACAATGTCTTTCTTGCCGCCGACATCTTCGGTTATGTCTGCTGGAATCTCAACGACACGTACATTGGCCAGAGACTCGAAGACATTGCTCCCCTTGTTGACTATGTTTCTCCCATGCTTTACCCATCAGGTTTTCAGTACGGAATTCCCGGCTATAGAATTCCGGTCGAACACCCCTACGAGATCGTCTATCTTTCCCTCAAACGAGCCAAAGAGCGAACGAGGCTTCCATCGATTCGTTTCAGGCCCTGGCTGCAGGCTTTCAGAGACTACGCCTTTGACGGGAGGCACTTCACCGGTGTCGAGGTCCGGAAACAGATTGATGCCGCCGAAGAATTTGGTTCGGATGGCTGGATGCTCTGGAATCCCGGTAATCTTTATTCTACTTCTGCGGACGGATTGAAGCGAAAAAGACCATCCGTCTGAATCTTTTCGTGTCTATGAAGAACGGAAATTAACCGTTGGGGACGGTCATACCTCTGCAAGAAATTCTTTCCAGGGGGTCGCCAGCAACGTCTCCGTCGTTGAATTGCCATAGGCCCGAATAATCATGGCCACCTTCTCGATTTCTTTTGGGTCGGAGGCTTCCACAACATCGATGACATCGAAGCGCCCAAGGGTGACATAGCTGTCCTTCCATTTTATGTTCGGGCACTCCTCTTTGATCTTCTTCGAAACCTGATCGGCTAATTCAAGAAAATGTTTTGGATGATCAAACGCTTCCGGAGAAAAACGGCTGAGTATAATATAAGTATTCATATTTAACCCTCCTTTCAAAAGGTAAAAATGTTGGCTGCTGACCTTGCTTCTGTTTTAAAACCCACCGTCCTTACTTTCTATACGGGATTCTTTGTTCCCTCTTTTCCGTCACTTCCTCTTCCCGTGGAGAAAAATATTTGAGAAACCAGTCCCGTGCCAGCTCCGCCACCCTTCCAAGAGCCCCGGGCTCCTCGAAGAGATGGGTTGCGCCGGGCAAAATAACCATCTCCTTGGGGCAGTTTAGCTCCTTATAGGCTAACTCATTAAGGGGAATGACTGGTCTGTCCTCTCCTCCCACAATAAGAAGCGTTGGAGACCGGACAAAGGAAAGGTGATCCATTGCGAGATCGGGCCTTCCACCACGGGAGACGACAGCCGTAACCCCATCCGGTTCTCTCGCAGCCGCCTGGAGAGCGGCAGCCGCCCCTGTACTGGCCCCAAAGTATCCAAGCGGCATGTCACGAGTTTCCGAACGCTGATGAAGCCATTGGGCGTTGGCTATCAGGCGCTCCGTTAAGAGGTCGATATCGAATACATTTCTCCGGTCCAAAGCCTCATCCTCCTCCAATAGGTCTGCCAGTAATGTGGCAATACCGGCCTCCTGGAGAACCCGTGCAACAAAATTGTTGCGTGGACTAAGACGTCCGCTCCCGCTCCCGTGAGCGAATGCAACCACCCCCCTGGCCTGTGAAGGGAAACTAAAGACCGCATTTAATCTTGTCTTCCCTGCAACGATGACAACCTCTTTGGGCTTTTTGAGATCCATGTTTACTCTCCCCAGCAAGGGCAATCTTTCATGACGAAGCGACACGCTTATACTCCCCCTCACCCTCGCCCTCTCCCCTGCCTTCGCCGAAGCGGCTACGCGCAGGCAGGCGCCAGGGGAGAGGGAATAATAAGGTCAGGCAGCCTGAGACCACCCGGACCAGTTCCGGTGCAAAATGGCTGCTGCTTCCTCATCACTTACCTGATCGAAGTTTTTGTACCATGCGCCCACGGCAAAGAAGGAGACAGGTGTATTGAGGCAAACCATTTCGTCTGCAAAGGCCTTTAGCATCTCCGCACTCTCGTAAGCGGCGACCGGCGCCGCGGCGATTAATCGATCCGGATGACGCCGGCGGAGGCTTTCCAGGGCAGCGCGAAAGGTATACCCTGTTGCGATGCCATCATCCACGACAATGACCGTCTTTCCGGAAACTTCGGGCGCCGGATGCTTCCCCCGATAAAATTGCAACCGGCGCTCAATTTCCTCCTTCTGGTAGGCGATTTCGCGGTTTAGATATTCATGCGTTGCGCCCACAGCGCGAGACAGGTCTTTATTGATGGTGATATGGTCTCCATTGACAACGGCTCCTATGCCGAGCTCCGGTTGATAGGGGGCCCTGAGTTTTCGCGCAATGATGACATCCAGCTTTGCAGAAAGGGCTTTTGCCACTTCATCCGCAACGACGAGACCCCCTCGCGGAATGCCAAGAACCAGCGTATCTTTGTCCGTGAAATCTCGTTTGATAAGGGCCGCGGCAAGCTGGCGCCCGGCCTCCCTTCGATCAGGAAAAATCATCTCCTTCATATCGATCGCCTCTTTTTTCTCTTCTATTTTTATTGTAGGACGATCCTCAATCCCAGTCAAAACAGACATTTTACCCCATCCCCCTCTCGATCTCCCCCTTGAAGGGGGAGAAGTGGATAAAGTGGCTCAAAATATTCCCTCCCCTTCAAGGGGAGGGTTAGGGTGGGGATGGGATCATTTTTCGGCTTCCTCCTCTGTCCAGTAGGGCTGTACGCCAAAGTATCTGTAGATGTCTTCTGCCGTTTTCGGCACAGACAGGTCTTCCTCCGATACGAAAGCGGGGGCAGAAACCAATGCCTCCTTGCCGGCATTTAGGAGACAGTTTAGTTTCTCACATGACAGAGCGCCAAAAGGAACGGAAACGCGCATCTGTGTGTCGTCCGATACCCAGTAACTCAGAACGGCGAAGGCAATGCGCCCCTCAGGGCCTGTCACGACATCCGCAATCGTCCCAAGATATTCGCCCTGTGGGCTTTGAACCAATGCCCCGAATAGTTTGTTGACCTCTGATGTTTCTCCATTTTTTAATCTCATTTCCTGTGCCGTAGAATGGGCTACGGCATATGCAAAGAACAACGCTGTAATCAGTAACACGCCAAACTCTATCTTCTTCATCCCTTCTCCCTCCTTTCTTTACAAAAAAAACGAGACACTTCTCTATAATATAAAAATAAGTCCTCTTTTCGATTCAGACGCCTCAGAGATACCTTGTATAGTGTTCGATGATCAACCCTTCATTGATCTCCAGGGGAATGTGCGCCCTTTCAGGAATAGAGGTCAACGTTCCCTTCAGATTCTCCTTGTCCACTTTGAGATAAGGCAGCGGAGGTCGGGCCGGACTCCTCGCCAATCCCTCCTCTATAAGACCCATCTTTTTGCTCTTCTCCTTTAGTGAAACCACATCCCCCGGTTTGAGGGCGTAAGGGGGACGATCGACCTTCCGGCCATTGACCAAAACATGTCCGTGAACCACCAGCTGCCTCGCAGCCAGGAGAGTAGGAACAAATCCGAGGCGGTAGACCATATTGTCCAGCCTGCGCTCAAGTAAACTCAACAGTGTCTCCCCCGGAATTCCCGGTTTCCTGAAAGCATCTTTCACATAATTTCTAAACTGTCTTTCTGACACCCAGTAGGAGAATCTCAGCTTCTGTTTCTCGATCAGGCGCTTCTTGAATTCACTCTCTTTTCTCCTGCTATCCGGGTGCATCCCCGGACGGGTGTCCCTCCTGGCAAGGGCGCAACGCTCAGACCCGCAAACGGAAAAATTTAATTGGCGGCATTTCTTACATCGTGAGCCAAGAAAACGAGCCATCTTATCCTCCTAATTATATTGTGACCTTCAAAGTTATTCTTTTCAATGAAAAAATAAGATAACCCCCCTTCATCCCCCCTTATTTTAAGGGGGGACAGAGGGGGGTTAGGTGGGGGAATGGACGAAGAGCTGTTTTAAAAAGGACAGGCGCCAGCAGCGCATCCCCCGGAATACTCCGAATCGACGGACACCGGGCCGCTCACCTCAGCGTGCTCCTCGGTTTTCCGGTAGCCGAAAGAGAGAACCTGGTCCTTTTTGCTTCCATAGCGATAAATGGTGATGCCTTTGCATTTGAGTTGATAGGCGAGGAGATAAGTCTTTCTCACGTCATCCACCGTTGCATCGGCGGGCAAGTTGATCGTCTTCGAAACGGAATTGTCCGTGAATTTCTGAAAGGCCGCCTGAATCAGGAGATGTTCCCGGGGAGTCACATCAAAGGCGGTAACCACGGTTCGTTTGACATCTGCCGGAATCCCCTTGATCCTCTGCAATGACCCGGATTGGGTAATCTCCGCAATCAGCTCTTTGCTGTAAAAACCTTTTGCTTTGCCCATCTTTTCGAAGTACGGGTTCACCTCGAAGAGCTCCGTCCCCGACAGGACGTTCCGGACAAAGCTGAGGGCAAACAAGGGCTCGATCCCGCTTGAGCAACCTGCGATGATGCTGATTGTCCCGGTCGGCGCAATCGTATTAACCGTGGCGTTGCGCATCCGCAGGCCCTTCTTCGCATAGATTGACTTTTCGTAATTGGGGAACACGCCCCGTTCTGCGGCAAGCGACTGGGAGGCCTTGAGAGATTCTGTACGGATGAAACGCATCAGTCGTTCGGCGAAAAGAATGGCTTCGGGTGAATTGTAGGGGATTCCAAGCTGAATCAACATATCGGCAAAACCCATCCCCCCCAGCCCGATCTTCCGGTTCGCAAAAGTGATCTCCCTGATCTGCGGCAAAGGAAATTTGTTAACCTCGATGACGTCATCGAGAAAACGGATCCCCCATGCGATTTGTTCTTTCAGCTTTTCCCAGTCGACCTCGCGTCCTTTCACCATCTTCGCCAGGTTAATCGAGGCTAAATTGCAGCTTTCGTAAGGCAATAGGGGTAACTCGCCGCAAGGGTTTGTGGCTTCGATTTTCCCTACGCCGGGAGTAGGATTTTTTCGGTTGATTTCATCAAGGAAGATCAGGCCGGGGTCGCCTGTATGCCATGCCGCATTGACGATCAGATCGAAGACAGACCTTGCCTTGACGCTTCCGGTTTTCTTATCGTTTCTCGGATTGATTAAATCGTACGATTTGCCATGGATCACCGCATCCATGAATTTGTCCGTGGCGCCCACGGATATATTGAAATTGGAGAGACGGTCCTTCCCCAGCTTGGCCTCAACGAAGTCAAGAATATCCGGATGATCGCATCGAAGGATGCCCATATTGGCACCCCGTCTCCGGCCTCCCTGAAGGATCACCCCGGTGGCTTTGTCAAAGATTTCCATGAACGAGACCGGCCCCGAGGCCTCCCCTTTTGTTGAAGCCACGAGATCCCCCTGAGGGCGCAACCGGGAGAAACTGAACCCTGTGCCTCCACCCGTTTGATGGATTCGGGCCATATCCCTCAGAGCTTCGAATATTCCACCTATGGAATCTTCCACAGGAATGACAAAGCAAGCGGAAAGCTGACCAAGCAGCGTCCCCGCATTCATGAGAGTGGGCGAGTTTGGGATGAATTCAAGGCTTCGCATCATATGGTAATAGCGCTCTTCAACTTCTTCCGGGGTCACGGAGGATTTAAAATTCTTTTCCCCCTGTGCAATATGGGATGCAACCCTTCGAAAGAGCTCACTCGGAGTTTCGATGATGTTCCTCTCGTCGTTCTTCAAAAGGTAGCGTCTTCTCAACACCTCTATGGTATTGAGGGGCAACTTCAGGTCATCCTTTAAGCCAAGGGCCGATTTGACCAACCGAACTTCACTTCGCTTCTCCCTGTAAAGAATGTAAGCCTTCGCAATGTGACTGTAACCTTCCTCCATCAGCGCCGCTTCAACGATATCCTGTACATCCTCAACCGTAGGGATTCTATTTTTGAAGGCAGAGGCCGTCTTTCGAATCACCGCATCGGTGACAGAAGAACCGATTCTTATCGATTTGAGATCTTCCCTCAGAACCGCATAAGCCGCTTTCTGAATGGCCCGCTCAATCTTTCGACGGTCAAAGTCCACCACCGACCCATCCCTTCTCTTGATCTGCCGGAGCTCTGTTCGATCAGCCATATCGATTGTCTCCATGTCCTGATAAAGTACGAATTCTCTAGAAGGATCCCGGCCAAAAGCTTCCTATATATAGTATACCCATTTCTCGAAGATATTTCGATAAGAACCCTATCCGAAGATATTTGAAATTTGCTTACAAAATAAGGTCTGAGAATTTATCTCTAAGACTTATGAAATCAGATTTTCCAAAAAAACTTTCTTCCCTTGGAGGGAGGGGATTAAGGGGAGGGGGAAAAGATCTTTTTGTCCACCCCCACCTGTATCCTCTCCCGTCGAAGAGGGAGGAGGGGAGTTTTTAAATGTCGAAGTATCTATCGGTGGGTAGGAAATCATTTACAGAGGAATCAAATTATGTTAAAAATCTTTACCAATACTAGCTTTTCTTTCTTGTTTCTATCGGGAGTGTTTTATGTTTCATGCCGGGATCATCGGCACGGGTTCCTATGTCCCTGAGAGGGTTCTGACAAACTATCATCTGGGGGAGATGGTGGATACCAGCGACAAATGGATCGTAGAAAGAACGGGCATCCGGGAGCGAAGGATTGCAAGCGGGCAAGAGACTAACGTGACCATGGGCAGGATAGCGCTCGAGCGGGCTATCGAAAATTCAGGGATCAGAAGGGAGGAAATTGATTTCCTGGTGGCGGGCACCAACACGACGGAACCCGTCTGGCCTTCCGCCTCAGGCCATATGGCGAACTTACTGGATCTCCGAAAAGATATGCCCTTCCTGGATATCCAGGCGGGGTGCACCGGGTTCAATTACGCCCTTGCGGTTGCGGAGATGTTTATTAAGGCCGGACAGTACAGGACCGTTGCCGTCGTCGGAACGGATAAGCTTTCGGCGATTACAGATTATCAGGACCGGAACACCTGTGTTCTTTTCGGGGATGGCGCCGGCGCTCTCATCCTGAGGCAATCAGCGAATGAAGGAATCATCCGCTCCCATCTCGGAGGCAATGCAAAATCGCGTGATCTTCTCGTCCTTTCCAAGAAGGACGGGATTGGCAATGGATATATCAAGATGGAGGGGAGAAAGGTTTATACCTTTGCGAAAAGGGCGATGGTCGAAAGCTGCTTTCATGTCCTCGACCCTTCCAGAACGGCCGGGAAAAGGGAACTCCGCGCCCTGTTTGAACAGGTGACCAAAATCATCCCCCATCAGGCGAATGCACGGATCATCATGGGGGCCGCCGAGGATCTGGAATCGCGGCTGGAGCTTCCTGACGGTGAGGCAAAAAATAAGATGATTGTCACCATCGAGCATTATGGAAACAATTCCTGTGCTTCCATCCCGCTTGCACTGGACATGTCTCTCCGTGCGGGAAAACTCAGGAAAGGGGATCTGGTGATTTTCGTGGGCTTCGGGGCAGGCCTGACCTATGCGGCAAACCTGGTCCGGTTATAAAGGAGATCCTTTTGAGCATGAAGATCAAGCGATCGGTTTGCCCGTATGATTGCCCGGATGCCTGCGGTCTTCTGGTGGAGACCGTTGATGGAAAAGCAATCAAGGTCACCGGCGACCCGGACCATCCCTTCACAAGGGGCACTCTCTGCCCAAAAATGAACCGCTACCAGGACACGGTCCACTCCCCTCTTCGTCTTACCCGCCCCCTTCTCGGCACAGGAGAAAAAGGCTCGGGTTCTTTTCATCCCATTTCCTGGGAAGAAGCGATTGACCTGATTTCGAACCGCTGGCGGACCATCATCAAACAATCTGGAGCCGAAGCGATTCTCCCCTACTCCTATGCCGGGACCATGGGGCTGATCCAGAGAAATGCGGGACATCCTTTCTTTTTCCGTCTGGGAGCGTCCCGTCTGGACCGCACCATCTGTTCTCCCGCCAAAGAAGCCGGCTGGAAAGCGGTGATGGGCAACACGCCCGCTCCTCACCCTGATGAAGTGGGGGAGAGCGATCTGGTGATCTTATGGGGAATCAATGCCATCGCAACCAACATCCACTTTCTTCACGGTGTGAAAATAGCCCGCAAAAAAGGAGCCATCATCTGGCTGATCGACACCTACCAGACCCTGACCTCTTCCGTCGTTGATCAAACCTATATTGTCCGCCCCGGAAGCGACGGGGCGCTCGCCCTGGGCCTGATGCATCTTCTGGTCCGGGACGGTCTCATTGACAATCATTTTTTAGCCGCTCATGTGCAGGGTTTTGAAGAATTGAAAGAGAAGACCCTTCCGGACTTCCCGCCGGAAAAAGTGAGCGGCCTGACAGGCCTCTCTTCAGAGACGATTGAATCGATGGCCAAAGCCTATGGCAGGGCAAAAAAACCCTTTATCCGACTGGGAAGCGGCCTTTCCCGTTACGGAAACGGGGCGATGTCCACTCGCACGATTGTCTGTCTGCCTGCTCTTGTGGGAGCCTATGGAAAGAAAGGGGTCGGATGTTTGACCTCCACCAATACGGGCGAAGCCTTTGCCATGAAAGAAATTCTGAGAGAAGACTTCATAAGGGGGGAAACCCGCATCGTCAATATGAACCGCCTCGGCTGGGCGTTGAATGAGATTCAGGCTCCTCCCATTCAAAGCCTCTATGTCTATAGCTCCAATCCTGCCTCGGTTGCCCCGGATCAGAACAAGGTCTTAAGAGGCCTTTCCAGGGAAAACCTTTTCACCGTTGTTCACGAGAGATTTCTCACCGACACCGCCCGTTACGCGGATGTGGTGCTTCCTGCCACCTCTTCTCTGGAGCAGAGCGACCTCTATCGTTCCTATGGCACTTACTGCATTCAGCGCGCGAAAGTGGTGATCCCTCCTGTCGGGGAGAGCAAATCAAACTGGGAGGTCTTCGGTCTTCTGGCCAGGGCCATGGGGTTTGAGGAATCTTTCTTCCGGGAAACTGCCGATGACCTGATCGACCATCTGCTATCCCTTCCAAACCCTATGAGGGAGGGCATTGACCGGAAAGCCTTTGAGGCCGGGAAAGCGGTCGAGATTCCTCTTCCGCCGGATTCACGGACCAGGTTCGGAACCGGTTCCGGAAAGGTTGAAATCCTGAATCCGAAGGAGCCGCATCCCCTTCCCCTTTACATTCCTCCGTATGGCGGTGACGATCCCTTCTGTTTGATGGCGGCCCCCAGCTTCTACGCATTAAACTCTTCTTTTCGCGAACGGGACGACCTCCGGAAAAGAGAGAGAAGCATGTTCCTTAAGATGAACCCTTCTGATGCGGAGGCAAAGGGCCTCAAAGAGGCCGATCCTGTGATCGCCTTTAATCCGTTAGGGGAAGTCTCTTTTGTGCTCCACGTGACCCCGGATGTTCCCCGGGGGGTTGTGGTGGCGGAAGGGATCTGGTGGCTGGAGCATGCTCCGGGGCCCCGCTCTGTCAATGCCCTTACCTCCCAGCGATTAACAGACCGCGCCCAGGGAAGCACCTTCTACGACAATACCGTGGATGTGAGACGGGCTGGAAAATTGAAAGATAAATGAAGGTGTGGCCCCTTGGCCCAGAAGAAATTATCAGCCCATGCAGACCAAACTACATACACCCGACTTTAGCGTGATCTTATCAGGATTGGACTCCCATGGCCAAATGGCCGCATATATAACTTCCTGTCCATCTTGCCTGTAGAAAAAAGATTGCCCATTTCGTAAACCACCTAAAGAATCAATTAGGTTCTGAATTCCTTCCGGTAGATTCGCTTCTTTTCCAGATTCCTTAGCTGCGGGACCCACGTGTTTTTTCAATAAAGAATGAAGCAATTCGATGTCCTTCTTATGAATGACCGCTTCAAGGTACTCCGATCCTTGTGAGTTTGGTCTAATGTCCATGCTAAGAGCTTCCTTTATCTCTTCAATCATCATCGCTTTCATCCTATTAATAAGTTTAACCCCATCCCCAATGATACAACTTGACTGAAAAATGGAAGCGCTTCAAATTGTGCTTCCCGGAGAGGTTCACCCCGTTAGAAATTCCAACGGGGCATTCCCCCCCCGGAATTATTATAAAACCTGACTCCGCTGCACAGCAGCGAGGCATTATTTCTAACGGGGTAAATATCTTCTTCTATTGTGCGCTCAGTAGCGCACATCGCCGGCCAGTCAGGCATAACCGTCTTGCTTTGATCTTTCGACTTTGATCTTTGCTCTCTTCAACTCCAATGATGAGCTTTAAAATGGATAACTCTTTCACCCTATCCCCTCATCTCCTCATCTTCGGTTTAAATGAATGGTCAACTTTCTATTGGCGATTTTAAAATTCTTTCAACGATTATATTGTTCAGCGCCCAAAGTTTTTAATAATTGTTCAATGACCTCGTAGGACTGGAATCCAACAACCGTCTGATGGTCGGCCATGAACGTGGGAACGGCCGTGATTCCCAGGGTGCGAGAACGTTCCCAGTCGGAATCGACGGCTTCCTTCATCGTCCTCAATTCGAGAGTTGATCTTGCCTCCTTTTCCGGAAGGCCGATTGATTTCGCCAGGTCGATAAGTTCATCCATCTTGCCTATATTTCTACCGCCGACAAAATAGGCCCGGAAGACAGCTTCATGAAACACGTCCCTCCTTCCCTTTTTTTCCGCCCACTTCCCCAATTCTTGCGCCAGACGGCTATTATAGGTCTTTTTGCGCTCACTGAGAGGCAAACCCAATTCATCCGCTACCTGCTTTAAATGCGACATGATCTTCTTAATATGAACGGGCCTTCCGGCGAAGAGCTCTTCAAGGGTCATTCCCTCTTCCGGTGTCTCCGGATGGAGCGGAAAAGCAGTCCAACGAGTCTCCATCTTATAATTCTTTCGCAATTGCTCAATACGCACGGTACTGAAATAGCACCAGGGTCAAACATAATCAGAAAATATTTCCAGGATCATCAGCGCAGTCATCTGCTTCTCCTCTTCGGTCTCTCTCCACAGGGGCCAATTATTTTTAGGGATGCCACCCGTGAATAGTGTAGACGCGATACCCTACCATTCAGAAAAGGGTATGTGTCCCCATTTTCTGCTTTCTTTAATCCTTATCAAACATTATTTCCCTTTGCACCAGCGTCCCCATGTGCCTTCGGAGCAATTTTGTTTTTGGACTCTTCCAATAAAAATTGGAACCCGTCCCCAATTCCTTACCATCGATCGCGACCGCCGCCACGGCCGCCGCCAAAACCACCCCCGGATCGGCCGCCTGAGCGAGGACTCTTTTCCTGCGCCTCGTTCACCTTAATGGTCTTGCCGTCAAGG
>Ga0154725_1094_pt1 | contig 16097 bp, 16 predicted proteins | sample Rifle2008BG16ft_FD_105733 | JGI IMG/M metagenome (GOLD analysis project Ga0154725, IMG submission 105733) | Deltaproteobacteria bacterium RBG_16_49_23 | reverse complement strand
ACTAGAAAGTCTGAGAATTTATCCCTAACTTTCTCTGAAATGTTTCCAGAAAATCTCCCCTCCCCTCGGCGGGAGGGGATGAAGGGGAGGGGGGACCGAATGGTCTCTATTTTGTCCACCCCCACCCTAACCCTCCCCCGTCGAAGGGGGAGGGGATTATTGGGAAATTTCAAATATCTTTGGTTAGTATTTTTTCTTTAGAATTTTAATGAGCCGGTCCGGGTAATCCGTGATGATGGCATCCACCTTCAGGTCAATAAATCTTTCCATCTCCTCTTCCGTGTTAAGGGTATAGACGCCTATTCGGATACCCTCCTGATGGGCCCGGGAGATGTTCTCGCGGGTCAAAACCGTTTTTCTGCAGTTCAGGGTTAAGAAAGGCCTCCCTTCGGTGACTTCCCGCGGAAAATTCCAGGGCTTGTTGTAGAGATAAGCAACCGGTATCCGTGCGTTCACCTTCACAAGCCTTTCCAGGACAGAAGGATCAAAGGATGAGAAAAGCACTCGATCCACCATTCCGACTTTTTCCACTTCCCGAAGGGCGCGGTCGGCCAGATCGAAGATGGTCCATCTGCCATAATCTCCCTTCTTCAATTCAATATTGACCAGGATCTGACCATAGGTCAGTTGTAATACCTCCCGGAGGGCTGGAATCCGTTCCCCTGAGAAGGAGGAATGAAATTTCGAACCCGCATCTAACTTTTTCAACTCATCCAGGGTCAGATCGATCACCCTCCCCTTCCCGCTGGTGGTTCTCTCCAGGGACTCATCGTGAATCACCGCCACCTCTCCATCCTTCGAGAGGCGGACATCGAGTTCGATCATATCGCTGCCCGCTTCCATCCCCTTTTTAAAGGCGATCATCGTATTTTCCGGAGCGCTTCCGGAAAAACCCCTGTGGGCAACGACCATCACCGGAAACCTTCCGGACGGGAGCATGGTTTTTACGGGTTCTGCTCTATGCATTTTACAATCCGTCACTCCAGCCATCCCCAGCGCCGCAAGGAGAAGGAGGATCTGTAACCGTATCGGATGTTTTCCAACCCGCCTCATTTCTCGCTTTCGATCAGTCCGTGCACAAACCACCGCTGCATCAAGATGATCACCAGCACAGGAGGAAGAAGCGCCATCATGGCTGCCGCCATCACAAGGTTCCACTCCGGAAGCTGGGTCCCCGCGGGGACGGTCGATGCAATCCCCACCACCACCACCTTCATCTTCTCCGAGTTTGTGATCATGAGGGGCCACAGATATTGATTCCAGCCATAGATGAACATAACCACAAAGAGGGCCGCTATATTGGCTCCGGAGTTGGGAAGCAGGATGGACCAGAGAAACCGGAGGGGGCCCGACCCGTCAATTTTTGCTGCATCGACCAGCTCATCGGGAATCGTCAGGTAAAATTGCCGGAACAGAAAGGTCGCTGTGGCCGAGGCAATCAAAGGAATCGTCAGCCCTGCATAGGTATCCACCCAGCCTAATGATGTGACCACCTGATAGGTTGAGATGATCCGGACTGGCACGGGCAGCATCAAGGTGATAAAGATTGCCCAAAAGGCCAATTGCTTGCCCCGGAAATTGAAGTAGACAATGGCGAAAGCCGATAGGATCGAGATGGCGATTTTACCCAGGCTGACGACCAGAGCCACGATGGAACTGTTGATGAGAAGCCGTCCCATATGGATGCGGTTCCATACCTTCTTATAATTCTCCAATAAATAACCGGAAGGCAGCAGCTTTTGAGGTTTCTGAATCGATTCCTCCATGCTCTGAGTGCTGATGACAAATCCATAATAGAGGGGAAACCCGATCAAAAAGACCGAGAGGATGAGCAGAAGATGGATGACCGGCTTCTTCCAATCCCTTTGAGGCTTTTTGATCTGTTCCAAAGCGGCGCTGTTCATCAATAGGAAACCTTCCTCTCCGTGTAACGGAATTGAAGCACGGTCAGGGAGATGACCAGGGCCATCAAGATAACGGATTGCGCGGCAGAAAGGCCCATTCTCATATGGACGAAGCCATCCAGGTAGGTCTTATAGACCATGATCGTGGTCGCATCCCCGGGGCCTCCCTGGGTGACCGCATGAATGATCCCGAAGGTCTCGAAGAAAGAAAAGACCATATTCATGATGAAAAGGAAGAAAGTCACCGGCGATAAAAGAGGAAAAGTGACCCACCGGAAAAGACTGAAACCGCTTGCCCCGTCCACTTTTGCCGCATCCATGACTGATTTCGGGATGGTCTGGAGCCCCGCGAGAAAGAAAGCCACGTTATAGCCGAGGTGGGCCCAGGTGGCAGCGAAGATGACAAGCAAAATGGCAATCCACCCTTTCAGGAGCCAGTTAAATTCATAGGAGGTTACCATGGAGAGAAGGTAGGGGAGGAATCCGTAGGAAGGATGAAAAATAAAGAGCCAGATGATTCCGGACACGGGAGGAGCAATTCCGTAAGTCCAGAGAACGGCTGTCCGATAGAAGCGAAGTCCCCGGATCTTCTGATTGGCGAGGGCAGCGATGAAGAGAGAAACAGCCAGCCCTAAAAAAGTGACTCCCCCAGAAAAGACAAACGAGTGAAACACACTGCGGTGGTATTCCGGAGAGATAAGGAGCTGGAAAAAATTCTCCATCCCCACAAAAATCTGCCGGTCTCCAAAAGGAGAGACTTTAAATACGGAAAGCCGCAGGGATTCGAAGGATGGCCAGAAGAAAAAGACGAGCACAATCACGATCTGGGGAGAAATGAGAAGATAGGGAAGCCATCTATTTTTAAAAATACTCTTCTTCATTATTGGTCATGGCTATTTAGCCACCCTCGAACCATGAAAATCCCCCTCAATCCCCCTTTGCCTGTCTTTGACAGGAAAAAGATTACCAAAGGGGGAAGATTACTCCTCCCTTTAGCAAAGGGAGGTTGCCTGCCTGCGCGAAGACGCTTCGGCGAAGGCAGGGGAGGGATTTAAAGAAGTTATTTCCTAACAAAAAAATCGAGGGAGGACAGAATCATTCTCCCTCTTCATTGAACGTTCAGGTCTATTTATACAGGGCGGCAAACTCCTTCAGGAATTCATTGCCCTTTTTCACGGCATCATCCAGTCCCTGTTTGGCCGTCTTGCTTCCTCCGATCACATTTTCAAACTCTGCCTCGATGGTGTCGCGGATCGCCACAAGGTTTCCAAGCCGAACCCCCTGGCTGTTTTTTGTTGATTTCCCGCTGGTGATCTGACCGAAAGCAGTCCACAGGTTTGGATTTTTCTTGAAATGATCGGTAGCCTGAAGCGATTTCAAAGAAGAATTGCTGATGGGGATATAGCCTGTGATGGCATGCCACCAGGCCTGCTGCTCTGTCTTTGCAAGGAATTCAAAGAATTTGGCTACGGCCTTATATTCTTCCGGTTTATGACCTTTCATCACCCAGAGGGTGGCGCCTCCGATGATGGAGTTTCCCTGGGGAAATCCGGCCAGTCTCGGAAGATTTCCGGTGCCCCATTCGAACTTGGCGGTCTTGGTTAAGGTTCCAACCAGGGCGGTCGAAGCGAGCCCAATGGCCGCCTCTCCATTGATGATGGGCTGATCTCCTTTATTTCCCCGGCCGGAATAGGTGTAAATTCCATCCTTCTGCCACTGGGCGAGAAGTTCCCAGAGTTTGACGCCAAACTCGCCATTGATTTTCAACTGGGCTGCCATCGCCGCAAAACCATTCTCGTTATCGGCAAAGGGCTGATCATGCCAGGCGTGCATGTTCTCAACGAGGGTCCACGAAGGCCATGCCGTTGTAAATCCGATTTTCGTGGCGCCGGATGAAACTGCTGCCTTGGCCATCTTCCCAATCTCATCAAACGTGGTGGGCGGTTTGTTGGGATCCAGGCCGGCTTTCTGAAAGATGCTTTTGTTATAGTAGAGAATGGCCGTCGAGGAATTGAACGGCATGGAATAGAGATTCCCGTCCTTGGAGTAATAGGATCTCACAATGCTGACGAAATCAGACCAGTCCATCTTGACGCCCTGGTCTCTCATCAACTGGTAAACCGGGTAGATGGCTCCGGAAGAGAGCATGGTCTGCGTCCCCACCTCAAAGACCTGTAATATGTGAGGAGGATTCTTAGCCCGGTAGGCGGCAATCCCGGCGGTCAGGGTTTCCGTGTAAGTCCCTTTATGAACGGCGTTCACCTCATACTCTGTCTGGCTGGCGTTAAATTTTTGGGTAATCTCATTCACCTTCTCCCCTAGGAACCCTGTCATGGCGTGCCACCACTGGATTTCTGTCTTGGCTACTGCTCCGGGAGGAAGGACCAAACAAAAGGTTAACAGAAGTGCCATGCTCAAAATTTTTGCCTTCATACGAACACCTCCTATTGAATTGAATTAGAGTATCTGCTTAAAATTAAGCCCATTTTTTAATAAAACCGGGTAGAAGTCAAGCGATTATTTCTGTTCGGAAGGAAAAAAATCATAGACGGATTGGGCCGATTTCGGAGTCATTTTGGGAGCTTTGATCAGCTCATCCAGGGGGGCGCCTTTAATCTTATCAACGCTGCCGAAGTAGTTTAATAACTCCCTCTGCCGGGTTCTCCCTATTCCAGGAATCTCTTCCAGGACGGATCGTATGGTCCCCCTCTTTCTCACCTTCTTATGATAGGTGATGGCAAAGCGGTGGGCTTCGTCACGGATTCGATCGAGGAGGTGAAGAACGGGGGAGCTTCTCATAAACCGGAAAGGCTCTTTGATCTGAGGGCGAAAAACCTTCTCTTCGCTCTTCTCCGGCGCGGAGGATTCCGCACCTATCCCTGTCTTTCCTTTTGCCAGGCTGATAAGATCAACCCCTTTGATCGGTAACTCCTTAAACACTCTCTGTGCCACATTCAACTGCCCTTTGCCTCCGTCTAACAAAACCAGGTCAGGAAGATCATTGGCTTCAATAGCCTTCCTGTAACGGCGGAGGAGGACTTCATACATCATGCCATAATCGTCCGCCCCTTCGATTGTCTTTATCTTGAAATGGCGGTATCGATCTTTATTCGGTTTTCCATTTTCAAAGGAAACCATGGACCCCACAGCATATCCACCCTGAAGATTCGAAATGTCGAAGGCCTCGATTCTCCGTGGAATCTTTGCCAGATGGAGCTGCTCTTTCAGGGCTTCAAGGAGTTTCTCCAGATCCTTTTCAAATTCAGCCTTTGTGATATGATACCTTTCGGCATTTTCACGGGCCAGCTGGAGAAGTTTTTTTCTTTCCCCTTTCCGGGGAACAAGGAGACTGACCTTTTTACCCTTCAAGTCGGTCAACCGCTGTTCTGCGAAATTCTGTTCGGGGATCGATTTCGGAATCAGGATCTGTTCGGGAATAAATTTCCCCTCGTGATAGTACTGGCGAATAAAGGAAGAGAGAACCTCCTCGTCGGGAAGGGCTGCGCCAGGGAAGGTAAAACCCCGGCCCCCAAGCAGTTTCCCTCCCCTGACAAATAGGGGATGGATGACAACCGTATGGTCATGCCGGTGGAACCCGATCACATCCTGATCGAGGAAATCACGGGAGACGATCTTCTGCTTTTCGATCACATGTTCAATATGTTTGATCTGATCCCGGATCCTGGCGGCCGCCTCGAAATGGAGCTCTTCTGACTCCTTCTCCATCTTTGCCTTCAGGTCTTCGAGGAGGTCTTTATTCCTTCCTTCAAGAAACATCTTTACCTGATGGATGATCTCCCGGTACCGGGTTGAGTCAATCTCCCCGCAGCAGGGCCCCGAACACCGGCCCATCTCATAATTGATACAGGGCCTCAGCCGATGGGATAATTTGGTGTCGAGACAGGTCCGGATGGGGAAGAGCCGTCGGATCAACTTCAACGTTTCCTTCAGAGAGGTCGCAGAAGGATAAGGACCAAAATAGAGGGAACGGTTTTTTTTGATTCGTCTGACAATCGTCAAGGTTGGAAATTCTTCTTCGATCGAGAGCCTGAGACAGGGATACCGTTTGTCATCTCTCAACTTCACATTGTATCGGGGATGATGCTCCTTGACGAGGTTCTCCTCCAGGATGAGGGCTTCCTTCTCCGTATCGGTGACGATGGTCTCGATATCTTCGACCTTTTCTAACATCGCCAGCGTCTTCGCATCTTTCTCCCCGGCCCTCTGAAAATAGGAATTTACACGGTGTTTAATATTCCCTGCCTTCCCGACGTAGAGGATGACTCCCTTCCTGTCCTTAAAAAGATAGACTCCGGGATTGGCAGGCAGGCTCTCAATTTTTTGTTCTAAAAGGTTCATGACCATCCCTATTTTTAATTATCTCAGATCATGAAAAAAATCAATCACCCTCACCCTCCCCCGTCGAGAGACTGTGCCACAATGTCATTGCGAGGGAGTGAAACGACCGAAGCAATCTCACAAGGCATCGATAATCCAGAGATTGCCACGCTCCCTTCGGTCGCTCGCAATGACAACAAAGGGATTACGACACAGTCTCCGAGGGGGGGGAGGGGAATAGATAGTAAAAATTTCAAATATATTCGGATAGATTAAAATCGATGCAATAAGTTAAGACTTTTTTCACCCCATCCTCAACTCCATCTCTTCAAGCCTTTGGATCTTGTCCCGGATCTCGGCAGCCCGCTCAAATTCCAGAAGGCTGGCGGCCTCCTTCATCTCTTTCTTCAGCTTCTGAATCATAGAGGGAATCTCTTTAATGGAGTGATACTCCTCTTTGATATCCGCAACAGCGGGAACGGTGAAATAGTCTGCCTCATATATGGAAGATAGGATATTTTTCACTGATTTCTTCACGCTCTGCGGCGTGATCCGGTGGGTTCTGTTAAACTCCTCCTGGACTTTCCTCCTCCGGTCCGTTTCCAGAATTGCCTGATCCATGGATTGGGTCATCTTATCCGCATAGAGGATCACCTGGCCGTTCACATTCCGTGCGGCCCGGCCAAAGGTCTGGATAAGAGACTTTCCAGACCGAAGAAAACCCTCCTTATCAGCATCCAGGATGGCCACCAGGGAGACTTCCGGAAGGTCGAGCCCCTCCCGCAGGAGGTTGATTCCGATAAGAACATCGAACTTCCCAAGCCGGAGATCCCGGATGATCTCCACACGGTCGAGGGTATCGATATCGGAATGGAGATACTTCACGCGGATTCCCAGATCTGCATAATATTCGGTCAGGTCTTCTGCCATCCGCTTGGTAAGGGTGGTGACAAGCACCCTCTCCTTGCTCTTCACCCGCCTCTGAATCTCTTCCAATAGATCGTCCACCTGGTTCTTGGCGGGTTTGACTTCAAGCCTGGGATCGGTCAATCCGGTTGGCCGGATAATCTGCTCCACAATGCTTCCGCGGCTCTTCTTCATTTCGTAATCACTCGGAGTAGCCGAGACATAAATGGCCTGATGGACACGCTTTTCAAACTCCTCAAACATGAGGGGTCTATTATCCAGCGCAGAAGGAAGGCGGAACCCGTAATTCACCAGTGTCTCTTTCCGGGCCCGGTCTCCCCTGTACATCCCGATTAACTGGGGAATGGTCACATGGCTTTCATCGATGAATAAAAGGAAATTCTCCGGGTAGTAATCCAGCAGAACAGGAGGAGGCTGCCCGGGCTCCCTTCCAGTCAGATGGCGGGAATAGTTTTCAATCCCCTGGCAGTAACCCAGTTCCTGAAGCATCTCTAGATCGAAATTTGTCCTCTGTTCGAGCCGCTGGGCTTCGAGGAGGCGCCCCTGTGATTTAAACCATTGGAGCCTCTCTTGGAGTTCTTCCCGGATTGTCTGAATGGCATGCTGCATTCGATCCGGAAAGGTGACATAGTGGCTCCCGGGATAGATCGGTACCTTTTCAAGGGACTGGAGGCGTCTTCCTCTCAGGGGATCGATCTCCCAGATCGCTTCAACCTCATCTCCTGTCAGTTCGATGCGAATCGCATGAGACTCCTCATGGGCGGGAAAGACTTCGATGACATCGCCGCGCACTCTAAAGGTCCCTCTATGAAAATCGAGGTCGTTTCGCTCATACTGAATCTCCACCAGCTTTGAAAGCATCTCTTCCCGGGAAACGGCCATCCCCTTTTCCAGAAAGAGGAGCATTCCGTGATAGGCCTCGGGAGATCCCAACCCGTAGATGCAGGAGACACTCGCCACGATGATCACGTCATTTCTTTCGAGGAGGGAACGGGTGGCAGAGTGCCGCATCTTATCGATCTCTTCGTTGATCTGAGTGTCCTTCTCGATATAGGTATCCGTCGAAGGGATATAGGCTTCGGGCTGATAATAGTCGTAATAGCTGACAAAATATTCGACGGCGTTCTCAGGAAAGAGTTCTTTGAATTCACCATAAAGCTGTGCTGCCAGAGTCTTGTTATGGGAGATGACCAGCGTGGGTTTCTGAACCCTCTCGATCACATTGGCCATGGTAAAGGTCTTTCCAGAGCCGGTCACGCCCAGAAGAACCTGTTGGGGGACGCCTTGGAGAACAGCCTGGCTCAATTTCTCGATAGCCTGGGGTTGATCGCCTTTTGGTTTGTATTCTGAGATGAGCTTGAATCGGTTCATGCAATCTTTTTACGCCCCTCACCCCATCCCTCTCCTCCATGGGAGACTGTCCCGTAATATGAAAAACCGACTTCTTGAAAGGGGGGAGAGGCGGTCGGGTGGAAAAGATTTAGAGCGGTAACCTTTTGCCGTTCGGATTCGGTCGTGCCAAGCATATGAGAATATTCGGTTTTATGCAAGCGACAATTTCCCATAATCTAAAAGACCCGCATTCTAAAGCTTTGGAACTTGACTGCCTCTCCCCCCTTTGCTTGCGATTACGACACAATCTCTTGGGGGAGAGGGGAGGGTGAGGGGGAGCAAAGTTCCTTATATCTGAAACAGGTGATGATATGGTCATTGACAATGCCGGTGGCTTGAAGGTGGGCATAAATGATCGTCGATCCTACGAACCGGAAGCCTCGATGAATCAAATCCTTACTGATTTGATCCGATAGCGAAGTCCTGGCGGGTATTTCAGAGATTTTTTTCCAGCGGTTGATGATGGGTTTGTCATTCACGAAACCCCAGATATATCGATCGAAGCTGCCGAATTCTTTTTGAATGGCAAGAAAACATTTGGCGTTATTGATCGAAGCCTCAATTTTTCTCCGATTCCTTACGATTCCGGCATTGGATAACAATTTCCTTATCTTTTGATCATCGTACTTTGAAACTTTAACCGGATCGAAATGATCATAGGCTTTTCGATAATTTTCTCTTTTCATGAGGATGGTAGACCAGCTTAAGCCGGCCTGGGCAGATTCGAGCGCCAAGAACTCAAAATGCCTATTCTCATCATGAACCGGAGTCCCCCACTCTTCATCATGGTACCTGAGATAGATTTCATTTGTTGTCCGCCACGGGCATCTATTCATATCTACTCCGGATGTCAAAGGAAAAATATTATTTATGTGGTGTTAGTCCCTTCCCCATTTAACCTGTCCGGACTCCGATTCAATCAGTTCAGCGGCATAATTGAGAGCAGCCTCAGTGTCCTCTTCAGTTACTGCATATTCTTGCAATATAATCCGCAACTTCTTCGAGATCTTTCCAGGCTGATTCGGTCCATATTACCTTCCGAGCCATTTGGACATCCTTTCTTCAACTTCTTCTTGGGTTAGAACACGGCCTCCTGAATGTCCTTCAGGCCATGTTCGATCTTCTCTCGGACATAGATGTGGTATTGGATATCCTCGAATGACGCGTCATCCGGAAGCTGATCAAGCATCTTCCTAACTTGTTCTTTTGCTGTATTCATCTTTTACACCTTTCAGAGGATGTTGGTTAACGTTTTGGATTGGCGAAGACCCTACTCAGTTGGCGTTTCCCGAAGGGTGTAAACGCCAATCTTGTGTTACCTGCCTTTGCATCACTTTTTCTTGCATCTGATGGTGAGAAACTATCTTACTACTTCTGCCAATTCTCGAGTGTGCAGGACTTCCCGGCCGCTAATAGGTCGAATATCTGCCTGATGGAGCGTGAGCACAGCAATCGTTTTACCATCAGCGGCAACAAACTCTACCTCGAAAGTCAAATTATCTTTGTAACAGTGGACTACTGCTCCTATGTCACCCCGTTCTAAACCGTATTCCGATATGTCATGTGTAAGAACAACTGTATCTAATTCTTGAACCATAATGCACCTCCCAAATACTTATTTATAGAGGGTATGCAGTCACGAAGCGTGGCCGATCTTCGCCTACATCAATAATCCACACCGTCCGCATTCGCACCAACCTACCATCCGGGGCTTGGATTATGCCATCAACGACATACTTCGTACCGTGAGCTGATGGCATAGCCTCCCTGACATCTTCAGAATGAGCAATGGCAATCAAGTGCTGTTCCAGCTCATCAACGTTTGTTGCATCGAATCCAAGAGAACGGAAGAATCCGGCCTTCCACTTACCTATAGAGTGTATCTTCGATAAGAGATAATCGTGCAATTTTGGCGAAGGGATATAAGCCTTTTCTCGATGAGGAAGCTTCATACTCAATTCCCGCTGTAATGAATTAAAATCATAAAAGTATCCATCATTTTTTGCAATGAGCAGATAACTTATCGTTGGCCGAAGTGACGCTTCGCTAAGCAACTGCGGTTGTTAGAAATACATTCGGACGTGAGTATAAATTTCAGTGGTCTTCAAAACTATACCCCTCACCCTTACCCTCTCCCCCAAGGGGCGAGGGAAGAGAGGTGTGACCCTCTCCCGCAAGGGGCGAGGGAGCATTTCTTGCTTTGGATGCAGTGGTTTTTAAGGCGGGGTCTAAATAGATGCCTTCATCCCCAAAAACCTTTAAAATCTTCTCAAGGATGCCGTTCCTATTGGGAAAACTCCAATGTTTTTGGTCAGGATGCCACCGGCGGCCATCAATGGTCTTGATCTTTGAAATGAGAATGGGGTCATAGGGGAATGAAACAATGATACGACCGGATGGATCATTCGAAATGTGGATTCTGCCCATCAGGCAACTCCATCCTTTTTGAAAATTCAAGGGAGAGGAATCCAAGATGTTTATTTTTATGTGCAAAATATCATAACTGTCAAATATGTCAAGGGGTCTTTGTTTTGAGTTCGGAGTTCGGAGTTTTAAAAAAAGGAGACGCTGAAATGGATTCTCGATAGTTAGCTGATGGCAGATGGCAAATAGTCAAAAAAGAATGCCATTAGAAATTGGCTATCAGCCATAAGCTATAAGCTCTGTTTTTATCCTTTGGTATTGTTAGAGTTTTCGGGTTTCAGTTTCTTCTGAATGCCTGAGGCATAGATGATGATGGCGGATTCTCCATCGACCGGGCACTTATTTTCACAGATCCCACAGCCCGTGCACTTCTCTTCTTTCACGATGGGACGTTTTTTCTCGTCACCCACAATCGCTTGGTAGGAACACTGTTCATTACAGACAAGGCAGATCTTTTCCGTGTCATAGGCAATGCACCGGGTCTTATCGATATGAGCGATTCCCATCTGAGTGAGGCGTTTCTCTTCAAGGGTCAGTGGGCGAATCGCTTCAGTGGGGCAGACCCTTCCGCAAAAATTGCAGAATTCTTCGCAATATCCGATCCGGGAAACCAGCCTCGGTGTATAGAGGCCCGCCAGACCCGCTTCTAAAAATGTCGATTGAAGGGCATTGTTGGGACAGACCTTCAGACACTCTCCGCAACCTGTGCAGACGGCGACAAACTCTTGCTCCGGCAGGGCTCCGGGAGGACGGATCAGTCGGTTATTCTTCAACCCGCTCTCCGACTGAAGCGGATTGGTCTTAATCATCAGCGCGGAAAGAGAGCCAAAGGCGATTGATCCAAGCACGTATCTCCTTGAAAGATTCACTCCGTGTTGCGTCTTCCAGAGCGGAACTCCCCATTTGAATGAAACAGCCCGGGGAGGACATTCGAGACAATTGAAACAGGAGATGCAGTCCTGTTGGCGGTAGATCTGAGGCGCCTTTTCAGGAATCGCTCCCACAGGACACTCCTTCACGCACTTCTGACAGGAAGTGCACTCATCGGTGACGGATCGATTGAGAATCCGGAGACGGGAAAAAACCGAGAAAAGAGTTCCGAGGGGGCAGAGATAACGACACCAGAACCTCTTCCGGATTACTCCGAGGGCCAATATGCCGATGAAAAAGATGAAAATGAAGAGATTGACTTTGAAGACGGGCAAGGGAATGCTCGATGCGATGAAAGGATTCTTTGGAAGAAGGCTTTGAACCTGCGGAAGCAGATGGTTGAAGACGAAGATGGCAGGAGGGTAGAAGGCGATCACCAGGGTTCTCGTGACCAGACTGATGGGATCGAGAAGATACATCACCTGGAAAGCCATGAGGCCGGCAATGACAGAGAAGATGAAGAGGCCATAGCGGAACCTCCTGAGCGGTTGATCGTCAAACGGTTTGGTCCGTTTTTTTTCCCGGAAGAGCAGGCGATCGAAGAAGTCGATGACCGCTCCCATGGGGCAGAACCACCCACAGAAGAAGTTACCGAAGATCATTACAAGGAGGAGCACCCCGAAGGCGGGAAGCATTCTCTCGATAATCCCTTTGTGAGTAAGGATTGAAATGATGGCGACAAAGGGATCGAGCCGTAGATAGAGGTCAACAGGAATCTTCAGCTCAAGGGGGAAGGCTGTTCGAATGACCAGGTAGAGAAGAAAGAAAAAGGAGAGGGCCTGAATCGTCCTCCTCAGGTAAGGGATTATCTTTGTCATGTCGCGCTGACTTTCTTGACTCGAACTTTTGCGAGATCGATTTCGCCCAACCCCAAATCAGAAGCCAGTTTGACAAACTTGATCTCCTCAGGTTTGAAAGGTTTCCCGGTCTTAGGGTGTTTGAAGAAGGCAGCGGCATAAGCATCAGCGGCTACGATATCTGTGGAAGTAATGACCTCTCCGATATCCTCTGTTTTCCCGGGTCCCTTGGGCCCATTCGTCGTAAGGATACGGATGGCGTCCATCACGACTAAGTTCGGTTTCCGGAGCGTATTGATATCGGCAATGCATTGATGGAGATCGATCTTATGTAACCGCTCCATATCCCAAACGATTCCAATGAAATTCTTCATCCCCAAGGTAAGTTCTGTCGCAAAGTGATGTTTGGGGATGGGAAAATTGATGAAGACATCCGACTCCAGTATGTCCCTGAGCACTTCGGCGGACTTCAGTTTCTTTCCTTTCGGAATCTCAACCTGTTTATAGACATTCCTTCCATGGCCGGAGAGGACATCCGCCCCTGCCTTCTGCCCAACCTCCTTCAATCCGGAACGGGCAAAGGCAAACTGGTAATTGTCACAGGTATGGTCCCAGACGGCGACTCGCTTCGCTCCTGCCTCATAACACATCTTGATCAAGGCGGAGAGGAGCTCCGGGTTATTGGTGCAGGCCTGTTCAGGCGTTCTGGCCCAGGCGATGTTCGCCTTGATCACCACCCTCTGCCCCTTTTTCACGAATCGTTCCATCCCTCCCAGAGGTGTCATGGCCGCCTGAAGGAGTTTTGAAGGAGATCCGTTTTTGGCAATCACGAGATCTGCCTCTCCGGATGCATGGGCCAGGGTCCCGTAAAATGGGAGTGGATGAGATAACAGAGGGAGCGCCGTAACTGCCGCCGCTCCTTTAATAAATTGCCTCCGTGTCAGTTTTTTACCTGGGGATTTATCCATGAAGTCATTTCCTCCTCTTCGGCTTGTTGGTTTATTTTTTCAACTCCGCAATCCGCATTCTCTCCGAGCCAGAGGCTCTCTGAGCCGGAGGCCGAAATCCGTAATGTCGTTATGGGTTCAATATAAGCCTTGAGGCTCCCTTATCGGTTCCGAACCAGATGCTGTTCCTGTCCTCTGCCGCATAGAAAACATTGTTGCTCACGAGCCCATCCGCCGCAGTCAGAGACTCCCACTGCCCTGTCGGAAGATCATAGAGACTCACTCCGTTATCTCTGCAGACGAAGACTCTCTCTTTGGTAACGACGATGGACTGAACCCCTCCGTTCTTCAAGGCATCGGTGGGTTCCAGCCTCTTCCAGCGGTCTGATGCGGAGTCATACTCAAAGAGATTGCCTCCGATCCCTCCGGCCCAGATCCGCGGTCCGACCTTCACCAGGGCTTTGATCTCCGTCTCTGTTAACCCTTCTTTCTGTGAGTAGTTTTTCCAGGTTCTCTTTATTTTTTGGAGCCGGCTGATCCCGCCGCTTGTCGCCATCCAAACGAAATCGGACTCAATCATAATGGAGTTAACGAAATTCCCGGAGAGACCATCCTGGGTGGAATAGAACCTCTTCCACCCCTCTGTTTTTTTATCGAGAAGGGAGAGCCCTTTCTCGGAGCCCACCCAGAGGAGTTCTCCATCGGCGGCGATCGCATTGACTTTTTTGGCCCGGCCGTCATTGGTGGTAAAGGTTTTCCACAGAGGGCTTTTCTGGGAATGGTAGTAGGAAATCCCTCCCCCTCCAAAACCGTAAAAATAGGTGCCAAACCAGATACGGTCTGTTTCCGGAAGGATAACAGAGACATGGTTGTAAGCGAGGTGGTTCTTCCAGCGGATGCTATCCCCATCGTCCACTTTGACAGGAGGTTCGCCCTTCGTGGTAAAATGTTTATAAATCTTTTTTGACTTGTCGTAGAGGGTCGCTCCACCTTCATAGGTGCCAAACCATACCTCTTCCCCCTGAATGGCAATCGCAAATACCATATCGCTTGATAGACCTTCTTTCTGTGTTACATGCTGAAAGGTTAGAGGCTTCTTTAATGGACCGGCCATGGAAGAAGTCAAGAAGATCTGAGAAAGGATGATGAAAAATGGGGTTGATAATAGAAGCAGGCGTCTCATTTGCTCCCCTTTCGATATAGGAATGTGCTTAATTATGCCGAATCACTTTGAAATTTTCAATATTCGGCCCCTCACCTTGTAAAAAAACTTGCTGGAAGAGAAATATTTTATGTGATCCATCTTGACAATCGGCCTTTAAATGATTAATTATTGTGGGTTCAACGTTTTCCCCATGTTTTAAACATCCCTTGCCATCTAAGGGAAAAACTCGTAACTTTTTAATTTTTAAAGGTTTTTTAAGGAGGTGGTGCTCAAGATCGATCAAATATGAAGTCCCCTTCAAATACCCATAGAACCTATTTCCCAGAATATTAAGAAAGGAGAAGTAAGAGATGAAGATCAGGCCATTACAGGACAGAGTGATTGTCAAAAGACTTGAGGAAGAAGAGAAGACAAAGGGCGGGATCATTATCCCCGATTCGGCAAAGGAGAAACCTCAGGAAGGAAAAGTGATTGCTGTTGGAAAAGGCAAGGTCACAGAGGATGGGAAGGTTATCCCCCTCGATGTGAAGGCGGGTGACAGAATCCTCTTCGGCAAGTACTCAGGGACAGAGGTGAAGATCGAAGGTGAAGAGCATCTCATTATGAGAGAAGAAGATATCTTGGGAATCATCGAAGGAAAATAATCGTGAAACTCAATTTAAAGAAAGAAATGGAGGTTAGTGACCATGGCAAAGGAACTAAGGTTTAGTCAGGAAGCCCGTAATGCAATATTACGGGGAGTCAATATCTTAGCGGATGCGGTCAAGGTGACGTTGGGGCCAAAGGGTAGGAATGTCATTTTAGAGAAGTCCTTTGGATCTCCAATCGTAACAAAAGATGGCGTCACGGTAGCAAAAGAGATTGACCTCGAAGATAAATTTGAAAATATGGGAGCACAGATGGTGAAGGAGGTCGCCAGCAAGACCTCGGACACGGCTGGAGACGGGACAACGACCGCCACGGTTCTGGCCCAGGCCATCTATCGTGAAGGGTCGAAGGTGGTCGCAGCAGGCGCCAATCCAATGGATGTGAAACGCGGGATCGATCTGGCTGTCGAGGAAGTTATTAAAGAGTTGAAGAAATTGAGCAAACCGACTAAGGATCAGAAAGAGATTTCTCAAGTCGGGAAGATCTCTGCCAATAATGACGAGACCATTGGGAACATCATTGCCGAGGCGATGAACAAAGTGGGCAAAGAAGGTGTGATCACAGTAGAGGAAGCGAAGGGAATGGAGACGACGCTCGATGTGGTAGAGGGGATGCAATTCGATCG
>Ga0154725_1097_pt1 | contig 16387 bp, 17 predicted proteins | sample Rifle2008BG16ft_FD_105733 | JGI IMG/M metagenome (GOLD analysis project Ga0154725, IMG submission 105733) | Deltaproteobacteria bacterium RBG_16_49_23 | reverse complement strand
CGGCTCCCCTTAAATTAATCTGCAACCATCAATTTAATGCGAAACTTTCAGTCAAAATAATTTGAAAACCAACACCGCCAGCTCGTATATTGCCGCCCCCGGTCCGTTAGCATCTCCTTCGCTACCCCATACTCTCCAACCGCCCTACGATATACCTCTAACACTTGGTCCGCCCTCTGAGACCGGTATAACTCCAATCCCACCATATACCGCGAATAATCGTCGATAAACCCAATCAAATAGGCATACCGGCCCCCCAGACGAAAGGTAAAGATGTCCGACTGCCACATTTGATTCGGCGTGGAGCGCTCAAAAAACCGAGGACGGGTGATGTTGCGCGGGCGCTTCTTTTTGGAGGGAACAATCAACGATTCTGCCCTCAGCGTCCGCCGCACCGTCTCCGGGCTGGCGCTGAGGAAGAACGCACGCTTTAATAGTTGGGATATCCGCTTAACACCAAAGAAGGGCTCTCGCTTCTTGATCTCGACGATCTTCTCGCGTACTGCTCCGGGAAGTTTCCGTCGACTCCCCGCCGGGACAACCCGATGCCGTAACCCCGCTTCTCCCCGTTCCTGATATGCCTTCGCCCAACGACGAATTACGTCCTTACTGGCTCCCGCCTCCTTGGACAACAAAGAAACTGGAATCCCTTCTTCCAATCGCAACTTCACACAACGAAGCTTGAACTCTAACCCATACCGCTTCCCATACCGACTCTCTTTCCCTTTACCCTTCTTCTTAACTCCTGCTACATCTTCCATGGGTACACTCCTTTCTCCCTCTCAGGAGTGTCACCCATTTTTCCCTTTTTAATGTCTCACGATCTGGTAGTTAGCCCATTTTTGTAAGAAATTATCCCAGAATTTTTTTCAGGGCTTCGTCGGTTTTTTTCCCCTTTGGACTTTCACCCGGAATGTAGAGCATCACCCCTTTGCCGCTTTTTAACGGAATGATTTCGACCTTCCCTGCTGAAGCCATCCTGCTTGTGAGTTCAACTGGGTCTTTATTGAAATGCTTTCGGAAGGCTTCATTGAATCCGCTGAAGACGCTGTGGATTCCTTTGTAAGGATCCCTTCTTAATTTTTTGATCGCCTCGAGGACGAACTCTTCTTCGGAAAGGGAGGGGCTTCCGGGCCCCAGTACCAATTGGATGATCTCCTCAGCCGAGGGCCTCTTTGGCGCCTCTCCGGGAAGGAAGATCATGGCCCCGCCCTTAAAGGGCCTCGTCTCTATCTTTCCTTCGGCAGCCAGTCTTGTAGTGGCCTCCACCGGATTGGTCCCGAAATACTTTCTGAAGGCTTCGTTAAACCCACTATAAACGCTATGGATGCCCCGGAACGGGTCTTTTCTCAGTTTTTTAATCGCCTGAAGGACAAATTCTTCTTCCATCAGCTTCCTCTCCTCTTCCATCAGCCACCTCCCTGGTCTTTAAACACCCCCCTCACCCTTTCCCTCTCCCCAATAGGAAGAGGATGGGGTAGGGGGAAGGTGAAAAATTAGAAAAATCTAATCTTATTTTAACCTTCCTCTAATGTAAGTTATGTATACTGATAACTAACAAGAGACAAAATCTCTTTCCTCCTCACTCAAAACCTTAACCCAAATTAAATCCACCAGGCCAAAGGCTTGGTGGATTTTTTGTTTTTTAATTGAGATGTCCATTCTCTTTTCAATAGCGCCGGGAAGCTCCTCCCCCCCATCCTCCACTCTCAACACTTCAATCTAATAAATACCAAAATTCCCGTGCCCAAACAAGCAATTTTTACTCTTTTTTTATTGATTTTGGAGCACCCAGTTGTTAAAATTAATTTATATATGTATTTTTTGTTTCAAGGAATTCAAAAATTCGTCCAAGGAGGTATGGGATGACAAAGAGATTCTTGATCGCGGTATCACTCATTTTTTTCATGGTTGGGATCATCACGACCTCTGCCAGATCCGCAGATGCTCCCAGGATGACAAAAGAGAAACTCAAGGCAATGATGGGCAGCCCTGATTTGGTGATCATCGATGTCCGGATCGACGATGCCTGGGCAGAGAGCGATTCAAAGATTCAGGGGGCTGTGAGAGAAGACCCGGATGAATTAAAATCCTGGGCTGATAAGTACTCAAAGGATAAGACCATCGTCCTTTATTGAACCTGAGCCCGGGAAGGGACCAGTGCCAGTCTGGCACAAAAGCTGATGGAAATGGGATACACGAAGGTTTATGCCCTCAAAGGCGGTTGGAAGGATTGGGTAAAGGCTAAATACCCAACAGAAAAGAAGTGAACATTTATCCCTCGCCGATTCTCCTCAATTCGGGGGATCCGTTAAACATTTCACTGGATGAGCCCATCGATATCGCCTTAACCCTTTCGATGGCTGACCTGAAAGCCCATTTTATCGATCCGGAGAGGGGCCTGGTCCGGTATGATGCGATCCGCAACTCTGATAAGTTTGAAAGGTATAAAAAACTGACGCGGGGATTGCGGTCTTTCGATCTCCAATCGTTAAAAGAACAAGGAAAGAGACTTGCTTTCTGGGTTAATATCTACAATACCGCCGTGATCCATGGGGTCATCGAACTGGGGTTAAAACATTCGGTCAAAGAGGTTTATAAATTTTTTGATCGAGTCGTCTATGAGATCGGAGGATATCGTTTCTCGTTAAACGATATGGAGCATGGCATCCTCCGGTCGAATCGAAGACCCCCCTACCGGCTTTTTAGACCCTTTGGTAAAAAAGACCCGAGGATGAAATTCGCCGTTTCACCTCCGGATCCACGGATCCATTTTGCACTGGTCTGCGGCGCCCGATCATGCCCGCCCATTGGATTTTATGAGTCCGGGCAGATCGACTTTCAGCTTCAACTTGCCGCAGAGAGCTTCATCAACAGTCCCCAGGTCAGGATCCTTCCGGAGAAAAACACGCTCTTGATTTCGATGATTTTCAAATGGTATAAGGCAGACTTCGGGGGAAGCGATCAGGCGATAGTGGATAGGATTTTTAACCTCCTCGATGAAGGGGAGAAAAAGATTTTTTTAAGGGAGCACAGGAACAGGATCCGGATTAAGTATCAACCCTATGACTGGAATCTGAACCAATAGCTGGTTACTAAAAAGGTTCGATAGGTCATCCCGATGAGAAGGACTTCATATCGAATCCATCGAACCCGACAGACAAAAAAGGCGGACCCTAATAAATCTGTCGAGGAGATCGTTAGGGAATTGCAGCAAAATCCTTCCAGGAAAAGTGATTACCGGGAACAATCACTGAAGATACATGGTTTTATCTGCGCCCGGTGCGGAAGGGAGTTTGATCACAAGACGAGCCATCTTCTGACAGTCCATCACAAAGATGGAAATCACCTGAACAATCCCCCGGATGGGTCGAACTGGGAGAACCTATGCGTCTACTGCCACGACAATGAGCACACCTGGTAAATCCAGATTAGTTGCCCGGAAAATAGCCTGATTGTCTCCCTCTCCACTGGCGGGTTGGGGTGAGGGGGAACAGGCGATGGTCACCCCTCTCCGAGCCAGAGGCTTTCTGAGCCGGCGGCCACCTCAATCCTCCCCCGTCGAGGGGGAGGATAAATCTTGGCAATTTTCATGGTTCGAGGGTGTAGACTCCGTCATGAAAGATTGTCCGGAAAATAAATGTGGGGTTATCTGCGGCGGGATCGTTTCTGTCTCTCCCATCGCCGATGGATCCAGAGCCATTGTTCAGGATACTGGCGGATGATCGATTCGAGAACCCGGTTAAAGAGCTGAGTATTGGCTTCCACATCCTGCCTGAAAACGCCGGTATGGATGATTTCGAGAGGGTCCCTGATGATGAGACGGTGTTTCCAGAATCCCTCCCGGACCATGAAAACGGGCAGGACAGGAGCGCGGCTTTTGATGGCCATGACTGCCAGGCCGGAAGTGGTCGGCACCTTTCTTCCGAAAAAGTCGGCCCAGACCCCTTTGCTTCGCTTTCCCCTCTGATCAAACAGAATTGCAACAATCTGGTTCAGGGAAAGGGCCTGCAAAACTTTCTTTGTCGCATTCACAGGAGGAATGATCTCCAGACCTATTTTATTTCTGGTTCCGATAATCCATCGATCCAACCGTGGATTCTTTTTGATGGGTTTGGCAATGGCCAGGATCGGCCTGTTGATGACCTTCGACATCAGAGCCATCAGCTCCCAGTTCCCGAAATGCCCGAGGAGAAGAAGCGCTCCTCTGTTCTCATCGAGAACCTTCAATGCCTTATCGAGCCCTTCCACGGCTACTTTTCTATCATAGGTTTCCATATCCATCTTTGGAATCTGGAAAAATTCGATGGCCATCATTCCAAGATTCTGAAAGTTCTTTCTGGCTATGGAATGCATCTCCTCTTCCGACTTCTCGTGACCGAAGGCAAGATGAAGATTTTGAATGGCGATTTTCCGATGTTTTACGTCGAGGAGGTGCATCACATCTCCCAACTGCCTTCCGATCCAGAGGGCAAATCTCTCCGGCAGAAGATTGATAAAGAAGCCGAACATCCGGATCGTCAGGTAGATAGATAAAGAAATCATCTCACAATCTAAATTAAGGCTCCAATCGGTTGAAATAACTCCCCCCATCCCCCTCTTAACCTAAGAGGGGGGTATCCCTCCCCTTGAGATAAGGGGAGGCGAGGTGGGGTTATGAATTTCAGGTTTAAATTGACATCTTATTTAATTCTACAATCCGCATTCCGCAATACTTACTCTTCTCCCTGATAAGGCAGGGCCTCATCAATGAGCATGACCGGGATATCCTCTTTGATCTGGTAGACCAGCCGGCAGGCTTTGCAGATCAACCCATCCCCTGCCTTGTTGAGAAAGATATCTCCCTTGCATTTCGGACAGGCTAAAATGTCGAGCAGTTCTTTACTGAGCGCCATCTTCTGATCCTCCTTTATGATCAGGAATGCATGAAGACATGAAAAACATTTTTAATTCTCCTGTATTCCTGGTTTCCTTGTTTTGATCTGATCCTTGTTTTCTCCTGTGTTCCTGGTTTCCTTATGTTGATCCATATTCTATTTAAAGCCGGACTCTTCCTGAAGAAGAATCCATTGAACTGCCTCAAAAAGATCCCCGGCCACATAATCAGGCTTGACCTTCCACTCGTCCTTGAAATACTCCCATTCTCCTTTCCCATATCCGGTGAGGACCAGGATCGCTTTGGCTCCAACCTGATGGGCAAACTGGATATCCGCGCCACGGTCCCCGACCATATAACTCCGGGAAGGGTCAAGATCCAATTCCCTCGCCGCCCCTTCGATCAATCCGGGCGCCGGCTTCCGGCACCAGCACCTCTGCCGGTAAGGAGGGACTCCGATATCGGGATGATGGGGACAGTAATAGATTCCTTCGAGATGAGCCCCCTCTCTCTTTAAAAGATCCTCCATTTTCCTGTGGACCTGATGAATAAGAGATTCAGGGAAATACCCTCTCGCCACCCCGGACTGATTGGTGATCACCACGGTTTTCCATCCATGCTGGTTCAACAATCGGATGGCCTCCCCCACACGGGGAAGAAGATTAAATCTTTCGATATGGTTCACATATCCCACTTCCTCGTTGATGGTCCCATCACGATCAAGAAATACCGCCCGGTTTCCCATATTCATCCAATCCCCCTCACCCCATCCCTTTCCCCAATGGGGAGAGGGATGGGGCAGGGGCAAATCGACTTAACTCAAACCGATTAGGAGGTGAAAACCGCAAGAAAGACCGGTGGACCATCCAGTCTCCCACATTAAAATAGAAGCATCTCTTGCCCTGGATCCATTCCTCCACCTCCTCCGGAGAGTGGGAGTGGCCGAGGATGACCATATCGAAACCCTCTAAAAATCTTTGGTGGGCAAAGGCTTTGAATTCCGGAGGCGGGCTGGAGGGAATGAAGGCATGATTTTTTTGATAACTCCTATCGCTGAGCCACTCTGCAACACGACGGGAAAAATGGGGACCGGTCATCTCGATGAGACTATAGGTCCATGGGTTTTTGATCATTCTCCGGAAGACCCGGTATGCCCAAAGTTTGGGATTGGCGAGGTCTCCGTGGGAGAGAAAAACCCTTCTTCCTCCCAGCCTCTCCTCGTTCCCCTCAGGATGGACCTCCACCTCCATCCCGAACCTCTCTGAGAAGAAGGAGTGAAGGAAGAAATCGTGATTTCCCTCGAAGTATTTAATTCGAATGCCCTGACGATACAGGTTTTGAAGCCCTTCCAGGACAGGAAGGTAATCCGCAAAAGGAAAGACCTTCCGGCCGGAGGGTTTATCTTTAAAACCGAATAGAAATTCGAACAGGTCACCCAGGATAACCAGATGGCCCATCCGATCCTTCTCCGAGTTTAAGAACCTGAGAAAGACCTCCATCGCCTCAGGTTCCCTTCCGCTCAAATGGGCGTCGGAGACAAAAATCCAGTCCTTCTCATTGTGGGTCAAAGTAAATCCTCTACCTTCCTACGCCGCAATAGTGGAAGCCCAGCCGTTTCATATGGGCGGGATCGTAAACATTCCTCAGATCGATGAAGATGGGCTGTTTTAATATTGCTTTGATGCGAATGAGATCGAGGCGCCGGAATTGGTTCCACTCGGTTGCCAGAACAAGGGCATCCGCCCCGCTGACCGCATCATAGGCATCTTCTCCGTACTCCACTCCGGGAAGGGCTGCCTTCGCCTCTTCCATGGCTGCCGGATCGAAGACCTTCACCTTTGCTCCCATTTCGAGAAGCCCCCGGATGATGGCAATCGAGGAGGACTCCCGGATATCGTTCGTATTCGGTTTAAAAGAGAGTCCAAGAATGCCGATCCTCTTCTCCCTGAGATCTCCCACCATGTCCTTAATCTTATGCACCATTCTCTGCTTCTGATCCTCATTGGCCTGAATGACCGAATCGAGGATCCTGAAGGTGTATCCCTTTTCCCGGGCTATTTTCGAAAGGGCGCGGGTATCCTTCGGAAAACACGAGCCTCCATAACCCGGACCTGGATGAAGAAATTTTTTTCCGATCCTCCCGTCCAATCCCATGGCCTTTGCCACATGGTGAACATCTGCCCCCACTTTCTCGCAGAGATTGGCGATCTCATTGATGAAGGTCACCTTGGTGGCTAAGAAAGCGTTCGTCGCATATTTGATCATCTCTGCGGACTCGAGAGAGGTGAGGATAAACGGAGTGTCGATCAGGTATAAGGCGCTGTAGATATCTTTCATGATGGCTACCGCCTGTTCGCTCTCTGCGCCGATGATGACCCGGTCCGGCCGCATGAAGTCTTCTATGGCAGAGCCTTCCCTCAGAAATTCCGGATTGGATACGACATCGAAGGGACCGGCCTGCAGTTGATGCTTTTGAATCAATTCCTTCAGCCAACGGGCTGTTCCTACCGGGACGGTCGATTTCATCACTACCACTTTATAACCGTCCATCCAGCGGGCAATCTCCTTGGCCACCTCTTCGACGAACCGGAGATCGGCAGAGCCATCCTCTCTGGGAGGTGTTCCGACAGCGATGAAGATCACCAGGCTCGATTTTATCCCTTCTTCGATGCTCGAGGAAAAACGGAGACGGCCTTCCCTCATACTTTTCGTCACCAGATTCTCGAGCCCCGGTTCATAGATGGTCATCTTTCCCTGCTTGAGGAGATCGATTTTCTGGACATCCTTATCCATGCAGATCAGATTCATTCCGAACTCCGCCATGCAGGCTCCGGTCACCAGTCCCACATAACCCGTTCCGATGATGCAGATGTTCATTGTGGCTCCTCCATTCTATTTCATCCTTTCCCCTTCTTCGAGTTCATATAAAAAATCCTTGAGCGCTTCCGACCAGGGGCGGAGAGGTCCTCCGGTCTCCTTTCTAAATCTCTCTGTGTTTAGAACAGAATAGGGAGGTCGGGGGGCTTTCCGGCCCAGTTGGCTTGAGGAGATGGGAAGGACTTGCACTTCCTCTATCCCGGATAGTTTTAAGATGGCCTGGCCGAAATCATACCAGGAACAGGATTCACTGTTGGTTACATGAAAGATTCCGCCGGCTATTTTCCGGACCAACTGGGAGATCGCCCTGGAAAGATCGACCGTATACGTGGGAGAGCCAATCTGGTCGTTCACGATCGAGAGAATTTTCTTCTCTTTTGCCTGACGGAGAATTGCCGTGACGAAATTCTTTCCATACCGGCCATAGAGCCACTGGGTCCGGATGATCAATCCATCTCCGGCCAGCTCCAGGGCATATTGTTCCCCTTTCCATTTCGAGCGGCCATAGACACTGAGTGGATGGGGAGGATCGTCTTCACGATAGGGCTCGCCCTTTTTCCCGTCGAAGACATAGTCGGTGCTTAGATAGACCACCCTTGCCCCGCATCGCTTAACACCCATGGCGACATGTCTCATTCCATCGGCATTGACGGCAAAAGCCTCCTGTTCATTCGACTCGCAGCCATCCACATCGGTGTAGGCCGCCAAATTGATGACGATCGCCGGCCGGGCCCCCTCGATCCTGGCGACGGTGTCCTGTTTCTGGCGGATATCGATCTCATCGATGTCCCATCCCAGGACTTCGTCGCCGGGAAAAGAGATTTGGAGTTCCTTCATCAGATCTCTTCCCAGCATTCCTTTGGCGCCAATCACCAGTATCCGGCTCATCTTCGCCTCTTGAAGGGTGGTTCGAAAAATCTTTCATAAAATCCCTCCCCGCCTCCCTTTGCCCTCCGGGCCAGAGGCCCTATGGGCCGGCGGCCCAAGGGAGGAAAAATACCTCCCTCTTTGAGAAAGGGGGATTGAGGGGGATTTGGTTATTGGTGCCTATTTGAAATTTGGAATTTGTGATTTCCCGTTATCGATCCTGATACATCCGTTTGTAATAGTCCAGATATTCCCCTGTTTTGATCTTCTTCCACCATTCCCGGTGGTTTTGATACCATTCAACCGTCCGGTCGATCCCCTCTTCAAACGAGACCGTGGGCGTCCACCCCAGTTCTCTCTTAACCTTTGAAAAGTCAATGGCATACCGGCGGTCGTGACCCGGACGGTCCGCAACGGACCGGATTAAAGAGTGGGGTTTCCCGAGTCGATCCAGGATGTTCTTCGCCACATAGAGATTGGTCCTCTCGTTTCCCCCTCCTATGTTGTAAACCTCTCCTTCCCTTCCTTGTCGGAGGACTTGATCCAGAGCCCGGCAGTGGTCCTCTACATAGATCCAATCCCTGATATACAGTCCATCGCCGTACATGGGGAGTTCCTTGTCCTCCATGGCATTGGAAACCATCAGCGGGATCAGTTTTTCGGGAAATTGGTAGGGGCCATAATTATTCGAACATCTCGTGATGACAGCAGGAAGGCCGTAGGTATGGTGATAGGCCCGCACCATCATGTCCGCTGCTGTCTTGCTCGCTGAATAGGGGCTGTTCGGAGCCAGCGGCGTCTCCTCGGTGAAAGCGCCCGTCTCTCCCAGGGAGCCATAGACTTCGTCGGTGGAGATATGGAGAAAACGGATCTTCTGTCCGGGGAAAGCCTTTCTGACTGCCTCCAGAAGGGTGAATGTCCCGAAAATGTTCGTCTTCATAAAGGCGCCCGGATCTTCGATAGAGCGGTCGACATGCGATTCAGCCGCAAAGTTAACGATGGCATCCACTCCTTTCCGGATCAGTTCCTCCATGCGGGGCGCGTCGGCAATATCCCCGCGGATGAAATGGTAACGGGCGGAATGGGAGAGGTCGGTAAGGTTTTCCAGGTTGCCGGCATAGGTCAGCTTGTCGACATTGATGATGGAGACCTCCGGGTAGTTCTTCAAATAGTATCGAATGAAATTGCTTCCAATAAATCCACAGCCGCCAGTCACTAATAGTCTCATCTCAAACCCCATTTCAGATTTGAGATTTCAGATTTCAGATTTTTCAATCTGCAATCCGCAATCTGCAATCTGCAATTTCAATGTTGTTAGCCATCCTTTCTTGACCAATCATAAGGGATATCCTGCCCGTGAGGAGGAAGACGGTATTCATCCGGGGCGCTGTATGCATATACTTCCGTCGGGATATTGATGATGATCGCCTCCTCTTCACTAATGCATTTCCATCCGTGGTAGATCCTGTTGGGCACCTGGACCAGCATCGGGTGATGGACCCCGATGAAAAATTCATTGATCTCCCCCCGGGTGGGTGAATTCTCCCTTGGATCGTAAAGGACCAGTTTGATCATCCCCTGAACGGCGACAATGTTGTCGGTCTGGATCTTGTGATAGTGCCAGGCTTTGATGACCTGCGGAAAAGTTGTGGTGACATAGACTTGACCGAATTTTAAGAAGAGATCTTCGTCCGCCCGGAGGATTTCCATCACCCTTCCCCGCTCATCCGGAATCACTTTCAACGTTTTGGTCTTCACTCCGTGGATCATCGTTCCTCCCCATTAAAACAACGGTTGAGGTTGGAGGTTAAAGGTTTGAGGCAAATGATTTTCCTTTGCCCCTTACACCTCAAACCCAACGCAAATCTTTCACATTCATTTATCAAATCTTGTTGGCTCCGGTCTGGGCCACCAGCTGATTAGCCCGAAGCAGGGACTCGAAGGTTCCCGCATCAGTCCACCACCCCTCCAGAATATCATAAGTCATCGAACCTTTTTCAACATATCGATTGTTCACATCGGTGATCTCCAGTTCTCCCCGCTCGGAAGGCTTCAGCGTCTTAATGAAATCAAAGACGGTGGAATCATAAAAATAGATTCCGATCACCGCACATTTTGATTTTGGCCTTTCGGGCTTCTCTTCGATCCGGATAATCCGGTTTCCTTTCATTTCCGCAACGCCGAATCGATACGGGTCTGGGACCTCCTTGAGGAGGATCTTCGCTCCCCCTTTTTGCTTTTGGAAAGCCTCCGCCGCCCTCCGAATATTGTTCTCAATGATATTGTCGCCCAATATGACACAGATCCCGTCCCCGGCAGCAAAAAAATCAGCGAGACCGAGGGCCTCGGCAATTCCTCCCTCTCCCTGCTGATACGTATAATTAATATGCTTAAGCCCGAACTCTTTTCCGTTTCCCAGCAGTCTCAGAAAATCACCGGCATTGTTTCCGCCGGTGACGATCAGGATGTCATCGATGCCCGCATTGATCAGGGTCTGAATGGGGTAATAGATCATCGGTTTGTCATAGACTGGAAGCAGATGTTTATTGGTTACCTTCGTCAATGGATAGAGCCGTGTTCCCAAGCCCCCTGCCAAAATCACTCCCTTCATTCCTTCCTCCTCCTTTTATCATCTCAATGACCATTGAAAAATTAACCACGCCTTGGCGTGGCAAAATTAGAATTAAAAAATTGCCTTTGTTATTTAATGATAACTGCTCATTGCTAATTTTTAATTTTACAATGTTGTTTAAATCCTATCAGTCAGCGATGTTTCCAAATCTTATCAGGGTTCACAAACCCATCAGATAAGGTCTCTTCCCTAATGAACCCAGGCCCAGCAGATTAAGATAGACATTAAACTTCAGCTCCTTTCTCTGGAGCCCATCGGGAGATCGACCCTTATCCTCCACGGTCAGGCCCAATGTCCAGCACTGTGCCTGATATTCCGCTCCATAGAGATTCTCCACCTTCCAGTGGTCTATGAGATTGTAACGAAAGGAGCCAAAAAGGTAGAGGGGAGAGAAGGGTTTGATCCGGGTACTGATATTGACTTCCTTGATATTGCGCTGGGCATATCGATATTGAACATGGAGGGCATCGTCCCTTTTATCCTTGATCATGATGAGTCCGTTCCAGGCCTCAAAATTTCCATGATAGGGGGTGAACTCCGCATCCCATTTGGCAGAGAGGTAGGGGCTGAAATTCCACCATAGCTCTCCCTGGATATTGGAAAAGCGCCTTCCCTTATTCTTGGAATCCCGCGTGAAGGGATCTCCGAGGCTATAGGACTGGAAGATTCTCAGTTTCCCGTATTCCAAGGGCCCTGAGTTTACTCCTTCTTGCACGGGCTTTCCCACAAGGCGCTGGGTGAAGCCATAGGTGATCTGATTTAAATAGGGAAGTCGGTCCAAATCGTCAAAGACGGGAAGGTCTTTCTGGTCGGGGCGAGGGCTATATTGGTAGCCGATCATGGGCTCGATGGTATGCATCCATTTTGCCACCCGATAAAGCCTGGAGATCTTTGAAACCGCTGCACCCTCATAGATCCGGTAAAATTCGGTGGAGATCTCGGTGGTGGCTACAACGGTTTCCCGCGATTCCCATCCTTTAAATTGCCGCGTCGGATCATTAAAAGACTTATACAGGGTCTCCCTTGGCGCCACGCCTGATTCCACCTTCAGGACATTGAAAAGCCTCACCGGGAAGAAGAGCCTTGGAAAGAGGTCTCCCCGGTGCGCCTCTACGCCCTGGTCCCGCGAGAAACGGGTGTAAGAGACTCCGCCATCGAAGAAGAGCGGCGTATGAAAAAGGGACTGCGGATGTCCTTGAAAACTGACCTGAGGGAGTCTTTGAACGGTCTCGTCATCACTCTTTTTCGTCAGGTCCTGAAAAACGGAGGCCTCTGCCAGGAAACTGAACCGGTCCCAGTTTTTCCCTCCAAAGAGGGTTGATCTCAGCTGTCCTTTGCTCCTCGAGTCAATCCTTGCCTCTCCTGGAAGGTCTTCATCAAAATCGCGGGGGTACTGGTTATCGCTGACATAGTTGATATTGCCCTTTAAATAGAAGTCGTACGGAAATTTCTGTTGATGCTTGGCAAAGAAAGCATAGCGATTCCTATGAAAAACCTGGTCATCGATGAAACGGAAGATGGCCTCTCCCCTGGTCTCTGGAGTAAAGGCATAGCGGTATTCTAATCCTTCTTTAAAACCTCTATCCCCCAGATAATCCAAATAAAGGGTGGCATCCATGTCTTTGGCCATGGCCCAGTAGAAGGCGCTTTTGACCTCAGGGCCGTATTTTCTCGAATACCCAAGCCGGGGAAGGAGAAAGCCTGTCTGCCTCTCCCTTTTCACAGGGAAGAGTCCCCAGGGCAGATAAAAGGATGGAATGCCTTCAATATAAAAGGTCGGGCCCCTGGCGATCCCACGCCCTTCGAGCGTGACTTCCAACTCTTTCGCCGTAAATTTCCACGGAGGCCGCGTTGCATCGCAGGTGGTAAAAGAACCCTGACGGATTCGATACCGGTTCTCTCCTAACTTCTCCGCCTCCTTACTCGTGATATGAAAATTCTGGTCCTTGAGAAAGAGTCTGGCCTGGTAGACTTTCCCTAACCGGGTATCGAGGTTCATCTCCAAACGCTCACACTCGAGAACGTCCTCTCCTTCCCTTAAAACAACATTCCCCCATGCCACGAGATCCTTCGTCGTCATATTCAGTCGAGCATGATCTCCTTTGAGGGTGAGATCCCCTCTTTTCATTTCCACCCTTCCGTGGGCCTCATAGACCTGGCTGTCCCGTTCATAAGAGAACTCATCCGCCTCAATCTCCACGGGCCCTTCTCCTTTCTCCACCTTCAGATCGACGGTCTTTGCACCGGTGACATGGGGATGAAAGACCATGAGAAGGATGACGAAGGAACTCAGAATGAACCAGCAATATCTCATAATCCACCCCGGGGAAGAAAGTAGGATCTGGCTTCTCCAACCGTATAGAGGGACCCGGTAATACAGAGCATATCTCCTTCGCCTGTTAGAGAGAGACCCCGGTCAATCGCCTTCTTGAAATCTTCGATGACTTCAGCCTTCTTTCCATTCTGTCCCAGGGCTTTCCTGAGTAAAGCGGGAGAAGCGGCGCGGTCTATACCGGGCCGGGTGAGAATGATGCGATCGGCGAGCGGAGACAGGGAATGGAGGATGGCATGGACATCCTTGTCCTTCATGATCCCGACCAGAAGGACAAGGTGGTCATACTGAAATTCTTTCTTCAGGGATTCTTTCAGGGAAAGAGCCCCTTCAGGATTATGGGCGCCATCGAGCAGAACCTGCGGGGAGGAGCAGACCATCTCCAGCCGTCCGGGCCAATCCACTTCTTTTAATCCTTCGGCCATGGCCTCGTTCGAAACACGGTATCCCAGGTCGTCCAGGATTTCCATGGCTCCGAGGGCGGTCGTGGCATTGACTCTCTGATGGGATCCCCGGAGGTTAAGAGAGAGATCCCACAGTTTCCGATGGAGGCCTTCATAATTGAAACTCCCCTCCCCTCCCGGAACATAACGGAATTCCTTCCCTACCCGGAAATAAGGGGCTTTCCTCTCCCGGCACATTTTTGAAAAGAGGCGGAGCACCCGGGGCTGTGTCGCCGCTGTGATGAGAGGACGGCCTTCTTTGATGATTCCGGCCTTTTCCCTCGCCACCCTCAAGATGCCTTTGCCGAGAATATCTTCGTGGTCTTTCCCAATATTCGTAATGATGGAGAGAAGGGGATCGATCACATTGGTCGAATCGAGCCTCCCCCCCAATCCAACTTCCAGGATAGCCAGATCAACCATCTTCTGCTTGAAATAGAGAAAGGCCATCGCGGTGGTGAAATCGAAGAAGGTGAAGGGAGGAGCAACGCCAGCCGCTTCAACCTTTTTTTTCATCCACTCGGTCAGGTCCGCCACTTCCTCCTTCTCGATCTGCCTTCCATTCACTTTTATCCGTTCGGTGAATCGAAGGAGATGAGGGGAGGTGTAAAGCCCCACCCTGTAACCCTCCTTTTGCAGGATCGAGGCCATCATGGCCGCGGTGGAACCTTTTCCGTTGGTCCCTCCGATATGGATGGCCTGAATTTCGCTGTGGGGATTTCCAACCGCATCAAGAATTCCCTCCGCCTTTGTTAATCCGAAGATCATCCCGAATTTTTCGAGGCCATAGAGATAGTCCAGAGACTGTTGATAGCCATTTCTGTTCATTTCAATCTATTCCTTTACCCCGTTAGAAAGCCCCGCATCCCATGGCCGAGTCTAATCGGCGCTGCGTTGAAAACTCTGCGTGAGCTATTTCGTTAGAAAGGCCAAATCTTTCTAACGGGGTTTACTGACCAGCCATGAGCATTTTGAGGAGGGAGGCAAGGGTGTGCCGGAGATCTTTTCGTTCAATGATGAGATCAACCATCCCATGCTGGAGAAGGTATTCCGCCCGTTGGAATCCCTCCGGAAGTTCGGCCCGAATCGTATCCTTGATCACCCTTGGCCCTGCGAATCCGATCATGGCTTTTGGCTCGGCGATGATGATATCGCCTAACATGGCAATGCTGGCCGATACCCCTCCGGTGGTCGGATCGGTCAGAACAGAGATGTAGGGCAGCCTTGCTTCCTGGAGTCTGGCAAGGGCCGCGCTGGTCTTGGCCATCTGCATCAGAGAGAGAATGCCCTCCTGCATTCTGGCTCCTCCGGAGGCGCAAAAGATGATCACACCGGCTCTCTTCTCAACCGCCCTTTCAATCAGACGGGTGATCTTCTCCCCTACGACCGACCCCATGCTTCCACCCATAAAATTGAATTCAAAGACACCCACCATGGCCGGCTGGCCCTCGAACCGTGCCTCTCCACAGATGACGGCGTCCTTTTGACCGGTCCTTTCTTGGGATTCTTTGACCCGGTAGGGGTACTTCTTCGAATCTTTGAACTCCAGGGGATCGGTGGAGATAAGATCGGAGTCGTACTCAAGGAAGGTGCCTGGATCAACCAGACACTCGATTCGCTTCCGGGCCGGTATCTGAAAGTGATAGTTGCACTTCGGGCAGACCTGAAAATTTCGTTCGATGACCTTCCGGTAGATCATCTCATTGCAGGACTTACATTTGACCCAGAGTTCATCGAAGATCTTCGGGTCCTCACGCCTCTCTTTTTTCTCTTCCTCTTCTCCCTTCTTAAACCAGGCCATCGAACCGAGCGATCCTCTCTTTTGGATGTTTAAAGCTAACAAAATAAGGGTGAGATGTCAATAAATTGGGACATCTCCGATGGGGTGATCTCCGATGGGCAAACAAAACACAGGGCAAACAAAATATTTGATGAGAGGATATATATGCGTATAATGTCCTCATATATTTTAAACAGCGGTAATTAAGGAGGTAATTATACAGAGATTCGACCTTTATTTAGCTGATATTCAGATCAAAAAGCTCAACGCAATATCAAAGAAAACTTTACTTGCAGTAGCTGAGCTTAGTAGGAGAATAATCGATGGTGGTTTGGTGAATTATGAAGACAAACTCAATAAATACACTTTGTAAGACATCAATACTTCTGATTCTGATTATTCCCCTTTTGCTAACCCACAGTCTTGCTGACGATCTATTGAGGGGTTGAGTAGTTAACGGGTTGATTACTTGTTTTTGCGAGCATGACGAAGTAGGGAGGTAAGGGGGGGACGGTGTCTTTGATGTCCTGTAGAGATTCAAGCTTGGTCATGGGCTATCCAGCTTACAATATATTCCATG